>Ga0209612_1000531_pt1 | contig 39059 bp, 33 predicted proteins | sample BioC12SIPDNA_FD_185746 | JGI IMG/M metagenome (GOLD analysis project Ga0209612, IMG submission 185746) | Anaerobic biogas reactor microbial communites from Washington, USA - Biogas_R1_B C12 SIP DNA (SPAdes) (version 2) | ecosystem: Engineered > Bioreactor > Anaerobic > Unclassified | place...
CCCCTTTGAAATATATCCGGTCTTAAAAAACAATATGACGGTGGGGCAGACCTGGAGCTATGATACCGAGTATGGATCCACCATTTATGAGGTCATGGACATGGGCGTGGATCTCGACCTGGGTTTTACCAAGTTCGAAGACTGCTTGTTATTGCGGGAGGATAATCAGGCTGCTGGGTTTCAAAATCTTACCTATTATGCACCGGGACGGGGCAGCGTCTACGTCACAGCTCCCGGCGGTAATTTTGAATACTATAAAATGACTGCTATGACTAAAATAGATCCGGCTAAAGCAGCCAGCACTATCATAAAATGGTGCCCGAATTATATGGATATCAAAGATGACCGTGCCCAGAGCTATTAGCCGGGGAGAGGAGTAATACATGACGGCCACAGCAAGTGCGATGGAACTTTGGAGGCGATTAGCCCTAGTTTTGGGCATACTGGTGGGGATGCCCCTGTTTTTCTATGTGGCACCGGCGGTGATAAGTGCAACAGCTGTAAATTGGGAACAGGAGCAGACTGATGAATTGAGATCTGTCAGTGGTCTGGCCACCCAAGAGGAGAAACGACTTAGTGCCTTGCCTCTGGAAGAGTATATCCAGGCCAAGACCGGTGGGAAAGTGGTGGCCGTAGATAGCGATCAGTGGTCTGATTTTTTTACCCAAGTACAGTTGGCCAGCGACGGGGACTATGGCCTCTCTCTCTATGGTGACCGAGTCAGTGAAGAAGACAAGGATGACTTCTGGAAGCCGGCGGGACCGGTTCCGGTCTTTTTCAAACCGGATGAGCTGCCTTATCAACAATGGGGGCTGCAGGAAGGTGAAGGCCAAACAGCCTATATCAGTACCAATAACGGTAAGGCCACTAGTTATCTGCGCTTAGATTACCATGATTACCAGGCCAGTGTGGGAGCTATGTCCAGCCCGTACCGTACTGCTCCGGGGTGGCTATATCATCCTTATCGTACTGCTGGCATCATAGTTATGGTATTAGGTTTACTGCTTTATATATTGCTGCCCCGCCGGAAAAAACAAGCTGATGACATCGGCTATTCGGCCGGCAGTATGGTAGCAGGAGACTTGGCTGGGGTGATACTCCTTACTCCCTTTTACGGACTGCCTTTTTTGATCAACGGCGGAACAGTCCAGGCTGTCACTGGTCTGTGGCCGATGACCCTCTTTATGTGGCTTATGTCTTGCCTTGCTATCTACCTATTTTACAGCAATGCCTGGCACGCGTCTTACCTGATCGAACTGACACCGGATGCCCTGTCACTAATAACTTTTAAGGGTGTACGGAAAATACGGTTCGATGATATAGTTGCCGTTGATCTGGTGGCCTTGAGAAACCCGGGATGGTTTCGAAAGCTTTTCCTGGCCCTGGCGTTTCTGTCCGTAATCAGTGGACGCGCATCTTCGACCCAGCCAGCAGGCTCAGCTTTACTGGCAGATACTGCTTCCTATGGAGGGTTAAGGATTACAGAGCGCAGCGGTGGGAAACCGATCTGTATCTGGTTTTCGGATCAAATGGGCGGAGTGATCATCAACAATTTTGACCGGGTGCCGGAAGCCATTGAGGCTGCTGGGGTGCCATTTAATAAGGAGCCGAGAGAGATCGAGGGATTCTCCATGTTTTTGTAGGCGACATGCCAAGAGGGTTTAGAATCTGGATAAAGAATGGATAGAAATACTCTCTCTATAGATTTTTATTAATGAGGAGGCAAGGAAAAATGATTGGATTAACAATTCTGGGCGTGATCGTAATCTTATTAGCCGTATTCCTGATCAGTGTCTATAACAGCCTGGTGCAGCTGAGGCAGAGGGTGCAAAATGCCTGGGCTCAGGTGGATGTACAGTTGAAGCGGCGCTATGACTTGATTCCTAATCTAGTCGGTGCTGTCAAAGGCTATGCTCAGCACGAGAAGGCGACTTTGGAAGGTGTAACTCAAGCCCGGAACATGGCTATGAATGCGGGAAACATTCAGGAGCAGATGCAAGCGGAGAATATGCTCAGCAGTGCTCTGCGCTCCTTGTTTGCCGTAGCCGAGGCTTATCCGGAACTAAAAGCCAATACCAATTTCATGCAGCTGCAAGCCGAACTTACTGATACGGAAAGCAAAATCGCTTTCGCCCGCCAATTCTATAATGACACCGTGCAGAAGTTCAACACCAAGATCGAGTTATTCCCCACTAACCTGGTAGCAGGTATGCTTGGATTTGCTATGGTGGATTACTTCAACCTGCAGGGAGAACCTGATGCGCGTCAGGCTGTGAAAGTGGAGTTTTAAAGAGGAGATGCCAGTATGATACGAAAACTGTTTTCCCGCCATTTCCCAACCGCGGTTTTCAGCCTCTTAATGGGCTTGTTCCTAGTCCTGGCCGTTATGACGACGCTGGCCCTGGCGGATCGCTCCTTGACCATGGATCAGATCATCGTGGATGCTCAGGTGTTCCCAGATGCGTCCATGCAGGTGACGGAAAGGATCACGGTGGACTTTTCCGGGCAGTGGAACGGATTTTATGTAAAGATCCCCCAGGGTGATACCCCTATAACCGAAGTACAGGTGAGTGAAAACGGGCAGCCCTATGAATTCAATCCCGGCACTGAATACGGCCCGCCCGGTACTTTTCTGATCAAATACGAAGGTGATGACATTCTCATTGACTGGAGCATAAATGCTTCTAATCAAGTGCGCACCTTTGACGTATCTTACCGGGTGATCAATGCGGTTACAATCTATGAGGATACGGCAGAACTCTATCGCAAATTCATCGGGGAAGCCAACGGCAATCGGATTTCCTATGTACAGGTGAACCTGACCCTGCCGCCGGGTGCAGAACAATTCCAGCAGGGAGAAGACATCCGCATCTGGGGACACGGGCCCTTAAACGGAGAAATCCAATTTGCCGGCCCTAATGCAGTCGTTATGAAAGTCAGCGATCTGCCCTCCTATACCTTCATGGAAGGACGGGTTCTCATGCCTGTCAGTCTGTTTGCCGGTGCACCAGCGGAAGCCTATACAGCTCAACCGGCTCTGGGCCAGATCCTGACCGAGGAACAGGGCTGGGCCGATCAGGCCAATAAAGAACGTATGATGGCCCGAGCGGAAATGGGTGTTGGAGGCGGCATCGTATTAGCGGCTTTAGTCAGTGTATTTATGTTATGGCGCCGATACGGGCGCAAACATCCCACGGTTTTTGACGGTGATTACTACCGGGATCTGCCTGCTGGTTACAGCCCGGCGGAACTAAGTGTGCTGTGGAATTTCAAAAAAATGAACGCCAATGATATCACTGCTACCATCATGGACTTAGCCCGTCGAAAATTCCTCTTTCTGGAGGAGGACACCGTACAGAAGCGCAAGTTCTTGGGCAGCAAAGAAGTCACAACCTTCCTGCTCAGTTTTCTGCCGGCACCGGAACCAGCCAGCTTAAGAAAACCGGAAGAAGCAGTACTTAAGCCTCATGAAGCAGAACTTATCGATTATCTCAAAAACGATATCGGCGGCGGTAAAGATTATATACATTTGACCGATATTGAAGAATACGCCAAAAAGAACGGTGAAGAATTTTATCTCTGGTGGAGTAGCTGGACTTCTGACATCATAGCTAAATGCGAAAAGTACAATTTCTTTGACAACCATGGCAATATGACGCTTTTCACTGTGTTGGGTGGAGTAGCGCTTTTTGTGCTAGGTTTTGTCCTGGCAGCCAGGATAGGAACCATCGGCTGGGCCATGATCATTGCCGGCATTATTATTTTTGCGGTACCACTCTTTTTCAAACGACGTTCCGTTACAGGTCAGGAAGACTATGTGCGCTGGGCAGCATTCAAAAGATTCCTGGAACACTTTTCGGAGATGCAGCGCCATGAGATACCCAGCCTCATCATCTGGGAGCATTATTTGGTTTTTGCGGTCAGTCTGGGGGTAGCCAAAGAAGTCATCAAGCAGTTGGAAGTGGTTTTCCCCAATATGCAGGAGGGCGATTATCGCTTCGGTCAAGGATGGATGATGTATGGAACCTATCATACGGGCATGAATGCCCTGACCAATTCCTTCGATGGGATCGGCGAATCTTTCGAAAGAGCATTAAACTCTGCTGAAAAGGCAGTCAGCAAAGCTTCATCCGGTTCCGGCGGCGGGGGAGGATTCTCCGGCGGCGGAGGTGGTGGCGGCGGAGGCGGCAGCTACGGCGGCCGGTAGAATCGGGAAGTGTGAGGTTTGAGGTTTGAGGTGATAGGAGGGAAAAAATGATTTGTTCAAAATGCGGTGCTGATTCTGGTAAGAGCATCAAATTCTGCACTTCCTGCGGCAGTCCTCTGCCCCAGGCTGCCCAGAACCAACCCGCCGAACCGGAAACAATAGTAAAGGAACCGGAAGGTAATAATCCGCTGATTGGCTTTTCAGAGCGGATCAATGACCCGGCTTTTGCCAGCTATCAGCGCCAAAGCACTGCCTGGTCCTTTATCTTTGCTGGCATTTTAGCTGTCATCGTGATCGTGGGATTTTTCATTTATGGTCAGACCAGTTCGGAAATGGACAATCCTCAGGCCCTTTATATCGGACTGGGCATTGGGGGTATGTTCCTAACTATTGCTTTATTGTCGACAATCAGCCGTATGACGGACAAGCAGTGGGATGGGGTGGTCATTGATAAAAAAATTGAGAAAGAGACCCGGCGTGAAAAAGATAGCGACGGTCAGTACCGCATGGTTAGATTTACCGTGTACACGGTGGTATTTAAAACCGACCAGGGCAAGATCCTGAAACGAGCAAATGATGACAATGCCACCGAATACAATTATTTTGAGATAGGCGATAGGGTGCGTCATCACAAAGTGCTGGGTACCTTAGAAAAATACGATAAATCAAGGGACAGCATCATATTCTGCAATGCCTGTTCAACTTTAAACGATATCAATGATGACAAGTGCTACCGTTGCTCCTGCCCGTTGTTGAATAAATAATTTTTTTCATCGCCTATTGATCAAACCCCCTTAATGGGGGTTTCTTTTGTGCCACATTATAAGAAAAAAGCCCAGGTGACCTGATTTGGGACAAACACCTTGTTGAAGTGCGGATATACTCATATAATTGTAGCAGAGGTGTTTTATTCATGAAATTTAGCGAAAAACTGGATTTCTTAATGAAGGTTACCAATACTACCAACAGTGCCTTGGCATCATCCACCTCATTGGATGCTTCTTACATCAGCCGATTGCGCCGCGGAGTCAGAAACCTGCCTAAGAATGAAAACTATGTGCCTCTGATGGCCGACTATTTTGCTAAACACTGCGTAGAGGATTATCAAACTAAAGCTTTGCGGGAATGTATACATCGCTCATACCCTGTTTCCAACGATCAGAGTGAAAACAGCAGATCGATAACGAGGTGGCTGAGGGAATATGACGACCACCCTTCTAATACCGTGCAGGGGTTATTGGATATTCTGGAAGACTTCCAGTTCAAGAAGCCGCAGAATTGGAGCAAGCTTGAGAGTGCTGATAATATTGAAATAAAAAGATCATTGGTATCTATCCATTATGGATTCACCGGCAAACAGGAGGCAACACTGGCATTTTTGATGGAAGTGATCAATTGTAACAAACCCCAGACTTTGCTTTTGTTCAGCGATGAAAGTTTTGACTGGCTGGGCCAGAATCCTGAGTACGCAGCTCGATGGGCAGCTCTGATGATCCAAGTGATTGCCCAGGGTAATCGAATCTGCATGATACATACGGTCAGCCGCAACCTGGATGAGATGCTGGCAGGCCTTTCCAGATGGATGCCCCTATACATGACCGGTGCCATTGAACCCTATTATTATCCGAAGACCAGGGATGGATTATTCAAACGAACCCTCTTCATTGCTCCGGAAATAGCGGCAGTTATATCAAATTCGGTGGGCAACATGGAAGATGAGGCCGCTAATTTCCTGATAACAGATAAAAAAGCGGTTCGGGCCTTGACGAGCGAATATAACAACTTGTTAGCTTTATGCCGACCCTTGATGCGGATTTTTACTTCTGCTGACAGCCAAGCCTATAACTCCATACTCTATGAGTTCGAAAAGGAATCAGCCGATGCCATTGTAAAAGCCGAATCTTTTGGTATATTAACTATGCCGGATGTGGTTGTTGATGGGATCATCGCCCGTATGGGACAAAATGATGGCCAAGAGATAGCTGAGTATCTTAACATCAGAAAACAGAACTTCACCGAACATCTGCTTACCCACAATTTCACAGAGATCGTTACGATACCCGCTCTGGATAAGATGAAGGGAGGCCGGCTGAGAGTTGCTCTGCCTGACACCTTGCCCAGGCAGGATGTATTCTATACCCAGGATGAGTTAATACTCCATCTGGAGAATATGGTTACGCTTCTTAAGACCTATCCTAACTATTACGTCTATATTGACACCATGAATAAAAATGAGGGCTTTATGCTGTACGTTAAGGAGGATGTGGGGGTTATCGTAGCTAAGACATCTGCTCCTGCCATTACTTTCGCTATAAACCAAAGCAATATGACCGCATCTTTCTGGGATTACTTAAACGGTAGTATCAATAGACATAGGGATCCCCAGTTGAATAAAAAGGCGGTCATCCAAAGACTGCAGGCTTTAATTAAGCAGTTGAAGGATTAGTGACAGAGCTCTATGCTTAGCTGCAAAAGTGTAGTGCGGTCATTCTTCTGAGGATCTTCCAGAACCACTTCGAGAAGATGCTGGAGCAACTTGCCCATAGCCGGACCGGGAGAGATACCTATTTCTATCAAATCCTGACCATTGATGGCCAAATCATGAATGGTCCGTGGAAGATTCTCGCTGAGGGTCTGCTCTATCTCCGTCTGCATTTTATCTAGAGATGAAAAGTCAAAAGGAGGCGCCGAACCCAATATATCCGCCTTCTGCAGGTCATATAGATCCGTCAGATTATCTTTGCCCACCTGGCTGATCAGCTTCTTGAGATTAGCATCTCTTAGACGGGCAAAGCGAGTCATATGCGCACCTACCAGAGTAGTGACATCCTCAATAGTCTTATTATCATATTTCAGACGCTCTAGACTAGAGCGGGTCATCTCTTGCCCTTTAAGATGATGCCCGTAAAAGTGTCCTACTCCATCAGCATCCTGAGTGAAGGTGGCGGGTTTGCCTATATCATGGAAGAGGGCTGCCAGCCGCACCTTAAGGCGAGGCGGCGATGCTTCTAAAACTGCCAGAGCATGCTGGAAAACATCCTTGTCATGGTTTTTGTTGTGCTGGTCAAAGTTGACCATGGGCATGGCTTCGGGAAGCACATGAACCAGGAGATCATTAGCCAGCAGCAGTTCCATTCCCCGGGAGGGGTGATCAGACAATAATATCCGATTGAACTCATCGCGGATCCTCTCCACGGAAACCTTAGCAAGAAGATCATGCAGATCAAGAATAGCCTCGGTCACAGTAGGGTGCAAAGAAAAATCAAGGCCGACCGCAAAACGAATAGCTCGCAGCATACGTAGGGGATCTTCTTGGAACCGCTCCATAGACTGATTCAGCGGTGATCTGACTATTTGCTCTTTTAAGTCTTTGCGACCTCCAAAGGGATCGTGGATCACGCCATTTTCATCCATGGCAATGGCATTAATGGTAAAATCACGCCGCCGTAAATCCTCGTATAGGTCTGGCTGCCCTTCAATAATACCTTTGAAAGTAGATACCTCTACAGGTACCCCATCCATCATTACCATCACTGTTCCATGTCCAATGCCCACCGGCACAGTCTTTGGGAATATCGTCATGATTTCCTGGGGAAGTGCAGAGGTAGCTACATCATAATCTGTAGGAGGCTTTTCCATCAATAAATCCCGTACGCACCCGCCCACAGCGAAAGCTTCTCTATTATGATCGTTTAATATATCTATTACTTTTCTAACATTGGGCGGTAATATCATGTAGTAAGGCCTCCTTAAAGATACTTTATATATCAATTATCCATTACAAGCTTCATTTAGCCAACTGTTATTAGTTTAAACTTCATAATCGGCTATATAAAAACCGGACTACATATATTTGTACAATATAGTCCGGTCAGAGTGGCCAATAGCTGTCTATTGTTAGATGAAGCCTAGGCTGGACGCGGGTATGTGAAAGTCGATGTTGCTTCCGCAGGTTAAGGGATAGTCATTAAATTCCCGGTGGGAGAGCTTAATCTTGACTTGATGACCCATATCAATCGAAAGGTTAACAAAGTCTTTCTGGAAAGAGATCCCAGCAACAACGCCATGGAAACAATTGCTCGACCCGGGTTGACAACCCAAACGTACATCTTTGGATAAGAAATAGATGTAAGATAGATTTTGGTTGTTGACTGGCGGAGCGGGGAATATCAACTTTTCATTGCATTTAAAAGTGCCATCAACATATTGGCCAGGAATAATATTTTCTATCCCTAGAAAAGAAGCCACATCCAAATTATTAGGGTGGCTAAATACCTCATCTGCGGTTCCGGTTTGCGCCAGAGTGCCATCAATCATAACCCCTACATGGGTAGCCAAACTCATAGCTTCGTTGAAGTCGTGAGTAATGTGTAGAATTGTGGTGTCAAACTTTTCATGAATCCTCTTCAGCTCCATTTGCAGGGTTTCCTTACTATTAGGATCCAAAGAACTGAGCGGTTCATCTAATAAAAGGATGGTGGGCTCTATGATCAGAACTCTGGCCAGAGCCACTCGCTGTTGTTCTCCACCGCTCAGGGTCAGGGGGAACCGATCTAGCAGGTGGCCAATCCCCAATATATCTACCAGCCGCATCATTTTATCCAGGGCGTCACTCAACGGGAAGCATTTTTTAGCACCAAACAGAATATTGTCCTTAACTGTCATGTGAGGAAATAGCATGTAGTCTTGATAGACAAATCCCATTTTCCTGGCTTCTGCCGGCAGACGAGTAATATCTTTGTCGAATAGATATACTCGGCCTTTGTCAGGATGGTGAAAACCGGCAATGATCTCAAGCAAAACGGTTTTTCCGGTGCCTGAGGGGCCAAGTATTACGAAGTATTGCCCCCGGTCCACTTCTAGGTTGATGTTGTTGATGGTAAAGTCACCTAATCGCTTAGAAACGTTTGCTACTTTCAGCACTACCATACCCCGTCCTTTCCTCGATCAAGTACCGTTGCTCCTGAGCCCAAAGCTTCAAATACCAGCAGTGAGACTACCGAAATCACTATCAATATGGTAGCAGCTGCCATAGCCAGGCTTAGTTCTCCGGTAGACATATTAAGGAAGAGCGACAGGGGAAGGGTTTCGGTTTTTAGTCGGGTTGCTCCGGCTAACATCAGTGCGGCTCCGAATTCCCCCAGAGCCTTAGCCCAGGTAATAATAATAGCCGCCATAATACCATTCTTGGCTAAAGGCAAAGTTATCTTTACAAAGGTCTCCAACTGATTATAGCCTAGACTGCGAGCTACAAATTCCATACGAGTACTGACTGAACTGAAAGCGGTATAGACTACTTTGATCATGTAAGGGACATTTACGAAAAACTGCGCCAAAATGATCCCTTTTACTGTAAACACGAACTCAAGTCCCATACGGGCAAGGTTATGACCGAATTGAGTAGTACCAAATAACAGCAGCAGCGCTACACCTGAAACAATCGGCGGCAGGGCCAGCGGTATATCCAAAACAGTATTGATTAAGAATGAAAACCTCGAATTAACCCGAGCCAGATAATATCCTATAGGTATAGCCATCAAGATGCAGAGAAAAGTGGATATTATTGAAGTATAAATACTTAATTTAATGGCAAATATTATTTCCGCACTCTGCAAACTGGTCTTAAAATCGGGAACACCCCTAATGATCACCAGCGAAATACTGGCTGTAATCAAGATGACCAGCAGAATCCCCATAAAGAAATTGCCAAACCGGAAGGCACCATTTACTGCAGAATTATAAAAGCTATCTTTACTCGTCATAAGGTTTGTATCCTAGCTCCTTGAATATTTCTTTTCCCTCACCAGTGGCACAAAACTCAATGAATTTACCGGCCATTTCCTTGTTTTCAGAACAAGTTAACTCTACTATGGGGATAGTCTTGATTAGGTTTTCATTCTCAGGTATAGCTATAGTTTTTATCTTATCCGTAGCATTGACCGTATTTTCTTCCCAAACTATAGAGGCTTCAATTTGGCCCAGCCCCAGGTAGGCAATAAGTTCATTGACAGTAGGAGTGCGTACTTCTACATTTTTTTCTACATCAGTCATAATACCGTTTTTCTCAAATATTTTATCGGCAATTTTACCGATAGGATTAGCGGTAGGATCTCCCAGACCCACTTTCACACCCGGTTTGGCAAAATCCTTCAAACCTGTAATGCCAGCAGGATTATCAATAGGAACGGCAATAACCGGTATATGATAAATAACCCGCTGCTCTTTGGCTGCAAGTCCTTCTTCGCGCAGCGGTTCCACTTCTTCCTCGGCTCCAGGTACAAAAATATCTCCCTTTTTCAGTAGGATAATTTGGCTGCAGTTTTGAGCTGATCCGCCATAGGTATATTCCACTTTACAGTTGTATTTCTCTTCAAAAGCAGCCCCGATGGGATCCATAGCTTGACGTAAGCCTGCTCCAGCGTAAACATGCAGGACACTTGGTTCATAACTTATTTCCTGTGGTGCTGGTTCTGTGTTTTCCGAGGTGTTATCTCCAGACCCGCATCCTGTTAACATAAATACCATCAATAAACTTAATAATAACACCAATAATCGCCGTGTAACCTTCATCCCTTATTCCCCTCTCAACTATTTTGACTTAAAACACAACCTGGGTATTTGATTGATACTGGCTATGGCCGCACAGGTGGTACCGTAAAAGTAGTAGGGCTTATCACCAATGCTGTTTAGAATGGGGAGATAAGTCCCATTAGCTAGTATGGTGCCGGTAATCAGTAACACGTCTGCACTGTCAATAAGTTTGTTGGTATCCTTGGCACCATCCCATACCACAACTCCATATCTGGTCTGCCCGATATTATCCGGATTCAGATCAGTAATGAATACTTGTTCAGGCCCAAATTCGCTGCTGCAGGCATCCAACAGGGCAGGTTGATAGCCAATGATGCCTACCCGGCAAGAACCATGCTTTTCCCGTAAATAGCCGCATACCCGGCCGGCGCATTCCTCCGGTTCGTTATTAAGGCAATGAATAGTACGATCAGTTTTACCCATTTTGCGGGCCAAGGCATTAAGAGTGGCTACCAGTAAAGCCTGGTGGCCAGGACGGTCAGGATCCAATTTCAGCACATCTTTGACCAGACCCTTATAAGGCAAAGGATCACCGGTAAATGCCTGCCCAGCCCAGCCATCGATCTCCGCCTGTACAAGTACTTCCTTGCCTTGCAGCAAAGGGAAGTCCTTTCGATCAGGGTTGCCAATGGCTTCCTCTTTGGTAAGTGAGCGACTGCTCACAGCTACCGCCAGGCTTTCTGATTCGCCATGTTCCTGCAATAGTGCTGCTAATATCTGCCGAGCATCTTGAAAAACCATTGTTTTTCATCTCCTTAATTTATTACTCAACCCGTTGCCTGCAGAAAATTGGTGATACCAAACGGATATACAAAAGGGCTAAACTAATAAAGTTTAGCCCAGTGCGAAATATCCATAGGGAATTACTGTGAATTTTCTTTCCGCACCGGGAGGCACAGCCGTTTCCCGCTATACCCTATCGGCCTTATACCGTAACAAATGTTCCAGGTATAGAGGCTCGAAAATTACAGATCACTAATAATATTGAATTGTTTACGGACACCATTCGACGTTAAAGATCAAAATCCTGTTTTCTATCCCAACCAACCTAAAGAGCAGCTTCGCTCGGCTTTAGTAGTACCTACCCGAAAATAATCATATTCTTATAATAACTTTCATCCATCAGATGCTAAGCGCTGGAATATAATCAGTGCCTTTTAGTAGCACTGACTAGCTCAACCTTCTCATCTTTCCTGAACACTTCGAGGATTCTTAGTTACCTTTGGTTCCTAAACAGCCGGAGAGTTGCATAACTTAAGTACATCGTAACAATGAAATGCTCCGGTTATAGAGGCAAAAGTAAATTATAAAAATATTCTGAATAGAAGGAATATTTGGCCCGGTGCAGAAGTTCTTGTCAAAACATTATAGCGAACAATGTTCGGCACGACTGAACAAGGAAGTCGTAAATGGTTTCATAAAATGCGATTCTACTGAATTTAATAAGATAAGATCATTTGGTAATCCCGAGCTATGATCTTGGCAAAGCAGGAATCTATTAACCGAACTTAAGGGTTTTAAGCCAGTTAGGAGCACAGAATGAGAGCGCTTTTGCTTCCGCTGAAAACGAGGAGGTGGTTCATACACAAACATTTTTGAATAGGGAATATAAACGTAAATCATCAAGGACGAAGGGGAAGGTCAGTATTAAATAGGAGGGATTTATGAATGGACAAAAAACCGGTTTTTTACGGTTGGTGGATCGTAGCGGGGTGCTTCCTGCTGACCTTTACCGGGATTGGTATCTCTATTAACTCCATTGGGGTTTTCTTGAAACCAGTAACCGAATCATTAGGATTTGACCGGGGGGCGTTTTCCCTATATTTTACTATTGCTGCCCTTTCCATGGCGTTGGCTGCGCCCTTTATGGGCAAACTGCTCAGCAAATATAATATCCGTGTGGTAATGGGTATAGCCACATCACTTCTGGCCCTTAGCTTCTTTTTATATTCTCAATCTACCCAATTAATTCATTTCTATCTTCTATCTGTTCTATTGGGAATCGGTTCGGCAGGTACTCATGTAATACCGGTGGCATTATTGATAACCAACTGGTTCCAAGAAAAAAGGGGCCTGGCAATAGCTATCGCCTTGGCGGGCAGCGGTATTGGAGGAATGCTGTTTAATCCGGTGGCAAATTATCTAATAACTACTTATAGCTGGCAAACTGCCTACATGATCCTGGGAGGAATTTTAGCCATCACAACTATTCCGGTGGCTCTTTTCGTCGTCCGGATACATCCTTCTGAAATGGGTTTGCAGGCTTATGGGGACACAACTGAGGCAACTGAAACCACTGCTGAGTTGAAAGGATTTACTTTAGGAGAGGCCGTAAAGACCCCTGGTTTTTGGCTCTTGGCTTTGGTGTTGATGATGATAGGAATAATGAATATGGGAGTTCAGCACCATGTTCCGGCCTACTTAAATGACATTGGGCATTCACCGGCTTTTGCTGCCAATATTGTGGCACTATTTATGGGAGTTCTGGTACTGGGCAAAATTGTGCTGGGTTCAATATTTGACCGTTATGGCTCCAGGGTAGGAGTTATCTTCATATTTACTGTATTTGCTTTGGCTTCTTTTATTCTGACTGGTTCGAAAATTGCTGCAGTGGCGATTTTGTTCGGCTTGGTCTTTGGTTTTGCCAATGCTATAATGACTATTCCAGCTCCGCTTTTAACGGCGGAATTGTTTGGACAGAAAAATTACGGTGTTATATATGGTGTAATGAGTATCTGTTATACACTAGGATCAGGCATAGGCATGCCTCTTTCGGGATCTATTTTTGATAGCATGGGTAGCTATCTGCCGGCTTTTTATCTGTATATAGGATTGGCTATCTTTACTATGATTGTAGCTTTATTGGCCTTAAATATCGGGGGTAAAGCCTTGGCTGCCCATCCCGACTATTATGATGGAGAAGAGATAAGTATATGATATATTGGGGGTTGTAGTGGTACAATCGAGTCAGTGGCGGGAGCCCACTCCTTTGATGCCTGCTGGTGGAGAGCTACCAAAAATCTTGATTGTCGCACGGTATAAGAGGCCGCCTTAGGGCGGCCTCGCAGACCGTCAAAAAAGGCTAATAGCTGCGTTAACTCGGGCACCTCATTGACGGTAATTGCATTACTGGCTAGGGCTAAAAAGATCTAGCCAGGTCACCGATGTCATCCTCTAGCCTACTTGTTTAGAACTCCTCACCCACAAACCGATGCGATCCGCTTCCCGTATTAATTCATCCTGTACTTTGGGATGAGCAATATTAATTAAGGCCTCGGCTCTTTCCCAGGTGGATCTACCTTTGAGAATGGCCTTGCCGTATTCGGTTATCACATATTCAGTTACGGTACGTGGTACAGTTACCACTGCCCCTTCCGACAAACTCGGTCTTATTCTCGATACTAAGTTGCCTTGGTTATCAGTAAAAACAGAGCTCAAACAAATGAGTCCTTTGCCTCCCCGGGACCTGAAAGCGCCGAATATAAAATCGAACTGACCTCCAGTACCCGAGATTTGACGAAAGCCAGCCGTCTCCGAGCAAACCTGTCCATACAGGTCGATCTCAATGGCATTGTTGATAGCGACCACTTTGTCATTACGAGCGATATTGGCCGGATCGTTGGTATAGAGAACATCATGACTGGCACAAACTGGATTGCGGTGTACAAATTCGTAGAGCTTTTTGCTGCCCATAGCAAAAGTGTAAGCCATCTTGTAGCGGTCGATACTCTTGTGACGTCCCGTTATACATCCGGCTTCATACATGTCCACATACGAATCAACTAGCATTTCCGTATGCACACCCAAGTCTTTCAAGTCGGATTGAGCGATCATTGCACCTACCGCATTGGGCATCGCTCCGATTCCTAACTGCAGACAGGCTCCGTCCTCAATCTCCTCCATGACCAACCGGGCAATGGCTCGATCAACATCATTGATTTTGGGGTTGGGGATCTCGGGGATATCCCAACTGGTTTCGACTATGGCATCTACCTGCGATATATGGATCGATTCGTTAGAGCCACCCAGACAAACTGGAACCTTATCATTTACTTCTAATACTATCCGTTTGGCCCGGTCAGCGATGGCTTTGGTAAACGAGTTGGAGGTTCCAAAATTAAAAAAGCCATGTTCATCCATAGGAGCTACTGTCAAAAAGGCCACATCGGTATCTATATAGTGCTGATATAGCAAAGGGGCTTCATGAAAAAGAAATGGGATATAGCTACATAAGCCCTGAGAATGCAGTTTGCGCTCAGCAGCGGAAAAGTGCCAACTACTGTAAAGAAAATGGCGGCGGGAAGGGTCGGCAAGGGCTACTTGAGCCGGAAAAATAGAAGTAGTGGCACGGATCTTAACATCCCAAAGCTCGTTGACACGTTTGGAAAGCGCTTCATCCAATACCTTCGGTGCCATAACAAAAGCACTGTATTCCACCCAATCACCGGAATTGACTAGCTGTACAGCTGTTTCAGGCGAAACCAACTTCTGATTGTATTCATTGATGTAAGACTCCATAGCAACCTCCTGAGATCGAAATATTCTGCTTATAATGGGGGGATTACGTCTATTTCCCTCGTTCGACATTTCACAATAAAAGTCCTTTGCAGCAATATTTCGATAATTGCCAGTTCTGGTGATGAAGCTGGTGAAGTCGAACCGAACGGCTGAAACTGTTGACATCCCAGCTGGTCATTCCCGAGAATATACTTGAATGGTATAATATCGGTAACGGGAATAATGTAATCATGGAGAAAGGTGGAGGAACAACCATGCTGAAAGAATGGGAAACGGTAAAATTAGAAATCAGCGACAACGGAGTAGCAGTAGTGACATTAAATCGGCCTGAGTATATGAACTCTTTTAATGTAGAGCTTTGCCAGGATTATCCTCAAGCCTGTCAGGTGATCAAGGAGCATGATGCCAAAGTCATGATCCTCACTGGAGCAGGTCGCGGATTCTGTTCGGGGGGAGATGTATCAGTACTGGCAGCTATGGACAGTCCGGCTAAATCCAAGTGGACCTATGATCAGTCAACCGGTGTAGTGAAAGCCACCTATGAAATGGAAATACCGGTTATTGCTGCTGTCAATGGTGCAGTGGCCGGGGCGGGAACGGCTCTCTTAATGGCTTGTGACATGATCATTGCTGCTGATACTGCCAAAATAGCTTTCAATTTTATTAATGTAGCTTTTTGCCCAGACAGCGGTGCTTCTTACTTCTTGACCCGTCTGGTAGGTTACCAGAAGGCCGCCGAAATACTAATGTTAGGCAAGGTGTTAAAGAGCCAGGAAGCTGAACAGCTAGGCATTGTTAATAAGGTGGTGGCTGCTGATGATCTAATGGATGAAGCTTTACGTTGGGCGGGTAGACTGGCTGCAGGGCCTGGTTACACTCTCAAGATGGACAAAAAGCTGTTACGTGCTGCTATGTCTAACGATTTCTACGAGCAGGCTGAACTGGAAAGCATGTATCAAGTGTTGACCTGGTCTTCTGATGACTTCAAAGAAGGTACCCGGGCTTTTCTGGAGAAGCGCCCACCAGAATTCAAGGGAAAATAGTATCACCATTTGTTCTACATATGAGTGTTCAGTTTGAAGGCCGTTTTCTAATGTGAAAGCGGTCTTTGCTATCTATAGGGACAAAAAGTGCATGGAGAATAGTGCCAATATCCATACTATGGAAAACAGGCAAGGTATCAGTGATCAGAGCTAAAAACAATCGGGTATGATTTGGAAGCTTTGCTTGCCCCACAGGAAGGATATGCCATATGATGTAAGTAACCTGGCCTGCTAGCCGGGGATCAAAGGAGGGATATGTTTGAGTGCTATTAAAATAATCAATGATGTCTATTGGGTGGGAGCTCGAGATCACGACCTGCGGATCTTCGACATCATCATGACAGCAGAGCAAGGGACGAGTTACAATGCTTATTTGGTCAAAGGCTCTGAAAAGACCGCTCTGATCGATACCGTGAAAGTGAAGTTTTGGGATGAACATCTCAAGAGACTGCAAGAAGTAGTTGACGTTTCTGCTATTGACTATTTGATCATTAATCATGCTGAACCGGATCATACAGGTTCTATCGAGGCACTATTAGCCCTCAATCCGAAAATGACCATCCTCGGCAGCGGTGTTGCCATTGACCTTCTCAAAGAAATCGCTAATAAAAGCTTTGAGCATCAAATTGTTGAGCAGGGGAGCAAAATATCTTTGGGCGACCGAACCTTGTCCTTTATCGAAGCTCCTTTTTTGCATTGGCCTGATTCCATATTCACCTATTTGGAGGAAGAAGGCATTTTGTTTTCCTGTGATTCTTTTGGCTGTCATTACCCGGACGAAAGGCTGTTCAATGATCTGATAGACAGAGACTTTCTTGACGCCTATCAGTATTACTTTGATAAGATAATGGGCCCCTTTAAGCCCTATGTATTGGAAGCCTTGGAAAAAATCAAGCCTCTCAATTTGCAGTTGATCTGTCCAGGACATGGACCAGTTTTACGGGAGAACATACCCTATTATGTGGATTTGTACCGCCAATGGGCCACGCAAGGGCGCTTATATAAAGAAGACCCACCACTGATCGTAGTAGCCTATGTGAGTGCCTACGGATATACGGAAACTTTAGCCAACAGTATCATCGAAGGGATCGAAACGGTCGGCGATTTCAATGTTCAAAAACATGACCTGGTCTACGCGGAACTGGATAGAGTTCTGCAGGCCATCAATGAAGCTGATGGTCTGTTAGTGGGTTCCCCTACTATCAATGGTGATGCCCTGCCCCCGATCTGGCAACTGCTTATCAACTTGTCTCCCATCACTCATGCCGGCAAGGTAGCAGCAGCTTTCGGTGCCTATGGTTGGAGTGGTGAAGCTGTACCTAGCATAGAGGCACGTTTCAATTCATTGCGGATGAAAGTCATACCGGGACTGCGGGTACGGCTTAAGCCCAATAATAATGACCTGGATAAGGCTTTTCAGCTGGGTATGGATTTTGCGAAGGCTATTCAACAGCAAAAACAGGATGTTTCCAAGTCGAAGTGGCGCTGTCTGGTGTGTGGCCATATACATGAGGGAGCAGAACCACCAGAGATATGTCCGGTCTGTGGGATGGGCCGAGAGAACTTCGAATTAATTTCGGCTGAGGAAGCATACTCTAATGATAGTGAAGGAAAGTTTGTGGTTGTAGGCGGAGGTATCGCAGCATTATCAGCAGCTCAGGCCATTCGTGAGCGAAATAAAACCGCTACTATAACTATGGTGACCGATGAGCCAGTCCTCCCTTATTACCGTCCTATGCTATCCGATTATCTGGGCGAAGAACTCAGTGCGGAGCAGCTGTTTGTACACGATTCCGCTTGGTATGCTGAAAACCGTATCGATGTTCTAACTGATCAACGGGTTGTTAAGCTGGACAGCAGTGCCCGCCAGGTGGAAACTAAAGATGGAACAGTCATCAGTTATGATAAATTGATCCTCGCAACTGGAGCTTTTAGCAATGTTCCTCCTTTCAAGGGGGTCGATCTCTCTGGCGTTTATACCCTCCGCAATCTTTTGGATGCCCGCCGATTGAAAGAGGCCCTAAAAGAAGCCAAAAGAGCTGTAGTTATTGGTGGAGGTGTCTTGGGACTGGAAGCGGTGGAAGAATTGATCGGCCTGGGCTGGGAAGTAGCAGTGGTTGAGCATAATGAACGGCTTATGCCCAGACAGCTTGACCCGCAGGCTTCCCATATACTGCATGATTTGATGGAGTCTAAAGGAATTGCCTTGCATCTGGGGGTATCCACCGAAGAGATCGTCGGTGAAAGCTCGGTGCAGGGGGTGCGTCTCAACAACGGACAGACTATTCCCGCTGATCTAGTGATCCTTTCCACCGGTGTGAAGCCCCAGGTGCAGTTGGCTCAGGAGGCCGGCCTGGAAGTGCAGCAGGGTATAGTGGTCGATCAGCAAATGCGTACCAATATCAATGGAGTTTATGCGGCTGGCGATGTAGCCCAATTCGGTGAGCGGGTCATTGGACTGTGGCCGGTATCTTTGGAAATGGGCCGGGTAGCGGGAGCTGCTGCTGCGGGAGATTGGGTGGAGTTCAAAATGCCTACTCTATCTACAGCGCTGGCGGCCTTTGATCGAGAGATCTTTTCCATTGGTGAGGTCAATTTCCCGGATGGTCAGGTCAGGACGGTAGTAGTTGAAGACCCGACTACCGGTTATTTCAAGAAAAGCTATCTAAAAGATGGAGTACTGGTAGGAGAGATCATCATCGCCTCACAGGTGGACAGCAGTGAAAGTATGCAACAGCTGGGTAGGGACTCCCAGGGTGAAAAGGTTTATAATAAATGGAAATGTCGCGTTTGTGGTTACATTCATGAAGGCCCTGAACCACCAGAGATGTGCCCTGTTTGCGGAGCAGGACCAGATGAATTTGAACCGATCGAGTAAGGAAAATCAGTACTGTTTTATCTCTTACCGGGCAAAAGACTATATGGTGGTGCAGTGATGTTGTCTTATTTCTTGATCATCCTGGTAGGAATGGTTGCCGGGATCCTAGGAGCGATAATTGGCGTGGGCGGGGCAGTAGTAATGCTGCCCGCCACACAATTTTTGTTGAATCTGTCTACTGTTGATTCCATAGGCACCACACTGTTTGCCGTTATGTTCACGGCTTTATCGGGAGCCTGGGGACATTACCGGCAGGGAAATGTCAATGTATCCTGGGGTTTGAGAGTTGGCTTAGGCGGGTTGTTGGGGGTCGTCTTGGGCTCCTATTTATTTAAGGAATATCTAAGCACCCAGGAACATGTGCTGACATTGATGTTAGCTGTTTTGTTCGCCTTTTTGACCATTCGTATGGCCAAAGACACCTGGCAGGATATAAGGAACCATGACCGTATCCAGACTCAGGTTATTCCGAAGGCACCCCTTTGGACTATGCCTATTGTAGGGCTGGCAGTGGGATGCTTGACTGGAATACTGGGAATGGGCGGTGGATTCTTGATCGTACCAGCGATGATGTGGTTGTATGGAGCCCCTCATTATTTGGCAGTGGGAACAACGCTCATGTCGATTTTTCCGATCACTGCGGTGGGTGCTTTCACCAAGTTGAGTCAGGGTTTCGTAGTGCTACCTATCGCGCTGCTATTGGGCTTGGGCACCCTGGTAGGGGTTCAACTGGGTGTACCGGTCACCCGCTTTATCAAACCAGCGGTATTTAAGGGGATATTCACCCTGCTGTTTATCATGCTTACCATCAGTTACCTAGCTAGTAGCTTGGCATAATGATAACCCATCAAGTAGTGACTCTATGTTTTCGATAATCTTAACAGCAAGATAGGCAAATGAGGTGACAATGTGACCATTGCCGAAAGATTCATTGCATCTGTGAAGAAGAACACTAACCTGTGGATAGGCATCTGGGTGCTGCTGCTGTTGAACTTATTACTTGTTTTTATAATAGCCAAGGGCATTTCCTGGATGGCCAATGTACTATTGGTTCTTTTGTGGGTTGCTGGTATGATGTTTATTTTTAAAATCGCCCGTTCTACTCCAGATGAACCAGATGTTGATGCTGATTTGCACTTGCGTTTACAAGATTTGATGGAAGAGATCAGGCCGTATTGTGAAGAGGTCTATGATAAAAAGGTCGATAGATTTCTAGAACCCATAGAACAAGACTATCAGCAAAGATTTAGTATGGGGTTGTCCTGGTTATGGGAAAAAGTTAATGACTTTTATATGCAAGTCGAACACAGTGCCCAGGAAGGGCGTTCCATATTTCAGCTGATTGATGCATCGAATGAAGACAAGATGAAAATGGTCGAGCGTTTGCAGGAAGGTACCCATCAGGTTCTAGCTATCATGCAGGATGTGCAAAAGCGTCGTTTTGATGATGAAGACGACATTCGCAAAAGGCTGCAAACTAAGACCAGCGAATTTCGCCAAAGCATGGAGCGAGAAAAACAATACTTCTATGAGTATGTATATAAGATGTTGCTTGAACAAGCTCGCACTCAGGGCCTGGAAGCAGAAATGGCAGAACATTTGAGCCCGACTCGACTAGGCCAGCAGTTTGGAATAGTAGTAGAGAGGTCTTTGGAAAACCGGATGGTTGATTTCCACAATTCTTTGTTAGATGACCTGGAGGAATTTTCTGCTGAGGTAGTGGGGCGTTTTCAGAGGTCTACCGCTCAGGTGTTGAACTATTTCCGTGAAATGAGAAGTCTACTGATAAAATTGCAGGAGATGTCCAATAATGCCTCTAGACTAGCAACTCGCAGGCTGGATGAATACTTACTGCAAATAAGCAAGCTGGAGGAGCAAGCCGGTGAGACCCTAGTAAGCTTGGCCTGGCAGGACATCATAGTGGAGAAACGCTGGGATGAGATCCAAGGACAGTTATTTTACATCAAGGATCAAATTGTGGAAAGCGTGGGTGAAGATTCACTGGAGTACGTCGAGGGAATATTGAATCAAGCCATTCCTGGATTGTCCTCCCTGCCAAGAGATGCTGCCCATGCCCTGTTCTATAAAGCCTTGCTGGATGCTGAATTGATCTATCATGTTTATACCGAGAATAAGCAGACGCAGGTGTTGAACGATGGAGTGTACAGCCTGCTACAGTTTTTACGGCCTCTGGAACTACAAGCCGCTAATAGTATTCGCCTGACTGACCAGGATCTGAATCGACTGAGGAAAAGAAAAAACCTGATCAAAAAGGAAGGTAGTCTCCAGACCTTGTTTGCACGGGTGATAGGAGCTGTAGAGCAACACCAGCCATCAGTAGCCCATTATCTGGAGGGGATCTTTCCTCTAAGATTCCAGCAGTTTGCCAGCAATCCTTATCTCAAAAACAATCCGGATAACTTGAATCAGGCTGCCTGGATCATTTTTGATCACGCCATAGATAATGAAAACCTACCGGAAGACTTTTACCTGCTGGTGGGATTACTGTTAGCACTCCATCAGATCCGTGACCAATATATCCAGCCATTCAATAATGTGCCGGTAGGAGTAAAAGACCCCGAAGAAGTCCATATTACTAGGGCAGTCGCCTATCAAGCCCTGGCCATACTTTTGCAGAACGATTTTACCGCACTAAATGGAGATGCCAGGAATCAGCCCTTGACGGTGCCATCCAAGTAAACCACCTGGCTGTGATATTGTTGCTATCCCAGTAGTTCCCAGGAGATTATGTTTACCAGTTAACAAGCAAAGGAGAATCATATGTTTCCTCTTCGGGACAGTACTCCCAGTCATCACTTTCCCTTAGTGACGATTCTGCTTATAATCACCAACACCTTGGTTTTTATATATACAATCTCCCAGGGAATGTACGGCATGGAAGAGATATTCTACACTTTCGGGTTAGTGCCAGCCTATTATTCCCAGCCTTATGGCGCGCCAGTTGGCTACCTGTCTTTTATCACCTCCACATTTCTCCATGGCGGCTGGATGCATCTTATCGGTAATATGTGGATACTATGGCTATTTGGGGACAATGTTGAAGACCATATGGGGGCAGGCCGTTACTTAGTATTCTATCTGGTGTGTGGTGTATTAGCAGGAATGCTCCACTTTGTATTTAACCTCTCCTCACCCATACCAGTTGTAGGCGCTTCAGGGGCAGTGGCCGGAGTGATGGGAGCATACTTTTTGATGTTTCGCCATGCCCGGATACTCACCTATGTACCGCCCTTTTTCCTATTCACTCTGCCGGCTTGGGTTTACCTGGGATTTTGGGCCGTTTCTCAACTGTGGAGCGGAGCCACTGAGTTAGCTTTCAATAGTTATGGGCAGATCGCCTTCTGGGCTCACGTCGGCGGCTTTGCAGCCGGAATGATCCTGCACTCTTTTTTTGTTAAGAAGGACAGGATCGAACACCTTCCCGAATGATCCGAAACAAGCAGAAACAATTGGTAGTAGCTAAGCTGGTCAACCAAGGCCTGTTGTATGGTTACTGTCCCTGCTGTCCTCGCAACAACAGATCCAGTGCTTCGCTGGCTAGCAATCCTTGTTCACTGCTACTTTGCAGAAAATAGATGGTATTCTCGATTCTCTCTTGACTAGCCTTGATTTCATGCCAATGTTTTTCCTCTTCGTAGAGATTCATGCATTCCTGCAGGTCACTGGCACGGCCGGTTTCCAAGAAATAACGAAACATTTCCAAGGTCATTACATCTTGGTAATCAGAATGAACAGCTGATTTCTCCAATACCTTGTTGTACAGGTCTAGAACAGAAAGGGCTTTTCTCATTTTGGCTTCAGCTTCATCGATATCATTGTAACAGCGATCATACAAGGCCTGATGGCAGGCACTCCAGTTTTCCAGCAAGCGTTTGTAGCGTTCACAAGCTTTCTCATACTCACGATAGCGGATAAAGTACACTTTAACATCATAGTTATAGCGATTGCCTTCCTGCTCTTGTTTTTTCCTTAGGGAACGAGCCCGGGAAAAAGGTATCAGATTATCCAGACGCCGTTCCTCGGAGTCCTTGACCGGTTTATCCGGGATCTCATCAGGCTCGCTGGGGGCTAGGTTTTCCTGTTCTACTATGGCATAGCGCTGCTCTAAAAGCTTGCGCAAATAGTTGGTGTGCCGGTTGATCTGCTCAATTTCCTGAAGAGCCAGGATGGACATATCCAATTCGCGGATCAACTCCTGGGTAGACTTTTTACCTTTGCGGGTTTTGCTGTACTGCTGCAGTTCCCTGTTTAGTATTACAGGTCGGCTTAGATTCTCGAGCAGTTCCAGGTCAAAGGCAGTCAAAACATTTTGGGGGTCAGCCGGTTCCTTGCAGAAATAGAAACGGGTATTGGTTTCCGGGTAGTAATACGGCCCAATGGTTTTCAGATAGGGATTATTAACAAATGACTGCAGATCTGATTCCGCTTCCAACTGGTCATCAATCAAATTGAGCCATACCCGTGCCATATCTGACAGAGCCGAATCATCCAGAGAGACTTGTTGGAGAGTAAAGTAAACATCGTTAGTGATGCGCACTGCTCTCTGGTAGTAATAAAACAAAACTTGACGGGGCAGAGCATTCAGCAGCACTGATGAATCAAGATGATCTGGATTCTCCTTGTTTAAGAAGGGGTAAAACATTGAAATCCTCCTTTAAAAGACTACAGGTTAGTATCAATTGTTTCTATAAAATACCAATAATTCCTGCCAATGGGAAAAATAAATTTCACTAGTAGCCTTATCAAGGGGAGCGAACTTTATTTTGCAACGATAATTGCCTATAATAGCTTAGTGAAAGGAGGAGACAACATGGCCAATCTACCCTGGTTTGCAGAGAAGATGTCTGAGTATGATCCTGCCTATCATAAGATGCTGGAACAGATGGCAACTATCGCCTTATCCCCATCTGCTCTGGATAAAAAGACCATGTTATTGATCTTGGTAGCTCTGGATGCCCTCAAAGGTGCTGGGCAAGGAGTCAAAGTACTGGCCGATCAAGCTCGGCAAGCGGGCGCCAGCGAAGATGAAATCAAGGAAGCATTGAGACTGGCTTATTATGTCAGCGGAATGGACACTGTCAAAGCCTCCCTGCAAGCTTTTACGGAAGCATAAGTGATGAGATAAATGAGGAACTTGCATAATTCCATAAATCCTATCATACTGTCACTCTGAGCGCTAGCGAAGAGTCTTGTAATGCCTTAGATCCTTCGCTTTGCTTCAGGATGAAAAATGTGAAGTTGGCAAGCTTACTTGTCAAAAGAACTAATTATGCAAACGCAAAATATAAGTTGTTAGGAGTTAAGGTATGTTTAAAGCGGTTTTGTTTGACCTAGATGGTACCTTGTTGGATATAGATATGGAGTACTTTATCCCTCAATATTTTCGCAAGATGGTAATTATGGCGCGAGATGCCGGGTATTCCATAGCTGATCAATTGGTGGAAAAGGTTTGGCAGGCCACTGATGTTATGATTGCCAATCGTGATGCCCGTTTGCTCAATGAAGAGGTATTTGCCGAGCATTTTTACCGTAACTGGCCCATTCCCCGTGAGGAATTCGAACCCTTTTTTGAACGTTTTTATGCAGAAGGATTTCCCCAACTACAAATACATAGTCGCCCCTTTACAGGTATTCCCGAAATGATGCAGCAGGTTTTTGACCGGGGCTTGAAAGTGGTAGTAGCTACTAATGCGGTGTTTCCGATGATAGCTCTACAGCAGCGGCTTGATTGGGCAGGTGTAGGTCATTTTGATTATGAATTGATCACCTCCTACGAAGTAATGCATTTTTGTAAACCCCATCCGGAGTATTACCAGGAAATAGCCGCCACCATAGGAGTGAAACCTGAGGAATGTCTTATGGTGGGCAATGATATCGGTGAAGATCTTCCGGCGGGAACCATAGGTATGAAGACCTTTCTAGTTGAAAATATGTTAATAGACAAAGGCCAGGATCTCACTCCCGACTGGCGAGGATGTTTGCCTGACCTTTATGAATTCATCGGCCGGTTATAGTTTTTGTCCATCCGTTATTTGCCGGACATAATCTACCCCTTGCCCGGGTAATCTTTTAACAAAACTGACCCTGGGCGGAGGTGGTAAGATGTCGCAGCAGAAGACCCGGGAAAAGAAAAAGAAACCCCTGACTGAGTACGATCTCCTGAAAATGGAAATTGCCAAAGAGTTGGGACTGTGGGAGCAAATCGAAAAAGAAGGCTGGGAATCGCTAAGTAACGCAGCCTGTGGCCGGGTAGGTGGGATCATGAGCAAGCGTATGCGAGAAAAGCGGCAGCAATTAAAGTAAATAGCTGGAGCTTTCGGTATGGATTTCCTAATATATGTCTTGCTTATTTAGGGGCTCAATAATATCATTCATTCTATGGGCCAAGTCTCAGCAAGAAAAGGCAAGTGGGGAGAAACAATGCAGCACTTATAAAAGGGGAGGGTTTAAACAATCAAAAAGTTTTTGTATTTTGATGAGATGTTAACTCCGAAAATAATCCAGATAGTGTTCTGGTTAACGTCAGTAATTTTCATCGTTGCCGGTCTGGTAATTATGGCAAGGAGTTATGATGTTGGGTTCTTAATTGGGCTAGCAATGGTGGTTCTTGGCCCGTTCCTGATCAGAGTTTGGTGTGAGTTGATGATAGTCATATTTAAGATACATGAATCCTTGCAATTTATTAAAAAACGGTTAACGTAGGAGGTTATTAAAACCTTAAACCAGTTAAGTGTTTTCCTTATCCTGCCTTTTATCGTAGTCGATGCCCAACTAATGTACAGCGATGGATAGTGCCTTTCGAAGGTGTCATTATTGGGATGAATGTGATCCCTCACCTGATAATTGACCATTTTATCTAACTTCCGCCTAAATTTCATCCCAATACTATCTGAAAACCTATTAGCATTATCGATCCGGTCTCATTATAATATATCAATTATAATTAAGAGGAATCTGATCAGCGAGAGGAATAAAATGCGAGACATTGACCGTGTACAAGCCTGGTTGCAGCAGCGTAAGCCCCATCTGAAAGTAATTGAATTCCAACAGGATACCAGTACCTCAGCCCTGGCAGCCGCTGCTTTAGGCATCGAGGTGGGGCAAATTGCCAAGTCTATGCTCTTTAAGGCCAAAACGGGGGAATATCATCTGGTAGTTTCCGCTGGTGATGTGCGTTTAGATACCAAAGCGCTGCGTGATCTGGTCGGTTCCCGAGTACGGATGGCCAACTCGGAAGAAGTTCTAGAGATCACCGGTTTCCCAGTGGGGGGAGTATGTCCTTTCGATTTAAAAGTGGATGTGCCTATTTATCTGGATGAAAGCCTGAAAAGATATGAAGTGGTCTATGCAGCTGCTGGTACATCCAACTCTGCGTTGCCGATAACCTATGCTGAACTTATGGAGATCACCGATGGAAAACCCTGCGATGTTTCCATTCTCACCGAGCCTTAAGGAACTCGGCTCCTGATGCAGCGCCAATTCCCATCCTACCACCTTACCCACTGATTCTTGCTCCAGCAACATTTCCTTGCGTGGATAGAATTCACGCCGTAAAAAAAAGTAATTGCTATAATAGAATAAGCTAACTGTTGCGCTGAACTTCTTAAGGGAGCAGGATATGAGTGAATTTGATTCTTACAGTGGGACATTGAATTTTGTCCACCTCCATAATCATACCGAATACAGTCTGTTGGATGGGGCTTGCCGCCTGAAAGACCTGGTATCTCAAGCCAAGAGTCTGGGGATGCCGGCGGTAGCCATTACTGATCATGGTGTGCTGTATGGAGTGATCGACTTTTACCGAGAAGCCAAGAAGCAAGGTGTCAAGCCGATCATTGGGTGCGAGGTCTATGTGGCCCCACGCAGCAGGTTGGATCGGGAGGCGCGTATTGATGACAATTTACACCATCTGACTTTGCTCTGCCAGGATGAAGTGGGCTACCGCAACCTGGTTCAGTTAGTCAGCCGGGCTTTCTTAGAGGGGTTTTACTATAAACCGCGGGTAGATCGAGAATTACTCAGTTTGTACCATGAAGGGCTGATTGCGCTGTCTGGTTGTGTTGCCGGCGAGATCCCCCGGCTGATTTTGGCCGGTCGAACAGAGGATGCAGAGCAAACGGCTCTTTATTACCGTGACCTGTTTGGTCCGGACAACTATTACCTGGAGATACAGGATCACGGTATGCCGGAGGAAAAGACGGTTTGTCAGGCTTTGTATGACTTGAGTGCAAAAACGGGCATCCCACTGGTAGCCACCAATGATCTCCATTATGTAAAACGGGAAGATGCACCGGTGCATGATGTGCTGTTGTGCATCCAAACTTCCTCGATAATTAGTGATGAACAGCGTATGCGCTTTCCAGGCAGTGAGTTTTACCTAAAAACTGCCTCAGAAATGGCCGCTTTGTTTCCTGACCACCCGGAAGCACTGCAAAACACCCTGAAAATTGCAGAACGCTGTAATGTTGACTTTGAATTTGGCCATTTTCACCTGCCTAATTTTGATTTGCCTCAAGGCTATTCGGCCGAATCTTATCTGGATGAACTGGTAAGGGAACGCTTCGTCCAACGCTATCCCCAGGCAGAGAAACATGTACTCGAGCGCTTGGATTATGAACTAGATACTATAAAAAAGATGGGTTTTGCCGGTTATTTTCTCATAGTGCAGGATCTAGTGAACTGGGCCAAGGCTCATGGCGTGCCGGTAGGACCGGGACGCGGATCTGCTGCCGGTAGTCTGGTCTCCTACGTGTTGGGGATAACTACCATAGATCCACTGGCTTACAATCTCCTGTTTGAACGTTTTTTGAATCCGGAACGCGTCAGTATGCCTGATATCGATATTGATTTTTGCTTTGAAAAGCGTGACCGGGTCATTGAATACATAATAGAAAAGTACGGGGCTGATCGAGTAGCCCAGATCATAACTTTTGGTACTATGGCCGCCCGGGCAGCCATTCGGGATGTTGGACGGGTCTTGGATATTCCTTATGGAGAAGTGGATCGTATCGCCAAGATGGTCCCGGCCGAACTGGGAGTGACCATCGACCGGGCTCTGGAAATCTCACCAGAACTGATACAGGCATACGAAAATGACTACAATACCCGCCGCATCATCGAGTTTGCCAGAGCCATCGAGGGTATGCCGCGCCACGCGTCCATCCATGCAGCAGGGGTAGTTATTGGTGCCCAACCGCTGCAGAAGTTGCTGCCCCTCCAGAGAACGGCGGATGGCAATGTGATCACCCAGTTTACCAAAGAGACGGTAGAGGATATCGGGCTGCTGAAAATGGACATACTTGGTCTGCGTACTCTGACAGTCATAAGCCGAGCCGTGGAGATAATTGCCAAAACCCGAGGCATAACCATAAATATTGATCAACTGCCCCTGGACGATGATGCCGTATACCAACTGTTATCCGCCGGAAATACTATTGGTGTATTTCAGTTGGAAAGTGACGGTATGCGCCGTATATTGTGTGAGTTGAAACCCCACCGTTTTGAAGACATCATCGCCATAAACGCCCTATACCGTCCTGGCCCACTAGGCAGTGGCATGGTGGAAGATTTCATTAACTGTAAGCATGGGCATCAGACCATTGATTACCCCACCCCCCTGCTGGAACCAATACTTAAGGACACTTACGGAGTGATCCTCTATCAGGAGCAAGTTATGCAGATAGCCAGTAATCTAGCCGAATTCTCCATGGGGGAAGCTGATGTTCTCCGCCGTGCTATGGGCAAAAAGAAGCCGGAAGAGCTAGCGGCTCAGCGTAGTAAATTTGTGACCGGGGCAGCTCGTAATAAAATAGATGAGAAGACTGCAGCTCACCTATTTGATTTGATGGAGAGTTTTGCCGGTTACGGGTTCAATAAGAGCCATGCGGCTGCTTATGCTTTGATTTCATATCAGACGGCCTATTTGAAGGCCCATTTTCCCATGGAATACATGTGCGCGTTTCTGAGCAGTGTCATTGAACATCAGGATAAAGTAGTTTTCTATATCAAAGAGTGCCAAAGGCTCGGTATAGCGATCCTGCCCCCCGATATCAATGAGAGTTTTGAGAACTTTACTGTTGCCAAAGAAGGCATTCGCTTTGGACTGGGAGCTATAAAAAATGTGGGCCTGGGGGCGGTGCGTACTATTGTCCAAGCTCGCAAGGAAGGGGAATTTACCTCTCTGTTTGACTTTTGCTGCCGGGTAGATACCGGTCAAATCAATAAACGTATTTTGGAAAACCTGATAGTGGCAGGTTGTTTTGATTCCCTGGGTATAACGCGTAAACAGGCCCTATCGATCATGGAACAATGTGCTGATCTGGCCGTGCAGATCCACCGTTCCCAGGATAGCCAGCAAGCCTCTTTGTTTGGCGATACTATGAGCCTGGTCGAGGAGCCGGTCGTCCGTGTCAAAGGAGAAATTCCTCAGCGGGAGCGGTTGGCCCGGGAAAAAGAAGTGCTGGGATTCTATGTATCCGAAAACCCATTGGATCAGTACCGAGAACTCTTGCCTTTCCTTACCACTCATCAAATAGCGGATCTAAGCGCGCGAGACGAGGAAAGCTATGTGCGTTTGGCCGGCTTGATGCTCAATTTGCAGCGCCGGGTGAGCAGGAAGGGTGAGAGTTATGCGCGTTTCCATCTGGAAGATCCCAGCGGTCGTCTGGAAATGCTGGTTTTCCCATCGGCTTATCGAAACAATTTACAGCAATTACAGGAAGATCAGCCCGTGGTAGTGGAAGGTTTTTATGATACCCGTGATGAAGAGCCCAAACTGGCTGTGAGGCGGATTTTCCCACTACCCCAAGAATTATCCCAGCTGCACGTGCGTATTTCTGATGATGAGGAAGAAGGGGATGGTAAGAAAAGACTGCTCCAGACATTAGTGGGTTTCCCTGGAGAAATGGACGTCATCATCTATCCTCCCGGGAGAAAACCACTGCTCTTAAGTGAACGCTGGCGTATAAAGCCTGATCTGGCCCTTAAGCAGGAGTTAGTAGAATTATATGGAAGGAACAAAGTATGGTTTCATTAGTGTTAATGGGGAAGATTAATTAGGAGGTAGTGCATGAACGACAACTTCATGGGAGAAGACTATATTATTATCAAAGCTCTGGAAAACGGAGTGAACATAATAGGGCTCACCCGCGGCAAGGACACCAAGTTTCACCACACGGAGAAACTGGATAAGGGAGAAGTCATGGTTCTTCAGTTTACCGAGCATACTTCAGCCATTAAAATTCGCGGTCATGCTGAGATAATCCATCGTTATGGCTCTGTGACCAGTGAGAACAGCTCTGGGTCACGCAATACATAGCACAAAATAGCACCGGAGTACCTTCTGCTGTTGCCGGTGTGAGGAGGTAGCCCTTTGTGAAGCGAATTGCTGTTCTAACCAGTGGAGGAGATGCACCTGGAATGAATGCCGCTATTCGGGCGGTGGTTCGCTCTGCTATCTACAACCAAGTAGAAGTATTTGGCATAATGCAGGGTTACGAAGGATTGATCCAGGGGTGTATCAAGTCTATGAATCTGGGTTCAGTAGCCGATATCATCCATCGGGGCGGCACCATTTTACAGACCTCCCGTTCCAGCAGTTTTATGAGTGAGGCAGGACGCAGGGCGGCTTTAGAACAGCTTAATAAACATGGCATTACCGGCCTGGTGGTTCTGGGGGGCAATGGCAGCCTGCGTGGGGCCTGGGAGTTTTCCAAGTTGGGGATAAAAGTAGTAGGCATCCCGGCCAGTATTGACAATGATATAGTCTATACTCGTTCCATTGGCTTTGATACCGCTGTGAATACAGCTCTACAAGCTATTAACCACATACGGGATACTGCTACCAGTCACGGACGAGTTTTTGTTATCGAAGTGATGGGCCGTGACTGCGGTGAGATCGCTTTGGCAGCCGGAGTGGCTGGGGGAGCCGAGTCTATTTTGATTCCCGAGATAGAAGTCGACTTCGAACAGATCGTAAACAAGATCAATCAAGGAGTGGAGCGCGGTAAGCTGCACAGCATCATTGTGGTAGCTGAGGGTGTATACCCAGTTTTGGAACTGAAAGAACACTTGCAGGAAGCCACTGGGCAGGATATTCGCGTTACTATACTGGGTCACATCCAGCGGGGCGGAACTCCCACCGCCGTCGATCGCATCATGGGTTCCTGCATGGGTAAAGCCGCTGTAGACTATCTGATCAGTGGAAAGGGGAATGCTATGACTGCTACGCGCCTAGGAGGAGTTCATTTGATACCTTTGCAGGAGGTAATCCGAGGCAAAAAGACACCCGAATTAGGCATGTTCGATCTAGCTCGGGTCTTATCTATTTAAGGGGGAGGTTTCCATTTTGCGCAAGACTAAGATCATTGCCACAATAGGGCCCGCCAGCGAAAAGATAGAGACTATCAAGAAAATGATGGCAGCTGGCTTGAATGTAGCCCGTCTAAACTTTTCCCATGGAACCCATGATGAACATCGCCAACGCATTCTGAACTTGCGCCAGGCAGCCGAGGAATCCCAAGGACTGCTAGCCATCATGCTGGATACCAGTGGTCCGGAAATCCGTACGGGGCGTTTGGCTGATGGTGTGGTCAAATTGGAAGTCGGGCAGAGATTCGTTCTCACCAGTAGGGATGTACCTGGCAACCATGAAGAGGTTCAGGTGAGTTATGCGAACCTACCTCAGGAAGTGACACCGGGAACCTCTATATTGATCTCCGACGGTTTAATAAATCTCAAGGTGGAAGAAACCACTCCCACTGATGTAGTTTGCCGGGTAATGAATGGTGGAGAATTAGGAGAGCGCAAAGGCATAAATGTGCCCGGGGTGCGTATCAATATGTCCTTTATGACTGACAAAGACCGGGAAGATATTCTGTTCGGCATCGAAATGAAAGTAGATTTTATAGCGGCTTCCTTTGTGCGTACTGCTGAGGACGTTCTGGAGATCAGGCGGATACTGGAACAAAAGGGTGCCGACATTGATATAATTGCCAAGATCGAAAGCCAGGAAGGAGTCAACAACCTGGATGATATTATCCAAGTGGTCGATGGAGTAATGGTAGCCCGTGGTGATCTAGGGGTGGAGATACCTGCCGAAGAAGTGCCTCTGGTACAAAAATTAGTGGTCGATAAGTGCACCAGTGCCGGTAAAGCGGTGATAATAGCCACGCAGATGCTGGACTCCATGATAAACAATCCCCGTCCCACCCGAGCCGAGGTGTCTGACGTAGCCAATGCCATATTTGACGGAGCAGATGCCATAATGCTGTCCGGCGAAACAGCGGCTGGAAAGTACCCGGTGGAAGTTGTGGAAACGATGGCGCGTATAGCTGCTCGCTCGGAGCAGGCTCTGCCTTATGCTGACATATTGAGACGTAAACGAACTCGTGAAAACATCTCGGTTACTGATGCCATCAGTTATGCTACCTGTGCAACTGCCACTAACTTGGGAGCTTCGACTATAATCACCTCCACCCACACCGGTTATACCGCGCGCATGGTGGCCAAATATCGCCCTCAAGCCAACATCGTAGCGGCTACACCCAACCGGGCCATTCTGCAAAAAATGGCTCTGGTGTGGGGTGTTTATCCAGTATTGATCCAGACAACGTCCGGTACAGATGAGTTGTTCGAAGAGTCCATACGCGCCGCCCTGAGTTGCGGCTATATTGAAAATGGTGATCTGGTTATATTGACTGCTGGTGTTCCTACCGGCCATTCGGGTGCCACTAACCTGATGAAGGTACACATTGTGGGAGAGATTTTGGTTCAGGGGATGGGGATTGGTTCGGAAATCGCCAAGGGTCCAGTTCGCATCATAGACTTTTCCGAGGATGTGAGCCGCGTTCAGCCCGGGGATATCGTAGTGATTCATAGTGCTGAAAGCAGTCTGGCACCTTATCTGTCCCAGATCGGAGCTTTGATCGCAGAAGAAGGAGGACTTACTTCCAACGCGGCCATTATGGGCTTGCAGGCCCGTATTCCAGTTATCGTTGGGGCCCAGGATGCTACCAGTAAACTCGAGGAGGGGATGCTGGTGACAGTAGACACTCCTCGGGGCAGGGTATATAAGGGTTTAGCCCAGGTGCTATAGACAACAAAAAAGGGATTCGGTAGTTCTACCGAGTCCCCTTTTTATCGTTCATCCTGCTGGGCGGCGCTATAATGATTGTGTAGACCTGCGGGAGCGAACCGCAGGGGAGTGGTATCATCACATCCGCTTTAGCAGGTTGAATACCTATTGTTAACTACTTACCCTTGAAGTCCGCTTTCCGGTTTTCTAAGAATGCACCCATGCCTTCTTTTTGATCCTCAGAGGCAAACAGCATAGACCAAGCGATCTGTTCAGCACGGCTGCCAGATTTGATATCCAAGTTCATGGAATTATTAACGCAGGCCTTAGCTTCGCGCAAAGCCAGCGGAGACTTCTTGCAGAGTCTCTTGGCAAATTTCGTAGCTTCACCTACAACTTCCGCTGCCGGTACTACCTTATTCACTAGACCAATTTTCTCCGCTGTAGCGCCATCGAAGAACTCGCCAGTGAATATGTACTGTTTGGCGAGACAGATGGAAGAGCTACGTGGAAAGCGCTGGGTTCCCCCGGCACCTGGGAAGATCCCCAGATTGATTTCCGGCAATCCCAAAGTGCAGTTATCCGCCACAATGCGGATATCACAAGCCATGACCATTTCCAGGCCACCGCCCAAGGCCAATCCGTTAACAGCAGCTATGGTTGGTTTGTGATTGTCTTCGATCATAAAGAGGGTTTTGTGAACCTTATCCAGGAAGTCGCGAGCTTGGAAAGGATTGTACCCATTGACAGCTTTTAAGTCCGCTCCAGCTGCGAAAGCATTTTCATTACCCCTGATTATGATGGCCCGAACTTCAGGATCCAGATGAAAACCTTCCAGGATCTCATAAGCTTCATCCAGGAGCAGTTCGTTGACTGCGTTGAAAGCTTTAGGACGATTGAGCTGAATTATACCTATACCTGGTTCTTCAACACTTACTAAACAAGTCTCATACTGTTTATCTCGATAAGACATACTTAACCTCCTTAACCCCGCCCCAATAAGGCAATATTGCTATTTTTTGCTGTAATCGTAGAAACCTTTACCGGTCTTTCTGCCTAACCAGCCAGCCCGCACCATCTGTTTAAGGATGCCAGCCGGACGATATTTGGGATCACCGGTTTCTCTGAAGAGGACATTGCATACTTCCAGTCCAATGTCCAGTCCAACCATGTCACAGAGAGTAAATGGTCCCATCGGCCAACCAGCTCCCAGCTTCATAGCCTTGTCAATGTCTTCTACACTGGCCAGACCTTCCATGAGTATAAAGGCAGCTTCGTTCATTCCCGGGATTAGGATGCGGTTAACGACAAAGCCAGGGCCTTCTTTTACTTTGATTGGTTTTTTGCCAATGGCTTTGGATAGTTCCATGACTGCTTCGACAGTTTCATCAGCAGTCTGAATGGCTGGAATTACTTCGATAAGAGCCATGACCATTGCCGGGTTGAAGAAATGCATGCCAACTACTTTAGTGGGATCACGATAGGCAGCGGCAATTTCCGTGATGGATAATGAAGAAGTGTTACTAGATACGATAACCTCAGGTCTCAGGATCTCGCCCAAGTCCTTGTAGACTTGTTTTTTAATGTCCATGTTTTCTACCACAGATTCAATAACGAAGTCTACATCAGCCAGATCTTTCAAATCGGCAGTGCCGGTGATGTTAGCGGTGACAAAATCTTTGGCACCCGCAGGAGCTTGGCCTTTTTCTTCCGCTTTAGCTAGGCCTCTACCGATTCTCTCAATAGTCTTGTCGACTATTTCCTGTTTAATATCATATAAGACGACCTTTTTGCCTGCACCAGCTACTGCCCAGGCAATACCCATACCCATGGTACCTGCACCTAAAACCGCAATTTTATTGATCTCCATCGATAATGAACCTCCTTATACACCATAGCATGGACCAAACACATCATGGTAACATCACATTCCTACACCTATCACCTCCCCTTATATGAATACCTTCGCAAGTTGTACCGAGATCCCAAGTGCGAAGGCTTTCAGACTATAAAGCTGACAGGCCTACCATACAGGAGCCTTACCGCGAGTCTCTCCGGTGAGACAAATAAGTGACAGTTGCTGCCGACTGCCTGTCTAAAGCTATAGTACCTGTTATTATGTAAAATTATTATGAAACTATTAAATGAAAAGAATCTTGAGTAGTATTTTTGATCTTAATAAACTCGCCATGAATGATAATCAGAAAATAAATTCATGTATAAATATGATAGCATACTAACATTTGAAAAATTGACTGAAATTTAGCCTCTCCAAAGATAAATATTAATAGAATGTATGGTAAAAAAAGAACAGCGCCAGTGCTGTTCTTATTAAATAACAGAGTAAGAGTACTATTGATGCGTGGAATTGTCTTCTGTGGGTGGAGAGGAGGCGATATTGTAAGCCGCTTCTTGGATCATCAGCTTCAGAGTCTCGGCATCAAGGCCTCCAGTAGCACTCAAACCATGATCACGTTGAAAATTGCTGATGAAATCAGTGGTCTGTTCGTCATTGGCCATGCCCAACACTAGCAACATTTTTCGAATTTCCTCTTCATCCTGGTTAGTTACCAACATAAGATGACTGGAGCGGCTGACCTGATCAATATTGTGGATCCCAGTGATGGGGTCGAAAGATTCATTTGCATCGCCAGTATTTTTTTCTGCAGCTGGTTCAACCGTAGCTGCCACTGCTGCATTACTAACAAATTGAGATCGCTCCACCAGGGTGTCAAAGTTGCTGGCCACACCCATAGTAGCCCCAATCATAGTTGCCGAACAGATCATTAAAACTAAAAATATGAGGTGTCCCCGTGTCATAATCTAAAACCTCCACCTACATAGTAAAATATTCCACCATAAAATTCAATTACTGACCAAATTCACTTTGTCCCCTGAAAAAGAGATCACCACAGGAAGCCCGGTGTTGAAACAGTACCGTATTACACCCCATAATCACGTTCTTTTTTATTGCTTTTTATCAAACTAACATCAGTTGAGTTGAACATGGCAAATACCTCATCACCAGGATGAAGATCCATAGCCTGAGCGGCTCCGGCCGTGATGGTGGCATAGACCGGCCTATCTCCAACATCTACGATCACTTCCGTCATATCCTGTCCGGTTTTGACATCCATTATTTTTCCCACTAGTTTATTAGGTTGACTAATGCGCATGCGAACAACTCCTTTTCTTTTAGAATGTGCAGCGCCCACACAAAATATAATTGGTTATGGATTTGCATGATCCATTGAATCCTTTCATGATTGTAATTGCTATGAAAATAGCCCTCGCTGTGTCATCGACCGTTCCGGCACACCTGATGCTCCCTTTGGTCGCTATTAGGGTAGCGAGCGAAGCCTGGCGATCTCTACCATTATCTACGGTTTGAGCTTAGAGATTGCCACGTCCACCACGGGGGCTCGCGACATCAATAGTGAAAAGCTGGTAAAACTTTCAGTGGAAGTAAAGGTTTTCAATGTGATATAAAAGTGATATCATAATAATAGCAAAAACGAAATGAAGGAGGAGTATGATGAGCGAGAAACAAGCCTGGAAAATCAATGGTTTCGTAGGTATTTTCATCATCTTGTTGCTGATAGGGTTGGCGGTGTACGCATTCTTTACTTCTCTATCTTTGCCAGTGGCAATTGGGCTGGCGGTTTTAATTACTATAATAGTGGGTGTATTAGCCAGTGGTTTTACCATTGTCCAGCCCAATGAAGCCAGGGTACTGACATTTTTTGGTCGTTATGTGGGTACTATCGTTGATGATGGCATGTGGCTGACCGTACCACTGACTGCTCGTAAACATGTATCTTTAAGAGTCCGCAATTTCAATAGTAAAATGCTAAAAGTTAATGATGTGGACGGCAATCCGGTGGAAATCGCGGCGGTGATTGTATTTAAGGTCATCAATTCCGCCCGGGCGGTGTTTGATGTGGACGATTATGAAACTTTTGTGGAGATCCAAAGTGAAACAGCTCTGCGCCATGTAGCAACCAAGTATCCTTACGATGTCTTTGAAGAAGGAGGTTATTCCCTGCGAGGTAATGCGGAGGAAGTGGCAGCCGAATTGGCCCGCGAACTTCAGGAACGCCTAATGGTAGCCGGGGTAGAGGTCATGGAAGCTCGCTTGACCCATTTGGCCTATGCCACCGAGATAGCTAGCGCTATGCTGCAGCGCCAGCAGGCCACTGCCATTCTGGCTGCCCGCCAGAAGATCGTTGAAGGGGCAGTGGGCATGGCGGAGATGGCCATTGCCCAACTAGAAAGCAATCATACCGTGGAATTGGATGACGAGCGGAAAGTGGCCATGATCAACAATCTCTTGGTAGCAATTGTCTCGGATCGCTCAGCTCAGCCGGTAATAAATACTGGAACATTATATTAGGGAAAAACCAATGGCACCGAAAAAATCGTTTTTATTACGCATGAATCCTCAATTATATGAGGTAATGGAGAAATGGGCTGCAGATGAATTCCGCAGTGTCAATGCCCACATTGAATTTCTACTACGTGATGCAGCCCTGCGTAGTGGTCGGTTAGGTAAAAAAGAAAAGCTGAGCCACCAGGAAAACGACGAATATGATGCTGATTAAGGAATTGTCATCCTGAGGGAGAAACGACCAAAGAATCATTTTTCATCTTGATGCAAGCGGGGACGGTTCTTTCTGTCATGTCAGACCATTGAGCTCACCAACAATTTTCCTTTCAGACATGACAGAAAGAACCGTCCCCGCTTGCATCCCTTTATCAGGGGGATTTTTTAGGAAATGTTTTTCTGATGTTCCCCATTTTCAGCATGTAAAACAGCAACGAACTTATCGACCAGATGAGGATCGAACTGTGTCCCGGCAAATCTATTCAATTCCTCAATAGCTTCATCATAGTTCATGGCTTTTCGATAAGGTCGATCATTGGTCATGGCGTCGTAGGCATCGGCGATGGATAGGATGCGGCATTCTAATGGTATTTCTTCGCCCCTTAATCCCAGGGGATAGCCGCTACCATCCCACCATTCATGGTGTTTGAGTATCCAATCGGCGATATGCATGAGATCTGGAGATGCCAGAGCGATGCGGTGTCCGACTTCACAGTGCCTCTGCATTTCCTGGGTCTCTTCGCGGGTGAGTGGTTCAGGCTTAAACAGAATAGAATCCCTAATCCCCACTTTGCCAATATCATGAAACTGCGCCAAAAGTCTCAGATCAGTGATATTTTGGGGAGGAAGCCCGAGAGCGGTGCCCATTTTAGCCACCAAGACCTGTAATCTTTCGGCATGACCTTCGGTGATAAAGTCACGAGCCTCCAGTGCTTTCATCAATGTCTGGACAATGGCACTGCGGGCACTCTTGCTGCGGTATAGTTTCTCCCGGTACATGTTATTATCAGCCTCAATGTATAACTCATTCAGGCTGGTGTATGGTTCAGTTCTAAGAGCAAAACCGATGGAAAGGCTCAAGGGTACACCCTGTAAGGATCGGTTTAAGGTAATAGTATTATCCTGTAGTCGCTGGTAGGCTTCCTCCAACATGACTTGCGATGCATCAGGTAGGAGAACGGCAAACTCGTCGCCACCCACCCGCGCTACGATGTCGGTAGAACGAAAACAGCCCTTTATTAGATTGGCTGTGGCGATCAATAGGGTATCACCCTGGTCATGGCCCATGGAGTCATTGATCAGTTTGAGACCGTCTACATCGCACATTATCAAGCCCACATTAG
>Ga0209612_1000541_pt1 | contig 38458 bp, 42 predicted proteins | sample BioC12SIPDNA_FD_185746 | JGI IMG/M metagenome (GOLD analysis project Ga0209612, IMG submission 185746) | Anaerobic biogas reactor microbial communites from Washington, USA - Biogas_R1_B C12 SIP DNA (SPAdes) (version 2) | ecosystem: Engineered > Bioreactor > Anaerobic > Unclassified | place...
ATTATTCTTGTATTTGGGTGAGTACGTTTGGCGATATAATCACAGAAAGGAGAGCGAAAAAGTGAAATTGAAGCGCATTCTTGAGTTATTGGAGAAGGAGGTTGGGGGCTAGTTTGCCACTATACCCTGATTAAATAATGAAGACGGCAGCAGCGATCACCGTCGTCCAGAGGCCGTTACGGTCTCCCTGTGCAGCCTGGCAGATATGCTTGGTCTCGAAGATCTTGCCGCTTGCCTTGTAGATCTGCTCCCGTTCCTGCCAGGCGCAGTCAGGGTCGAACTCGATCCCGAGCGTGGTCGCCAGCATGGTCGCGGCCAGATCCTCGGCATACTCGCCTGATATCTCCTCGCTCTCCCCGAATGCGTGGTGTTCCGATAGGTAGCCATAAGCCTCGGGCTCCTGGGGGAGGGCGAGGCCGATAGCGGACGAGACGATCCGATTGGGTTCGTTGGTATCGTTCCGCGCCATTACGGTGTACACGATCTGACCGGGCTGGATCTCGGCGAGACCTTCAGCTCTCTGGATTTCCTTAGCCTTGGGAGGGAAGATTGACGAAACGTAGACCAGGTTGCACCGTTCGATACCGGCTTGCCGGAGTGCAAGTTCGAACGACGCGAGACGATCCTTATGGACGCCAACCCCCCTGGTAAAGAAGACCTTTGTCGGAACAACCATTATGAGGTGTACAACCCCCCACCCCTTGAAATTATGGTCACGCAATGTTAGCAGATCGGGGAAAAGAGCACAGATATTGCCCCTTCCGTGGAGTATTCGATGATCGCGCGTTGATGGGGGCTCAAGGCCGGCGCAAGTTGGTGGTACTGGTCCAGACATAGCCCTGCACCCTTCGACCGGAAGAGGCTAGAGTGCCTGTTGCCGCTGGCGACGGGCAAGGCGCGACGCTGAACCCGGAGACCCTCTCATCAGGGTCGATCTGAAGCCCGACTCCTGCCCAGTCGGCAGCCCTGACGGATTGTCCGCCCGAATGCCGGGTGTGCTCCCGGGCCGCCCTTTATGCTCCCTGACCATCAACCATGGGGTGAAGAATCATGAAGGTCGCCGCGTTCAACGGGTCCCCGAACCGGGACGGCAACACCGCCCGTCTGCTCAGATACGCGCTTCTCGAGCTCGAGGCCGCCGGGATCGAGACCGAGCTCGTCCATGTTGGGGGCCAGCCTCTCCGGGGGTGCCTCGCCTGCAGAAAATGCTTCGAACGGCAGGACCGGCGATGCTCCAACGATACCGATGGAATGAACGGTCTCATCGAGACGATGGTCGGGTCTGACGGGATCCTGCTCGGATCACCGACGTACTTCAGTGACGTGACGAGCGAGATGAAGGCCCTTCTCGACCGGGCCGGTTTCGTGGCCAGAGCGAACGGCAACCTGCTCCGGCGCAAGGTGGGAGCGGCTGTCGTCGCCAACCGCCGCGCCGGGGGGATCCACGCCTTTGATACGATAAACCACTTCTTTCTGATCGGGGAGATGGTCGTGGTCGGTTCTTCGTACTGGAACATCGGTGTCGGTCTCGCACCGGGGGATGTTGACAGGGACGCCGAGGGGATTGAGACCATGCGTACCCTGGGACGAAACATGGCCTGGATTCTCGGGCAGATCGAGGAGAACGGGGGTGCCTGATGGACGTCGAGGAGTTCGTTCGTCGGCGCGTTCGTTCAGGCCAGGAACGCGAAAAGATCGAGGCTTCGCTCGCCGAACACGTTCGCCAGGTCAAAGGAGTCGATGATGCGTATGCCGGCGATTTCGCCCGAGCGGTTGTCGACGAAGTTCTGCTCACCCACGATCTCTCAGGGGATCTGCTGAAAACCCATGAAGCCGGTGTGGGGATGGGCGAGTTCGGCGTCGGTTCGAGGGGGACCGGGGACTTCTTCGCCCATCGTCAGATAGCTCGGATCATCGGGGAGACATCCGCCGCAGTTGGGGTCGATCAGATGGACGATGGGGGCGTGATCTCGATCGGCGACCGCTACGTCTGCTGTTCGGTCGATGGAATGCACTCGCGCCTCTCCGACTTCCCGTTTCTCGCCGGGTTTCACGCGACGAGGGCGACACTTCGCGATGTCTACGTGATGGGTGCCTCGCCTATCCTGCTCTTCTCGGATATCCACGTCGCGGACGACGGGGACGTCGCGAAGCTCTTCGATTACACCGCAGGGGTGACGGCCGTCGGGGATTCGATCGGTGTCCCACTCGTGGCTGGCTCGACGCTCCGGATCGGCGGTGACATGGTCCTGGGCCCTCGAATGACAGGTTGCGTCGGAACAGTCGGGGTGGCCCGACACATCACTGCCCGGAAGAGCCTCTCGCCGGGTGATGTCCTGCTGATGACCGAGGGAGCCGGCGGTGGTACGATCGCGACGGCCGCCCTCTACTCAGGGCACCCGGAGGTCGTGGAGCGGACCATCAATCTCCAGTTCCTTTATGCTTGCCGGGCGCTGATCGAGTCCCCGGTCCTGGACAAGGTCCACGCGATGACCGACGTGACGAACGGCGGGCTTCGCGGGGATGCGCACGAAATGGCGGGAACAGCCGGGTGCCGGATCGTGATCGAGGAGGAAGCGTTCCTGCCGCTCGTCGACCCGGTCGTCGCAAAGATGCTCGACGCTCTCGGGATCGACCCGCTCGGCGTATCGCTCGATTCGCTCCTGATCGGGGCGCCTCCGGACGCCATCGGCGGGATCAAGGAGGTCATCCACTCTGCCGGCGTCCGCTGCGCCGAGATCGGGCGGATCGAGGAGGGGCCCGCTTCTGCGATCCTCGTCTCCGGCGTCGAGGAGCATGACTTCACCCCCCGGTTCCGCGAGTCCGCCTACACCCCGCTCAAGAAGGTTGTCGATTCCAGGCGAGGAGACTTCGCAGCCATGCAGGCCCGGGTCGAAGCAGCGGCGAACGCTGCGATCGAGAAGAAGGAAAGGATCAAGGCCCGTCTCGCGATGGAAGACCGATAACGGGCTACCGCCTGTCGTGGGGCCGTCGGCCACTCGCGACGAGGTTGAACGCCAGGTACGGGAGCCTGCTCTCGACGAGCGGCTCAACCTTGCGCGCGAGCTCGTACACCGGCCTCGCCAAGTTCAGGTGGGCGAACGAGCACCGGGATACTTTTACGTCGATAAAACCTGCGTGTTGGAACAGGTCGGCCATCTGGGCTCCGGAGTAGTAGTGTTCACCGAAACTCCCCATGCCGACCTGGCGCACCCGGGCGAGCTCTCCGAGCGAGTGGAGTGCTGGCAGGCCCGCGGTTAAAAAGTTCCGTCCGAGGGTGCAGAGAGCGATCTTCCCACCCGGACGGAGCACTCGGATACTCTCGGCGAGCATCCTATCCGGATCATGGAAATACGAGAACGCGAGCAGGCTCGAAACGGCGTCGAACCTCGCTTCCCGGAACGGGAGGGTCTCGCCTGAACCGACGACCCAGTCCGCGTTCCCGAACCGGTTCCTCGCCCGCCCGATCATCCCTGGCGAGAGGTCGAGCCCGACGGCCCGTCCGCCCCTCTGCCGGTAGCGCTCGGCGAAGAGCCCGGTGCCGCAGCCGATGTCGAGCAGCCGGCCCCCCTGCGGGAGCCGGGCCATCACCTGCTCTGAGATGTGTGCGTGGTACGAGCGGCCAACCCCCTTGTCGTACCGGAGGTCGTAGATCTCCGCAACCTCGTCGTAGTGGCGGCGGACCTTCTCGGTCACCGGCACACCTCCGGAACCTGGGCGAGGAGAGCCCCGATCTGGACGGATTCCCCGGCGCCCTGTGCGAACCGTGAGTCGGTCTCCGCGATCGCGATGGCGAGCTCCGGATCGGCATCGCCTCGCCAGACCGCCCTCCGGAGCTCGATCAGGAGATCGCGTCCGGTGAGCCCGTCCTCGATCATCAGGGACTGGGCGAGCCGCTGTGCTCCCGCGAGATCCCCCTCACGGAGCCTAGAGAGGACGCCTGAAGCCCCCCTCTCTGCCCTGCTCACCTCGAATGCGTCGAACGGTGGCGGGGCTCCCGAGGATACGGTCAGCTCCAGCATCATGATCGCGCGGCGCACGTCGCCGCGGGCCGATGCGGCGATCATCGCGAGATCATCGTCGGGGATCGGTTCTGCTCCCTCGGTCCTCAGTATCTCCCTGAGCAGAGATGCAACGGTCCCGGTCGGGACAGGCCTGAAGACCACCGGGAAGCAGCGGGACGCGATCGAGGGGAGGATTGCCGACTGGCGCGAGGTGATCATGATGAACCGGCAGGTCCGTGAGTACCGTTCCATCGTCCGTCGGAGTGCCTGTTGCAACTCTCCCGGCATCGCGTCGGCTTCCTGGAAGACCATCAGCTTGAACCCGGTGTCGAACGGGCGGATCGCGGCGTAGGTTTTGATGATACGCTTCACATTAGCAATCAGGGATTCGTCTTTCCGGTAGAGGTGGCTGAACCGGGCATCTCCCTGGAGGTATGCCCGTCCCTCGTTGAACAGATCGCCGGTTGCGATGACGGTCGTGTTCTCGTCGGCATGCTCTCCGTAGAGGGCGGCAGCTAGGCAGCGCACGGTCGACATCCGTCCCGACCCACCTGGCCCTGTCAGCAGGAGGTGCGGAATGGTCTGCTGCCCGACGACAGAGGAAAGGAACGCAATGGCCCTGTCCTGGCCAACGATACCGGAAAAATCCCCGGGGCGGTATTTTTCAATCCAGAGCACGTTCGAGCCCCCGGATGATCTCAGTTATAGCTGCCTGCAACAGATAATGATTGTCGAGTCCCACCGCAAGCGCTGCTGCCTCGTCAACGGTCATCGCTGAATACGCCTCGGAGACGAGGGGGAGGGCACGGGTGAGCTCGTCCACGATCGTCAGGTTAGCGGTGCGGGCTGTGCGGGAGAGCGGGTTCAGGTCGATGGTGACGACCGTCTTTCCCATGGCACGGAGGGCTGCACAACGGTCCCCGTCCTCGAGAGGAACGAGCACGAGATCAGCCGCACCGATCCCCCCTGGAAGACAGAGTGCACGGTCGTGTGAAAGGGGAACCAGGCGCTCAGGCGTTCCCCCGAGAACCCGCACCCCGTGACGCTCCAGGAGGTCCGTTATCTTCGCGAGCCGTTCTTCGGTCCGGTGGAAGAGGTTCACCTCGACCGTGATCCCGGTGACCTCCTGGAGATCGGCGCATTCCCGCGCTGCGAGGGCAGCGGTGTTCCCGTTAACCGAGAGGACGGGGGCGCTGGCTTGCAGAATCAGGGCTGCGGCCGTCCGCGCTGCGAGGCGGGCGGTATTCGTCGTCGTTTCACCGATCAGGTAGTCGAAGGCCTCGGCCCGCCCGTGGGCCGCGAGCCCCTCGAGCGCCACGATCCCCTCGCGCGCGCACGCGGACAGCCGCTCGCGGACCAGAAGTGACCGGTAACGCGGGTGGTCCGGGGGTATCACGGCCTCACCTCCAGGAGACGGAAGCCCTCGCGGGCGACCGTCAGTTGGTGGATCTGCCCGAACCGGCAGAGGGCATGCCGTGCTCCGGGCCCGATGGCAAAGACCCCTTCCCCGAGCATGGTCATTGAGGCCGGGACACCTGCGTCGTCACATGACGCCAAGACGGCCCGGACACGCTCGGTCACCAGCCCGCTCCGCTCGGCAAACTCCCGGGATGCCTGGAGGAGCGGCTCTAGCCCCTCTGGCTCCGACGCGGGAAAAGCTGCACGAACTCGGGCCATCGTATCCGGGGAGTCCAACACCGTCGGGGTGGAGATGGGGCCGAAAGAGACCGCGAAGACAGGCATATCGGACGGAAAACGCAGGATCCTTGCTCTTACGCCGGCCCCCCTCCTGATTGCGATTCCTCCGCCCTGGGCGGCGGCGACGTCGCCGAGCCCTGTCCTGTATACGACCTCGGCATCGTGGGCGGCCCTTGCGATCTCGTCCCGCGAGAGACCCAGGTCGTATAGTGCCGAGAGGGCTGTACCTGTTCCGAGCAGCGCGGCGGCCGAGAGGCCGAACCCGGCCCCGATCGGCAGGGAGCACCGGGTCGTGAGCGCCGCAGGGGCACCGAGCTGTTCCATCAGATATTCGACCGAAGGAGATCCACCCGGGACGATCGTCGTCCCCCCCGGGGCGGTGACCATAACCCGGACCGATGGTGTTCGGGCGCGCACGGCCACAACGGTCACCCCCTCCTCGATGACGATCCCGCCTCCGACTGAGCCCGTGCTCGCTATGTCCGGACCTTCGCACCGGCGAAAATAACCCGAGATGTGCCCGGGAGACCTTGCTATGGAACGCTCGACCATATCGCAGCGGCCACCTCCTCTTTGCTACCTTCCACCATCCGTATGCCTTTGGCCGAGTGGAGGGCGAACATCCCCCCATCCGCTCCCATCGTCTCGGGTGTGTTGGCAACCACGAGGGCCGCACCACGTTCGAGCAGCGTGCGCGCCTGTGCATCGGCATCGCTGGCGAGCTTGAATGCGATCGCGTGGGGTCGGTACCGGGCGATCACATCGTCGATCACCTTCGGCAGCGGGTCGAGCGTGAGGGTGACGGGCTCTCCGCTCGGGAGCTTGCCCTGGAACCGGGGAGGCACGAAGTCTGAGATGGCGGCGACAGAGACGTAGATGTCCATCCCCTCTCTCTCGCCGATCGCAAGGACCGCATCGTGGAGTTCTCGAGCCGAAGAACACCGCACGTTACGGACGCAGGGGAAGATATCGGCGTGGACCACCGTCACCTCGGCCCCCCGGCGATATGCTTCGAGCGCGAGCGCCCGGCCCATCTTACCAGTAGAGCGCGTCGTCAGCACCCGGACGTCGTCGACCGGCTCGCGGCAGGGGCCGCTCGTGATCAGCACCCGGCGACCCGTGAGGGGCTTCTCGTTCACCGCCCGCTCGGATTCGAGCACGATCACCTCCATCTCGGCGATCTTGGCCCGCCCCTCCTCGATTCGCGGCTTCAGCACGGTGACGCCGAGCGTGCTCAGCCGCTCCAGGTTCTCGGCTACCGTCCTGTGATGGTACATCGTCTCGTGCATGGCGGGCACGGCCACGACCGGCTTCCCGCTTCCGAGCGCGGTCGTGGCGAAGGTGGTGACCGGGGTATCGTCGATCCCGCATGCGATCTTGCCTATGGTGTTCGCGGTGCAGGGCGCGACCAGGAGCAGATCTGCCTTCCCCCCGATCCCGCACCATTGGACGTGCTCGACGAGGCCAGAGAGGGCCGTGATCGCTGGCCGGCCGGTCGCGTAAGTGAGCGCGTCGGGGTGCACGATACGCGCTGCCGCCTCAGACATGACAGCCTGGACACCGGCCCCGCGGCGGCGGAGTTCGTGAGCGAGCTTCACCGTCTCAACGGCCGCTATGGAACCGGTGACGGCCAGCACGATCTCTTTTCCTTCAAGAGTGGTATGGGTCATTGGATCACCAGGTCGTGGACAGTATGGCTCCGGCCGGGCGCGTACTTCTTGACCCGCCGGACCGATGAGGCTATCGCGTAACCGCAGCTGGTCACCGTCGCATCGAGGGAGGGGGAGAGCTCTCCTGGAGTCCGCTCGAGCGCGTGCAGGTGAATCACGGTCCCCGCCCTGACGTGGGCGAGGGCGACCTCGAGGAAGGCTGGCGAGTCGAAATGACCGAGCACGAGCCGGTCGTATGTCCCCGAGAGTAGGTCACGGCAGTCGCCGTACGAGGCATTTACCCGGTCCGCGAGCCCATTCAAGGCGATGTTCTTTTCCAGGAACGCGAACGCCGTCGGGTTCAGCTCCATCGCGTGGATGTGTGCACCAGCGCGGGCGGCCGGAAGGGAAAAATAACCGATCCCGGCGAAGAGGTCGCCGAGCCGCTCACCGGGCCGGACGAGGGCGGCGAGCCGGCGCTTCTCGTTCCGGTTCCCCTGGGAGAACATCACCCGCTCGGGATCGAGCCGGTATGCGAGGCCGTCCTCGCGACAGACAGTCTCGCCGCCCTCCCCGGCGATCACGTTGACTTCGGGCAGCCGCTCGGCGCCCGCGTGTCCCCGAATCCAGAGGACTCCGCGCGGGGAGCATCGGGCGACCGCCTCGCGGATTGACGCGGCGTCCGGCTCGGGCCCGTGGAAGAGCACCAGATCGCCGAGACGCTGGTATCCTCTTCCGTCCCGGCGGGTGCGTGCGGGGAGAACCTCGTCAAATTCGTATCCGTCACGGACCGGAATCCAGGCCGTGTCGCCCTCTACGAAGGGACGACGCGAAGGATCGACCCAGTCCTCACCGGCGCACGCCGCGAGGGACTCGACCGGACACCGCCTGGTCAGCACGTGCCTCACCCCAGGACGACCAGCCGGTCCCGGTCGCGGAGGACCCTCACTCGATCCCCAGCCGCTATCTTCAGCCAGGGCGGGTGCGGCACCTCGATCGAGCGGCTCGACTCGGGGTCGATCATCCCCATCACTCCGCCGTCGAGGTACGCCACGAGCGCCTCTACAGCGTCCGAGCCATGCCCGATCAGTCTCTTCGGCACCTCGTCCCGGACAGTCCTTGACTTGCCTGTTGATAGGTCGACCGCCCGTACATGGTCGCCCTCGGACGAGGCGATCATCAGGTCCGCGCTGCCGACCGCGATCACGTCGTCGCGAACGAACTGGTGGAGCCTGACGAGATACGTGACCCGATAGAGGGATCGTCCCGCCTTCTCGCCGACCAGTTTCGGATGGGTGGAAACCCGTCCACCCAGCTGCTGCGCGACCGCCTGAGCGATCGAAAGCCCGATCGCCTGCGACCCGATCACGATGTCGAGCCCTTCCCGCGTCTCTCTCAGGTCGGAGACGTAGCTGAGCCGGTCGCCCTCTGCCTGCGACGCGCATTCGGTCTCGTGCGCGATCCGGGCGGCGGACTGGAGCTCGCGGCTGGTGAGCGCCCTGCCACTCGCGCGGATCTGGACGTACCCCTCGAAGTACGACCCGGCGATGCGGTTACAGCGGTCGCACTGCTCTTTCTGCCAGACCAGCTCGACACGGCAGTCTCCGCTGACCTGTTCCCCATAGAGGGTGCCCCAGACCTTGATGTTGGCAGTGGACCGGTTGGTTGAGAGTTCGCGAATCGAGACCTCGAACCTGGGGAGGCGAACCTCGGGGTGGAGGCGGAGCGCCGAGAGCGCGAGTCCCGGGCCGACCTCGTCCCGTCCCCTGTCCGAATCCGTCCAGACCCGGCCGGACCTCCACGCGCCGCAGCTCGGGCAGTAGGTATGGACTGCGCGGGTCTCGCACTCGAGCCACCGCGTCTCGGCGAGCCGGCATCTCCCGCACAGGCCGTCGGAACCATCGCCCGCTGGTCCGCCGCACCGCGGGCAGAAGGTCTCCCTGATATCCATGTCAGATGAAATAGACCTGGGCGTGGGGAACGCCTCCGATCAGAAGGCAGGCGGCCTCCTCCACGAGCCCCATCTCCGTCGCCAGCTCGACCGTCCGCTGCCCGAAGAGGTTGATGCTCGAGGCTCCCCTGAGGGCGCCTCGGACCTCGTCATCTGTCGCCGGCCGGTCTCCATAGAACCGATCCGAGATCGGCACCTCTACGTCGCCGTGCCGGAGAACCTGGTTGAGGAGCTCGCGGTCGCAGACTGCGACCACGTCGCCCTCACCCGGGACCCGGTGCACCTTCATGAACATGCTGTGATACAGTTGAGCCCGCGCGTAAAAATAAGTGCTCGTGAAGGCCCCCTATCGGGATCAGAGCGATATCTCGACGCCGTACACGTTCGACGGCGTCTCCACGTGACATCTGGCGAGCGCCTCCTCGTCGATAGCGCCCGAGGCGAGCAGGCGGTGTGAGAATCGAGGGACGGATTTCGGGCCAATAACGGATCCCGGTCGGTCGCGCTCGTCGATATAGTCAGACTCGAGCATGAAGGGGCGGCGGGATGCGGCGATCTCCGGGATTGTCCCGTGCCGCGCGATCAGAGAGGGGACGAGCAGGGTCTCGGGATCGGCGAAGTGCTTGACCACGCGGGACGGCTCAATGCCGGCCACGCGGGCCATGTCGACCACGTCATCGCACGGCCCACTCTCCGCGTGGAGCTGGACCGCACACCCCTCCCGCGCCCCGAGCTCGAGAGCCCGTGCGAGCACCCGGTTCGAGAGGGCGAGGATCTCCTCCCCCGCGTCGTAGTGGGGCCGGCCGCTCTTGAGCGCGACCGCTCGTCCTTCGCGGACGTACTCGGCCGCGAGGTCGAGCCCCTCTGCCATCACCCGTGCCGACTCGGCAGGCGCGCGCCGGTCGGAGAAGACCGTTATCTCGGCAGGGTGGACGCCGAGCACGGGGAAGACGGTGAGCCCGAGCTCCCGCACCCGTCTCGCAACCTCGAGCGTCCCGTCATACACAGCCCGGTAGTCCTCTCCCGATTCCGGGTAGACGTCGAACGACCAGGAAGGCTTCGAGACCAGGAAGAGGTGGGTTCCCCCGGCCCTGAGAAAGTCTTTGGCAGCTTCGATCCCCCGCCCGTTCACGGGGTCGATGTGGATGTGATCATCCGTGATCGGAAACCGTCTGGGTATCATGTAAGGAGAGGATCGTCATCAGGGGGTAGTCGCCGGAGGGCGCCAGGCGTGCCCGGCAGGAGGCGCCGTTGCACCGCGTCTCGAGTTCGACCTCGAACATGAGCCCCGTCAGCTCGCTGTACCCGAACTCGTTTGGGCGCATCTTCCGGGTATCGAGTCGGACCGTGATCTCCTCAACGAATGGCTGGAGACCGACCGCCTGCTCGATCGCCTCTTCAATAACCTCGGCGATCTGGGGCGAGATCGGGGTGCCGACCCACTGGTGGTAGAGAGCACCGAGCTTGATCCCGGCTTCGAAGATCGCCTGCTCACTGTCCGACGTCATACTCAGATCGGTGCGTGCGGAGAGGCTATTAAGCCGATCCCGCGGCGTTGTCCTGACCGGTCGTCCCGGTGGACGTGGACCGGGCATGCCTGTGCATCTCAGCCCGGAATCGACCTCTTCAGGGGGCTCGGGGGGGGGACCGGTTCTCCCGGATCCGGGGTCCAACCAGTCCTGGCAGGACACGGTATAGCGAGATCCGGGGCATGGACTCCGCAAGGGCCTGGATGTGTGGGTCCCCTCAGATGCTCGAGTCATCGGAGAGACGGAGTGTGGATCCCGGCCTAACAGGCTCGTATGGCACCATATCGTCTCTGCGGGGCTCTCCATTCACAGATATGCCCGGGAGAGACCCGAGAGTGACTGGCGTGGGCCGGCGGACCGTCCCCGAAGGATGGGCATAACGGATGGGAGACCCCTCGTCCGGACTCTCGCCGGGCATCGCGGCGATCATCTGGCGGATGATAGCGGGATTCTGCCCGGATATATCGGATCAGCGAAGAACGGAAAGCATGGTCAACCGTCTTCACCGCCTCGTGTTGGAACCGGGCTTACGTCTTCCCCTCCACACAGGCCCGTCGCGCGATGGCTCAACCACCGACATCCCCGTGCCATAAAGAAGTGAACAGCCCGGATTCGCCTCATTCCCGTTCTAGATCGAGAGGATCGCTGCCGTGGGACGCGGACCCGATCGTGACACTAACCCGGGTGAACCGGGCCCGCCTCACCGTGAAGGTCTCCCCGGTCGTCATTCATTGCCGGGCACACATTCCGGAAGCTTCCCCGGCCCTCTGCGAAGCGGCCCGGGCAGGGGTGTCAGCATCTCTCGTCGTCGCCAGCGCAGCCTCCGGCACGGTCGTGTGTTCCAGGATCCTGTCGCCCCGCTCCCGTTCCATGCCCGGTACCCGGCCCGAGACATGGCAGCGATCAGCTCGCGGGTCTGCTCGTCAGTATTACCGCCAGTCTCCAGTATCGCTGTGCGGCCAGGGAGCGGAGGGGCAAGAGGCTCGTCGGCCATATCCGATCCCGCATCGGTGACCGACGATCCGCCTGGGGGCAGGGCGAAGGAGTCCCCGGACGGGACAGAACGAAGGTGGGCCACGAGCAGGTCTCTCGAATCCCGGGGGTCGTTTCGAGGACCGAGATGCGTGTCCAGCCGCCTCTTTCTCACCGGAGTACAGTCGGCACCGGGGTTACTCACCGGTAGAACGGGATCACACCCGGCCAGACCCATCTGGACGGTCCACAGCAAGGAACTGGCCAGATTGAGCGGCTTGACCCGTAACGGAGATCAGTGCACGCACGGAAGTACGTGCCTCTGCGAGATATACCTGAGACGCGTCAGTGGTGTCACCTGCCGGATGGTTTATTTTCTCGGGGATTGAATCCTCGATGATAACTGGGCACCTGCGTGGACCGGGGCAGGAGTATCCGTATGTTCTTCGAGACGATCAGATCGGAGGGGCTGGCTCACCAGTCATACCTTGTTGGGGGTGACGGTGCGGCGGCCGTGATAGATCCCCGACGGGACTGCAGCGTCTATATCAGGCGGGCAACTGCGCGCGGGGCCGCGATCACCCATATTCTGGATACGCACCGACACGAGGATTACCTGGTCGGGTCGGCTGAGCTTTCCCGGAGAACCGGGGCTACGGTTCACCACGGGACCGGGATCGACTTCGCCTACGGCACGCCAATGCACGGCGGCGACCGGGTCAGGGTGGGGCCACTGGAGCTCGAGGCCCTGGAGACGCCGGGGCATACGGTCGAGTCGCTCTCGTTCGTGCTCCGCGAACGAGCGGATCCGGAACGACCCTTTGCCGTCTTCACCGGGGACGCGCTCATGACAGGGTCTGTCGGCCGGGTTGACCTGATGAGCGACGACCTCAGGGCGAACGCGGACACCCTCTTCTCTTCGCTCCACGAAGAGATCATGGCTCTCCCCGACGGGACAACCGTCTGCCCTGCCCATGGTGCCGGGTCGGTCTGCGGGGTCGGGATCCGAGACCTGCCATTCTCCACCGTCGGTTACGAGCGTTCCAGCAACCCGTATCTCGCGCTGGACCGTGATACCTTCATCGCCAGGAAGGCTGCTGAGATCACGTATCGGCCGCCGTACTTCCGGAGGATGGAGATGCTGAACCTCTCGGGGCCCTCCGCCCCGCCGGACAGGCAGTTGCTCGTTCCGCTCGCACCTGCGGCTCTCGCCGGCATGCAGGTCGTCGACATCAGGTCACCGACCTCGTTCGCCGCCGGCCACGTTCCGGGGAGCCTCAGCATCTGGCGCGACGGGCTCGCGGCCTTCATCGGGTGGGTTCTCGATTACGATCGGCCCATCGCGCTCGTCGACGACTTCAACCAGGATCTGGCCGGTGCTGCGACCCACTTCGTCCGGCTCGGGTACGACAACCTTGCCGGGTACCTTGCGGGTGGGTTCGCCTCCTGGAGCAGGACGGGGAAGCCGATCGCGGCTGTCGGGGCCTGGTCAGTCCATGAACTCCGGGTGCGGCAGGACGAGGTCACGATCGTCGACGTCCGGGACGGGAATCACAGGCAGGATCAGGGGGCGATCCCGGGCTCTCTCCAAGTCTATGCCGGGGAACTCGCCGCCCGCTCGGATGAGATTCCCCGAGATCGGCCGGTCGCTGTTCACTGCGATGTCGGATACAAGGGCAGCCTGGCTGCAAGCCTGCTCGAGTCGAGGGGTTTCGGAAACGTCGCTAACGTGCTGGGCGGCTTCCTGGCCTGGAAGAACGCCGGGTTCCCTGTCGAGGGGGGCGCGTGATCCGGGGCATCCCGCCTATCGGACTCGTCGTTCTCCTCGTATCGGGGCTCACCTGTACCGCTGGCGCCGGACTCATCGTCAGCGACTACGAGGTCAGCCCTGTGGTCCTCTCACCCGACGGCGAGGGGCTCGTCACGGTCACGGTCACGAACGGCGGCGGTGCGCCTTCCGGCGCGAACTCCTCGACGGGGATGGACGGGGACCCGTTCATCGCCTCCGTCCGGCTCCATTCGACTGACCTGCAGGTGCTCTCGGGGAGTTTCGACGGGATCGGCAGGATAGGGCCGGGTCAGCAGGTACGGGTTACCTTTCACGTCCGGGCCCCGCAGGCACGGGGGATCTATTCCCCCGAGGTCCGTATCCGGACCGAACAGGGGGACTCGATCCGACACCCGCTCGTGGTGAACGTCGGAACGCAGGTCGGGCAGCTCGCGCGACCTGCTCTCGTCCTGGAGCGTTCCCAGACCGACCCTGTCACGCCGGGCTCCCCGTTCACGGTGAACCTATCGCTGGTGAACCGCGGGAGTGCGACCGCGACCGACGTCATTCTGACGGTCAACTCCTCGTCCCCTTCGATCGCCCTCGAGGGGGCCGGCACCCACAGCATCTCGCGCCTGGCTCCCGGTGCAGCATTCCCGCTCGCGCTCGTATTCTCGACCGATCGGCAGGTCCAGCTGGGGCTGCGGCCGATCGCCGTGACCCTCGATTACGTTCTGCCCGATGGCACGCCAGCGCGCCAGAACGAGGTCGTCTCGGTCATGGTCCGCGGACGGGCCGAGCTCGGGCTCGCGTCGCTCACGACGGACCCCGTCCATGTTGCGCGGGGAGAGGCGTTCACCCTCCTCGCCCGGCTCGAGAATTCCGGGACAGACGACGCGAACTCCGTCCGGGCCCATGTCGACCTTCCTTTTCCGGGAGGCAACGAGTCGTTCGTCGGCACGATCGAGCCCGGAAACGACGCCCCGGTCGTCTTCAACCTCGTCGCGGACCAGGCCGGTGTCGCGCAGTTCACGCTCACAGCGTCCTGGGACGACGAAGAGGGAACGCACACCCTTTCAGAGCCGCTGACGGTCGAGGTGTGCGAGGGAGGGACCGCCCGGTTCCTGGTGGCCGCGGGTTTTGTCGTGGGAGGACTGCTCATCGGGGCCTGGTACTGGCGGCGCCGGGCCGCCTGAAGGCGCTATGTTCCAGGACCTGCAGGTCTCCGCGTTTCTCGCCGGCCGCTCTCTCAGGCGGGGAAGCAAGGGGGCTCTTCTCTTGACCATCGCGATCATCGCCCTGGTCTTCGTCAACCTGATCTTCCTACCCTCGATCGTCCAGGGGGTGATCGTCTCGTTTGATCGACAGGCAGTCAGCTATCTCTATGGGAACCTGGCCCTGGAGCCGAGGGAGGGGGAGGTCTCTATCCCGGATGCCGACGCTCTCGTCAGAAAGGTCGGGCGGATCCCGGGGATCACGGCCGCCGCGGCACGGTTGACGACCGGCGCCTCGATCACCTTCGGGAAACGGTCCATCACCAGCCAGGTGACCGGGGTGGACCCGGGGGACGAAGCCCGGGTCTTGCTGACAGCGACCAGGTTAACTGGGGGCACGTACCTCTCGGAGGGCGACACCGACGTTGCCGTGATAGGGACGACGATCGCTGGCGACAGGAACGAGCGGCTCGACGATCTCGATTCGCTCGGAGGAGCGGGGGTCGGAGATTTGATCACGGTCGCCTATCCGAACGGCCAGATCCGGAAGTACCGCGTCAAGGGGATCTTCGAGACCGAGGCCGTGAACGCGGACTCGGCCGTCTACGTGACGCGGAGAGAACTCGCAACAGTCCTTGGCGCCGGAGACCGGGCATCCCAGGTCCTCGTCCGGACTGCGACCACGGGGGATGAGGAGTCCTACCGCAACCTCCTCTATTCGTTCGGGATTGGGGAGACGGTTCGCACCTGGCAGGAGAAGTCGCGGAGCATGCTGGGAGACATCTCCGACGCGTTCGCTGTGATCAATCTTATCTCGACTCTTGTCTCGCTCGTGATCGCCGTCGTGGTGATCTTCATCGTGGTCTACATCAGCACCATGAACCGGCGCCGCCAGATAGGGATCCTGAAGGCGATGGGTATCGACAGGGGGCTCATCGTCAACTCCTACGTCCTCCAGGTGATATTCATGTGCCTGGTCGGCACAGGACTCGGTCTCGCCATCCTCTCGGTCCTCGTCTACCTTCTGAACCTGTATCCTCTGCGCATCCCCGGTGGTCCGATCTACCCGGCCATCGAGGCTGAACAGGTCCTGCAGAGCATGGTCAGCCTCTTCCTCGTCTCGGTTGTTGCTGGGTTCGTTCCGGCCTGGCGGACTGCGAGCGAGGATATCTTATCGGCTATACGGGGATAGGAGATGATATCAGCCGCGAACCTCACGAGGGTCTATCGTATGGGTGCGGTCGATGTCAATGCGCTCCGGGGGGTCTCCTTCGAGATCGAGGACGGTGAGTTCATTGGGATCATGGGTCCGTCGGGATCGGGGAAGTCAACCCTGCTTCACGTCCTGGGTCTTCTCGACTATCCGACCTCCGGGAGCCTGACGGTCGAAGGTGTCGACGTGCTCGGCCTCTCGGACCGTGAGCGGACGCGTTTTCGCCTTGAACGACTCGGTTACGTCTTCCAGGACTACGCCCTGATCGGCGAGCTCACCGCCCTTGAGAATATCTATTTGACTCCCATGGTCCGGGGCTCCGGGCGGGATGAGTTCGAGCAGGCAGCGTTCGCGATCCTGGACGAGGTCGGACTTGCCGACCGCGCCGACCACCTCCAGCACGAGCTCTCGGGGGGTGAGCAGCAGCGGGTCGCCATCGCGCGCGCACTCGTGAACCGCCCGGCGATCGTCTTTGCCGACGAGCCCTGCGCCAACCTGGACACCGCTACATCGAGGACGATTCTGGACCTCTTCGCCAGGCTAAACCGTGAACTCGGCCAGACGATCGTGATGGTGAGCCATGAGGAGTGGCATCAGCAGTACTTCGACCGGGTTATCCGCCTCGAGGACGGGTTGGTAGACCAGGTTGAGCACCAGGACGTACGAGGTTCTCCTGTCAGGACCTGAGGTCATTACCCCTTCTGGGGTGGGGAAGGTGTGTGCGTTAACTGAAATGCATGTGAGCGACAGCCCTCGCACCGCGAGTCCCGATAAGATCGGATATTCCGGTACCTCTCTCTGCGGGTCGTTACCGGAGATCGCCCGGGATCCTGGTGTGTCCCGATACCGGATCCGAAATTTGATATTGAGGGAGCGATCACGGACCTATGTTAGTTGAATTGGAGGAAAGGATGCGGGTCATCGATATCGAAGGGATCGGGCCGGCCCATGAGGCCGCCCTGGCAAAGGTGGGGATCACGACGGTCGAGGGTCTCCTGGAGAGCGGTGCGACCAGGAAGGGTCGAAAAGAGATCGCCGCCGCGGGGATTTCCGACACTCTCGTCCTTCGCTGGGTGAACATTGCCGACCTCTACCGAATCAAGGGCATCGGCAGGCAGTACTCGGAGCTGGTGGAGGCGTCGGGCGTCGATACGGTTGTCGAGCTTGCGAACCGGGTCCCGGAGAACCTCTGGAAAACGATGCAGGATGTGAACGAAGCGAAAAATCTCGTCAGGAAACTCCCGACCGTCGCCCAGATAGGTTCGTGGATCGCCCAGGCAAAGGAGCTCCCGCGAGTCGTCACGTACTGAGTCGCGCCCTCGCGGTGCTCGGCGGTTGCGACGGCCCGTACGCTGATGGATCAGGGAGAGCGGAGGCATCGTGGCTCGGAGCCGGACCCCGGGAACCATCTTCGTGTGCTGGCAACGCACTCCACGCTCCGAAACCGGAAAGGAGATCCCGGAGACCGCCCGTGGTCGGGTGTTCGGGTATGCAGGGTTGTCGTGGACGTCACGTCCGGGCACTGGTCACGAGTGCCCCGGTTATCCGGGCGATCCCCTGTCACGAGTGAGATGGTGACCGGCGGCCCAAGATGATCCGTCTGATACATCCACGATAATCGCCGGGATGGTGCAGGACGCGACCGCCCCCGGCACCCCACCCCGTTCTCGCCGTCCGGCCCTCCTTCGTCCCCTTCGATCCCGTCATCCTGTCGTCGTGGAAGGGGCGGGCCGAGCGACGAGGGGACCTGCGAGGCCGTCTCGGAACATGCGTGAGCGTCTTTCGAGAAGACCGTGCCAGGTTATAAGGGGGGAGAAGGCGCCCGTGAGCGACCTCAGCGCCCACCATGCAGGTTGATCGTATTGACGAGCTCGAAGAGACCGCGCATCTCCAGGTCAAGCACGCCCTCGCGGGTCATGCCCATGCTCGTCTCGCCGTCGGCCGTCAGCATGTCGGGCCCGCGGACCACGGTCCTGCGTCGCCCGTCGCTCGACAGGATCGCTTCTGCCTCGGCGTCGTGCACGAGAGCCCGTCCCGGGATCACCACGACGTTCTCGAGCGTGGAGAGATCGAGGTCTCGCAGATCGTCTGCCGTGATGAGGCAGGCGATCTCCTTCTTCACCGGTGCCACCTGCGCTGTCTCCCCCAGCCGCTCGAGCAGGCCTCCGAGGAACGGCGCAGCGACGGAGCCTGTCACTACCGAGGCCCGGCCCGTCACCCGGGGAAGGCGGTCGAGCAGGTCGGGCTCGTCCCGGATGGCAAAGGGTGAGCCGAGGGCAGGGTCGAGGAGAGGTGTACCGGTCACGCGCATCGAGCGTCCCTGCGCGGTCTCCCGGACCAGCGCCGAGAAGGACTCGACGTCCTGCGGCTCCACGCCGGGGATGACGGGGGCGTTTCCGAGGACGAGTCCCTGACGCACCTCGTTCGCAAAACGCATCAGGATAAGCCCCCTTGCACCCGCCTCCTCGAGCCAGTCGGCCGTCGCCTCGAGCACCGCCCCGTCGTTCACCCCCGGGAGGATGACGGCCGCCGCGTACAGGTCGATCGCCCCGGCGAGCTCCTCGACCACGGCGAGAGATGCCTCGGGAGTCGGGTCGTGCATGTACCGTTTCCGCAGCCCGGGATCCGAGGCAAAGACCGTGAACGAGACCTCGGTCAGTCCGTTCTCGACCAGCCGGCCGGCGACCTCCGGGTCATCGAATCCCTTCCCGGACGTGTACCCGATGTGCAGCGGGGACTCGATGGCGGCCAGAACCTCGACCAGGTCATCGAACGCGGGATAGCAGCTCGGGTCGCCGCCTCCACTGATGGTGACGCGGTCGATCTCGTCGGATGCCAGCTGGAGGCGCCCCAGGGTCTCCTCCGCCACCTCGCGGAACGGCCGGAAGCCAGGGTAGGCCTCACGGACCATACGGGTGCAGTAGTCACATCCCTTCCGGAACGGAAGGCAGTGGCGACACCCGAGCGGGGCAGGGTCCCTGACATGACGGAAATAGCAGTAAGAGCAGAATCCCCGGCAGTCAAGCCCGGGCCGTCCGCCGATGTCCACGATCAGCTGGCCCATCATCAGTACTACGCCGGGCGGGAATAAAAAACGGGCCCGCCATCAGCGGGTGCCGCGCACCTGGAAGACGGTGCCGAGGGCCCGGAATGCGTCCTCGATCTCGTCGAAGTTCGGGACACGCTGCTCCCGCAAGATCCTGAGTCCGGCCCGGAGCGAGTCGCCGCCTGCCAGGCAGCCGATAACCATCCGGTCGGTATGTCGGCTGAACCGCACCACCTCGTTGGCGAGGTGAGCAGGGTCCATGGTGGCGGACGGCACCGCGATAACGATCGCGATGTCCCAGAAATCCTGTCGCCGGAGCAGGGCGTCGAAGACCCTGGCGAAACGGTCGGCCCCCGCATCCCCGATCAGGTCCATCGGGTTCTGCCGGTTCCATTCGTCGGGGAGGAACGTGTCGAGCTTCGCCAGAAGCTCCAGCGGGAGGGTCACCAGGTCAACGCCATACCGTTCAGCGTAATCGGACGAGAGGACCGCGAGTCCGCCGGCGCTCGTCACCACCACCGCTCGCCGGCCGGCCGGGTAGCCCTCCGAACCGAGCAGCTCCGCGATCTGGAAGGCCTCCGAGAAAGAGGAGACACTGATCACCCCCGCCTGTTCGAACGCCCCCCGGTAAACCTCGTAGTCCCCGGCGATCGAGCCGGTATGGGAGGACGCGGTCTCGCGCCCCCTCTCCGAGGAACCCGACTTGAGTACGATGACGGGCTTACGCTCGGTCACCCGCCTGACGACCTTCAGGAAGCTGCACCCGTCCCGGATCTCCTCGATGTACATGATGACGGACTTGGTGTTCGGATCCTGCTCGGCGAATATCAGGTAGTCCTGGAACGTCAGGTCGGCCTGGTTTCCGACCGAGATCACGACCGAGAAGCCGATCTCCTCTGGCAGCGACCAGTCCACGACCATGGTGATCACCGCCCCGGACTGCGATATGAATGCGATCGTGCCGACCCCCGGCGAGACCGGGTCGAAGGTCGTGTTGATCCGGTACGGAGGCAGCATGACTCCCAGGCAGTTCGGTCCGACGACACGGATCCCTGCGACCCGGGCTTCCGTCATCACCTCCTCCTCCAGGAGCCGCCCCTCCTCGCCCGATTCGCGGAACCCCGCCGAGAGGATGACGGCAAGCCGGACGCCTGCCTGCCCCGCCTCCTTGATTACCTTTGGAACAGACGCGGCAGGTACGGCGATCACGGCCATGTCAACCGGGCCGGGGGTCGCGGTGAGGGACGGGTAGGCCTGCCGGCCGAGGACCTCGCTCCGGTTCGGGTTGACCGCGTAGAGCTCGCCCTTGAAGGTCAACAGGTTCCGGAAGACCGCGTACCCGATCTTGCGGGGATCGGTCGAGGCCCCGACGACGGCGATGGAGCGCGGGAGGAAGAGGTCGGGCGGGAACGGCTCGGGCTCGATGCACGCCGGTTCCACGGGGGTGTCGTCGGTGTAGAGGCGCGCGTCCACGACCATGGCTCCCTCCTCGTAGAGGACGACCGGGTTCAGGTCGAACTCCACGAGACCGGGTGTCGCCAGGAAGACCTCGCCCACCCGGTGGACGAGGTCGACGAGCGCCTCCCCGTCCAGAGGCGGATAGTCCCTGTACCCCTCGACCAGCCGGTAGCCGTCGATCTGGCGGACCATGGATGAGACCTCGTCGCGGGAAAGGGGCAGGATCCGGACCACGACGTCGTCGAGGAACTCGACGAGTGTCCCGCCGAGACCGAACGTCAGGACCTTTCCGAAGGAATCGTCGGTCCTGCCACCGATGATCAGCTCCATGCCCCTCGCGGCCTGGGCAACGACCAGGACGCCCTCGAATCTCGCCCCCGGGAGATGCGATTTCACGTTTTCCCGGATGGTGTCGAAGGCCCTGGCCGCTTCCTCGTGGGTGGCAACTCCGAGGACGACCCCTCCGACATCGCTCTTGTGGATGACGTCGGGCGAGACGATCTTCAGGACGACCGGGAACCCGATCCGGGAGGCGAATTCGGCCGCCTGTTCGCGCGTTTCGGCGAGGGCCGAGGCTGGAACCGGAACACCGGCGGACCGCAGAAGCCGGTACGCATCCTCCTCCATCATCAACTTTTCTACCATCGCTCCGACCTCAGTTCTCAAGAGAGGGCGTTCCATAGAGATAAAGGGCGCCTCCCGGGGTGAGTCGGGCCGGGACGTGGGAAAGGTTCGGGTCCCGGGCACGGCACCTCGATACTTCCAGGTCGGCGTTGCATCACGAGAAGACGACGCCCCCTGGGGACAGGCGCGCCGGATCAGCCGTAGGTATGGCCGGATGCGACTCTGAGCATCGCGTACATCACGATCAGGTACGCGACGATCCTCACCGTCAGGATCAGGAGTCCTGTGGTACTGACTCCGAGGACCACGAGCAGGTGCGTGAACGCGAAGAGGCCGAAGGCCACGCCGACGAGCGCCTCGGTGAGCCGTCCGCTCCGGTGATATCCCCAGAGTCCAAGAATGAGGATCGCGGTCGCAAGAAACAGGTTGACCACAGGAACCGGATCGAAGAGTAGGGTCACCATCGGGTGTCCACCTGATCAGGCGTCGGTCCCGCCGTCATATCTTTCTGTCGGACCGGGAGTCCAGGAGTGTCCCCGTCGAGACCGTCCCTGGCTTGAACCGGGGCCCGCGCGAGCGGACCGCCGCGAGCCCGCCCCCCCGGAGAGGCACGGCTCCGCGATGGCGGACCGTGGACGCACGACGTAACGGGGCTCTGCGAATGACCCGAAAGGCCAGGATAGAACCGCTGCCGTCACGGCAGAACGGGGACAGTCTCGTCTGGCCTTATCCATCGGGTCCGCGGTCCCCCTGGCCGCTTCCAGGGGGCTTTCCGCAGGGGGACGGACCCTCCGGGGCGCAGGCTTCCCTTCCAGCGAGCAACCTTTCCCGGCCGACGACCTCAGGCGATGACCTCCTCGTTCTTAGCGGCCTCGCGGGTCAGGATCTTCAGCTCGCACCCCCTGTCGCCGGCGCATGCCGCGCGGAGATACCGGAGCGTGTATCCGGGGTTCAACCCCTCGATAAGGGGAATCGAGAACGCGAGGCAACGGTCCGCGAGGATCCCGCGGTCGACATCCAGCAGGTCCGCCTCTTCCAGGAACGGGCAGCGGAGCACGCGTAGCAGGGCAGACTGTTCGCTCTCGGAGAGCAGGTCGAACTGGAAGTCGCGCCCGAAGAGGGAAGTCCCCAGGAGAGAGAGGGTGGCGGCAAGGTCGCCCGGGGTCTCCCGCGGGAGACGGAAGGCATCCGCCAGTTCCCTTGCTTCGCGCGCCATCTCGATCCAGATCGCGTGTTCGAGGAGGTCGTACTCCTCTCCCACGGTTCGCCGGAAGGTGATATCGTAGAGCAGGGGGAGCTTCGCGAGCAGGCGCGCACAGACCTGCCAGCGAGTACCCTCGGGGATCCGATCAAGACCGGTGCTCTTCACGGCTCCCGCCCCCGCTGGTCCCATCGGAGCGGTTCCTTCTCCATCGAGATCTCTCTCGCGACGATAAGAGAAAAGCTTGCGGGTTCTTTCGAAGGATCGGGGGGTGTTCTCATTCCTCCGTTCCATGCGGCAGTTCCCAACAGGTGCCGGTGTGCTCGATAGATCGACGAAGCGGCACGGTGGAGGGGGTTGACACCTGCCCCGGCACCAGGGAATGACCGGGCAGGAGGGGCTGGGCCAGGGGGACTGCGGTCTCCCCCCTCAACCCAGACGGCGCACGTCCTCGATCGTATCGACGTACTCAACCCGGATCCCGATCTCGGACTCGATGTAGTCTTTCGCGTCGATCTCTTCCGGAACGCGCCGAACGAATGTGTATCCGTAGTATTCTGTAGCGGTCTCGACGTACCGGACGAGCTGGCTGTTGTCTCGCGGCAGGAGAAAGAGCGTCTTCCCCCGCTCTTTCGCGGCCGTCGCCTTCTGGACCACCCCGCCGATGGCCCCGACACGGCCGTCCTGGTCGATCGTCCCGGTCATGGTCATATCCGACCTCGGCTCTGTCCCCTCGATCACCGAGATCATCAGGTGAGTCATGAGCGCTCCGGCCGAGCCGCCGTCGACGGCCGGGACTTCGTCCTGGGCCACAATCGAGATGAAGACGTCGGCCGAGGAGAGGTCTCGCCCGGTCTTCTGCTGCGCGACGTAGACAGCCATGTTCGCCGCGTCCTGGAAGACCTCGCCCATCAGCGGGGTCGTCTCGACCAGCACCCGTCCGCGTCCGGGGACGATCTCCACGGTCACATTCAACAGCGAGCCTTCCATCTCGATCCGTTCCGAGATGAAGGGCCCGTTCTGCTCGTAGACGGTCCGCTGAAGCACGGCGGGCGCGTCGAGCGAGGCCCGTCCGTTGATCTCGCCCTGCCCTCTATCGCCTGACCCGGGGGTGTCCACCGGGGCGAACCGAGCGCGGTAGAAGGCAAGCTGGTTCTCGTAGCTCCGGATGGTGATGTTCTTCTGGTCGAGTTGCTCACGGAGCCCGGCGTTCTCCTGCTCCAGGCTCTCGATCCGGTACAGAAGTTGGTGCTCGCTCGCGTTCACCGGATCGGTCCGGGAGAGCTCCAGGCATCCCCCCGCCAGGATACCGGCAATGAGCACGATCGCGAGTAGTGCGTATCGCGTCACACGGATCAGGTTCAGGCTGCCCGGTGATAACACTTTTCGAGGGGCACGCCCCCTCTGGCGATCGTCCCGTGAGATCATCGGATCGACAGGCTTACCGGATCCCCCCGACGCCGGATCTCCCGGGACATCTGTCGCCCCGCGCACGCGGCGGTATCAGGCGGCCCCGGACATCTCGACCAGGCGGCGGAGGAGCGGCCTGTCGATCACGATGGCGTCGGCCGGGCAGAGCTCCTGGCAGCAGTAGCAGCGGATACAGGCCTCCTGCCGGATCCGCGGGGCTCCTTTCACCAGCTCGATCGCGCCGGGCGGACAGTTCTCGCTGCAGATCCCGCAACGACGGCACCGGTCGACCAGGATGCGCGGGCGAGCCAGGACGAACCGGTTCAGGGCGGAGACGAGCGGCGCGGGCACCCGTGCGAAGAGGTGGGACGCAGGACGCCGGAAGGCCTGGGGCCGGACCTCCTCGATCGAGAGGCCCAGCACCTCGATCTCGTCGAGGGCCCGGGGGCCGAGCCCGCGCCTCGCCGCCTCGGACACCGTCGGGACCTCGAGTGGGTCGAAGCCCATCAGGTATGCCTCCACGAAATCGAGATCCGGTGCGCTCGGAGAGGCGAGGAGGAGTCCCACCTCCCGCGGGGTACCGTTCGAGGGGCCGTTCCCCTCCATCCCCACCACGGCATCCATCACGGAGAGGACCGGGGGGCGAGCCTCGTACAGGTCAAGGAGGAGGTCGGCAAACCGTCGGCGATCCGGGCCTGTCCTGAGGTGGTACCCGGCCTTCTCGATCCCGGGGATATATCCGTAGCAGTTCTTGACGGCCCCCGTCGCCAGGGTCAGCTGGTGGGTTTTCAGCTTGGAGATCGAGACGATCGCGTCCGCGCGGGCGACGGCCGACGAGACGTGGAACCTCCGGTAGACCCTGCCGGCGGGAGACGCGATCTCGGTCGTATCGCCGTCAAAGAAGACGGCGTCGACCCCGCACTCCTCGAGCACGGGAAGAAGCCCCGTCCGCCGGAGGAGTGAACGATAGTTCTCCGGGGTGTTCCGGCCACCGGGGGAATCGCCGAGCACGGGCTCCCCGCCGGCGTCCCTGACGGCGATGAGCGCCGCCCTGACCACCGAGGGGTGGGTCGTGACCGCTTCCCCTGGCGACCGGCTCGTGAGCAGGTTCGGCTTGACCAGCACCCGGTCGCCCGGCCTGATGAACGCCGAGATCCCGCCGAGGGGAGCCAGTACCTCGAGAAAGGCTGCCATGACCCGCTCCGGGTCGTAATCACGACACCGGGCGATCGAGACCCGCCGGGTCATACGCATCTCTGGACGGCCGCCAGATCGGGGCGGACCTCGAGCCGGCAGAGGCCTTCCGTGAAGACGCGGACCGTGCCGCCACTCTCGGATATGATCACGGCGACGACCGGGAGGAGCTGGGTCATGGCGGCGGCGGCGCGGTGCCGCCCCCCCAGGCCGCTCGGGAGATGGACCAGCCGCGAATCGACGTCGAGGTACCGTCCGGCGGCGACCACCGCACCCGAGGAGTCGATCACGAACATCCCGTCCAGCTGCGCGAACTCTTTGATCGACTCCCAGCTGGAGCGGTCCAGGATGCTGGTCACCTCGGGCGGATGGCCGAGGTACGGGTTCAGTATCAGCTGATGGGAGATGCCGAGGATCGCGTCAGCGTCCCCGATGATGAACGCGGTCCCGATCGGCCTCCCCTCGCGCCCCTCCCTCCCGATCTCGAGCGCGAGCTGGAGGACGGCCGCGATCACCGGGCGGGAAACATAACGGTCGAACTGCTCCAGGGAGAACCGTGACTTCACCTGGTCCAGGGAGACCATCACCAGCCCGTCGGAGAAGACCCCGATCACCGTTCCGCCCGGGTCGCCGGGGACGAGCGAGATCGGGGCAGATGCTGCACGGAGCCGCTCGACGAGCACCTCGCGGATCCCTTCGGGGGTCCGGGGGGAGTCGTCATCCGGCCACGTCGCCGCGGCGCTGAAGACCGGGACCGGGGGGTCCGGGATCTCGGCGTCCACGAATGCGATGACTGCGCGCGCCCCGAGGTCTGCGGCCAGCCGGAGACCGGCCGAGAGCATCAACCTGTCCTGGCTCATAGGTACGGCCGGACCAGGTCCGGGATCTCGGACGGCCTCGATGCGACGGCGATCCCCATGCCCTCGAGCGCCCTGATCTTGGAGCGGGCGTCGCCCTCGCCCCCTTCGACGATCGCGCCGGCATGCCCCATCCGTTTGTCCGGGGGGGCTGAAACGCCGGCGATGTACGCGACCAGCGGGAGGCTGGTCGAGGCCGCCCCCTCCTGCTCGAGGGCTCCGCCGACCTCGCCCACCAGCACGACGGCTTTCGTGGTAGGGTCACGCTCGAACCGGGCGAGTATATCGGTAAAGGTCGAGCCGATCACGGGGTCCCCCCCGATCCCGACGACGGTCGACTGGCCTATCCCCGCCCGGGAGAGCTCGTCCACGATCTCGTAGGTGAGCGTGCCGGAGCGCGAGACGACCCCGACGGGGCCCGGCCTGGCCAGGTGCGCCGGCATGATCCCCAGCTTCGCTTCCCCCGGGGAGATCAGGCCCGGGCAGTTCGGGCCGATCACGGTGGTGCCGTAGAGCCGGGCGTAGTTGATCGCCTTCATCGTGTCGTGAACCGGGATGTGCTCGGTGATGGCGACCGCGAGCTCCAGACCGTTCGCCGCCGACTCCATGATCGAGTCGCCGGCCGCGGAGGCAGGGACGAAGATCACGCTCGCCTGTGCGTCGTGCTCCCGGAGGGCCTCCCGGATGCTGTTGTAGACGGGGACACCGGCCGCCTCCTGGCCCCCCTTCCCGGGGGTCACGCCCGCGACCACCCCGGTACCGCCCACCTCCCTGGCGTAGTCGTTCATCAGCCCGATATGGAAGAGCCCCTGCCGCCCCGTGGCTCCTGCCACGATCACGCCGGACTTCCGGTCGGCGAGGATCATCGGGTTCCTCCCGCGGCCGCTGCGACCGCCTCGTCCATGGAACCGTACATCTCGTAGCCGTGCTCCCCGAGGATCGCGCGCCCCTCCTCCTCGTTCGTGCCGGCCATCCTGACGATGATCCGCTGTCGCACGCCGGCGTCGACGATCCCGAGGGCGACCTCGTCGCACCGCGTGATCCCGCCGAGCAGGTTCACGATGATCACCCGGACGCCCGGGGAGAGGGCGAGGAGCCGGACCGCGTGAGCGACCCTTTCACGATCCGCCCCCCCGCCGACGTCCAGGAAGTTGGCGGCCCGGAGGCCGTAGTGCTCGATCAGATCGAGCGTGGCCATGGTGAGGCCTGCGCCGTTCCCGACCACCCCGACGTCCCCGTCGAGCTCGACGTAGGAGAAGCCGTGCCGCTCGGCCTCCCGCTCACGCTCGGAGAGGTCGCGGTTCTGTGCGATCCCCTGTCGTGCGAGGGCGTTGTCATCGACGATCACCTTCGCGTCCACGGCCATGACCCGTCCGTCCTCGAGGATGGCGAGCGGGTTGATCTCGGCGAGGATGGCGTCGTTCGCCAGGAAGGCACGGTAGAGGGCGGAGACGATCGGGGCGAGGGCCTTCGGGGCAGCGCCGACGAGATCCCTCACGGCGAAGGGCGGGAGCCCGCTCAACAGGGGGGAGATTCCGACTCGCCTGACCCGGTCGGGGTCGTTTTTCGCCGTCTCCTCGATCTCGACTCCCCCCGCCTCCGCGAAGAGGACCACCGGCTGGCTGGTCGACCGGTCCACCATGACCGCGCAGTAGTACTCGTGGACGATCGGGAGCCGCTCTTCGACCAGGATCTCCGTCACGGGAAGGCCCCTGATCGTGGTCCCGAAGAGGTCCCCCGCCCGCGCCGGCGCCTCGGCCGTCGGGCAGATCACGACCCCCCCGGCCTTCCCCCGTCCCCCGACATCGACTTGGGCCTTCAGCACGACCTCGTCGCCGAACTCGTCGAGATCTCCGGGCTCGTCGCCCGGCCTGATCACCCTCCCTCTCGGTACCGGGATCCCCGCCTCGGCGAAGACCCGCTTTCCTTCGAACTCACGCAGCTTCATGGAATGCCTCCCCTCCCCTGATGTAGCCCTGACGAAGAGCCCCCAGGTTCAGCTCCTCGGTCCCTTTCGGCACCGAGTCGAGCACGGCCCGCTCGATCGCCTCCCGCGACACGACGCCGGTCGCCTCGACGAGCGCGCCGAGCATCACGATGTTCGCGACTATCACCTTCTTGAGTACGGTCCGGGCGTCGTCGGTCGCCGGAACCTCGAGGTACGGGCAACCCGGGCGCGAGAGAACGAGCCCCGAGTCGACGAGCATCCGGGCATCCCGGCGCGCCCCCGCCCCGTACTTCTCGAACCCCTCCTGGCTCATGATCACGAGCAGGTCCGGGTCCGAGACCTTCGGGTAGAGGATCGGCACGGTGTCGATGACGACCGCGGCCATGGAGGCCCCGCCCCTCGCCTCGGGACCGTAGACCTGGGTCTGGACCGCGTACTTTCCGTCGTACATCACGGCAGCCCTTCCCAGGATGACCGCGGCGAGCATGATCCCCTGCCCCCCGAAACCGGAAAGCCGGACCTCGCGTCTCACGGTGGCACCCCCATGACCGGGTTCGCCCGCCTCACGAACTCCCCGACCACGATCGCGTCCGGGGGCACGGGGGACCCGGCGGCGACGAGCCGGTCGTACTTCGCTTTGAGCATGGATCTCGTCCGGAAGATCTCGATCTGGTCGGTCACATCGCGAAGCCGGTTCCGGCGCCCGTAGTTGGTCGGGCAGGATGCCCGCACCTCGATGAACGAGAGGCCCGGGGTCTCGATCCCGGCACGGATGGCCCGCTCCAGCTCGCGGACGTGGTACGAGGTCCAGCGGGCCACGTAGTTCGCACCGGCCGCGACCGCGAGCTGGGCGAGGTCGAACGCCGGCTCGGAGGCGCCGTACGGTGTCGTTGTCGAGAGCGCGCCGGGAGGGGTCGTCGGTGAGCCCTGCCCCCCGGTCATGCCGTAGATGAGGTTGTTCATGCAGACCACGGTGAGATCGATGTTTCGCCTGCAGGAGTGGATGAAATGGTTGCCTCCGATGGCCGCGAGGTCGCCGTCCCCCGTGAAGACCAGGACGTTCAGCGTCGGGTCGGCGAGTTTGACGCCGGTCGCGAACGCGAGCGCCCGACCGTGGGTCGTGTGGAGAGAGTCGGTGGCGACGTAGCCGACCGACCGCGAGGAGCAGCCGATCCCGCCAACGAAGACCGTCCGGTCCGGGTCCAGGCCCAGGTCGTCCACCGCCGTCAGCGTGCAGTTCAGGATCGTGCCGTTCGAGCACCCGCTGCACCAGATGTGCGGGAGCCGGTCGGCCCGCAACCATGTCTCGAAGGTCATCGGCGACGCACCTCCTCCACGACCCGGGCCAGCTCGCCCGGGGTGTGGAGGTCTCCTCCGAGCTTCGGCACGGGCACGACCGGAAGGCTGGTGTGCCGCTCGATCTCACGAGCCAACTGCCCCATGTTCTGCTCGGGCACGATGAAGGCCTCCGCGTTCGGGAACTCGCCGAGCGCGTGCTCGGGAAACGGCCAGACAACGCGGAACCGGAGAACCCCGACCGGGGGTCCCGCCTGTTCGGCCGCCAGCTGGAGCACCGTGCGGGCGGGGGCGCCGTAACAGACGATGACGACGTCGGCGTCGGGGTTCATCACCTCGTAGTCGGCGATCTCGCGCCGGGACGACTCGACCTTCGTGACGAGCCGTTCGACCAGTGCCGCGTGCACCGCCTCGTCGTTGGTCGCCGGGTACCCGCGCTCGTCGTGCGTGAGTCCGGTCACGTGGACCCGGTACCCCCGTCCGAAGGACGGGAAACCCGGGACCAGGTCCGGGCCCGCCGCGAACGGAAGCCGGCCAGGTTCGAGCGGGCGCCTCTTTGCGACCTCGACGGACCCGGGGATCTCGATCCGCTCGCGCATGTGGCCGACGATCTCGTCGGCCATCACGAACGCCGGGCAGCGAAACCGCTCGGCCAGGTTGAAGGCCTTCACGGTCAAATCGTACATCTCCTGGACCGAGGCCGGCGCGAGCGCGATCGTCGCGATGTCGCCGTGCGAGCCGTACCGGCACTGCAGCATGTCGCCCTGGGACGACATCGTCGGCTGGCCGGTCGACGGCCCGCCGCGCTGGATGTCCACGACCACGAGCGGGGTCTCGGTCATGACGGCGAAACCGAGGTTCTCAAGCATCAACGAGAACCCGGGACCCGAGGTCGCGGTCATCGCTTTCATCCCGGTCCACGAGGCGCCGATCACCGCGGCGATCGAGGCGATCTCGTCTTCCATCTGGATGAATGTGCCGCCCACTCTGGGCAGGCGGGCTGCCATCCGCTCGGCTATCTCGGTCGACGGGGTGATCGGGTAGCCGCCGAAGAACCGGCAGCCCGCCGCGATCGCCCCCTCGGCAGACGCGACGTTTCCCTGCATGAAATCGAGCCGGGTCAATACTCCACCTCCATCCTCACGGGCTCGTAGGGTTTTTCATCCACCCAGGAGATCGCCTGGTCCGGACAGGTGAGCTGGCAGATCCCGCAGAGAGTCCGGCCGTAGAGCCGGTTGAGTCTGCAGTTGGTGCAGCGTTCGGGCCTGTCGAGCTCGGGCACGAGGATGCCTTTCCGGTTCGCGCGGGTACCGGGCCTGAAGATCCTGTACGGGCAGACCATGGTGCAGAGGTTGCAGCCCTTGCAGCGCTCCTCGTCGATCACGAGCTTCATCGATCACTTCCTTTGTAGTGTTTGGGCCTGCTACATCGAAAAGGTATTTGAAAGACGCGTTCACGTCCGGCCCGCGGCAACCTCGGCGCGGGCCTGGACCTCGGCGAAGAGGTTCCTCCCACGGCTGTCGATCCCGACCACGAGCGGCAGGCGGTCCAGCCCGAGCGCCCAGACCGCCTCGGCCATGCCGAGATCGGAGAAGAAGACTCCCTCGAGCCGCATGCGGGCTGCCGCGAGAGCGGCGCATCCCCCGGTGAAGGCCAGGTAGACTCCGCGATCCCGGAGCTGTTCCGTGACCCCTGCGTCCATTCCCCCCTTCCCGATCAGGGCGCGCACACCTGCGTCGAGAAGGAAGCCAGAGAGGCGGTTCATCCGGGCCGAGGTGGTGGGGCCGGCCGCCACCACCCGGTCGCCATCGACCACCGGTCCGCAGTGGTAGACCGCCGCCCCGGCGGGATCGAACGGGATCCCCTGCCGCATCATCGCGAGGTGCGCCTCGTCGCGGGCGGTGTAGACGACGCCGGAGAGGGTCACCCGGTCGCCCGCGCGGAGGGCGAGCACCTCGTCGCCAAGGGGGGTCTCGAGGTTCATCGTCAGTCCCTCTCCACCGTCGCGGTGGCACGGCGGTTCGCCCAGCACTGGACGTTGATTGCGACCGGGAGGGAGGCGGTGTGACAGGATGCACGCTTCACCTTGACGGCCAGGGCGGTCGTTTGCCCGCCGAGCCCCATCGGACCGAGGCCGAGCCGGTTCACGGCGTCGCAGAGCGAACTCTCGAAGTCGTCCATCACGTCGATCGGTTCGAGCAGGGCCTCCTTCGCGAGCCGGGCGGCACCGTCGAAGGTCCCGCCAATCCCGACCCCCAGGACGACCGGCGGACACGGGCGGGCCCCGGCGGCGAGCACGGTCTCGACGACCACGTCGGGGATCCGGCCGACCTCGGAGGGGAGGAGCATCGCGACCCTCGAGGTGTTCTCGGCCCCGGCACCCTTCGGCAGGACCGTGATCGCGAGCCGGTCCCCGGGGCGGACGTGGATATCCGGCATCCCCGGCCCGGTGTTGTCGCCGGTGTTCCGCCGGGTGCACGGATCGACCACGTTCGGCCTGAGCGGGACCGTGGCCGTGGCGCGGCGAATACCCTCTCCGATCGCCTCGGAAAGAACGGCCTCGTACGGCACGGACGGGGGGAGCGTCACGTAGACCACGGGCACGCCGGTGTCCTGGCAGAGCGGGAGGCGTTCCTCGCTGGCGAGCGCGATGTTGGCCAGGATGTTCTCGATCTCGCTCCGGGCGACGGCATCGGTCTCTGCGTCCCGGGCGTGCCGGAGCGCGGCGAGGACATCGGCCGGGAGGTCGATCACCGCCTGGGCGCAGGCACGGGCGGTCGCGTCGGCGATCCGTTCGTAAAGGCCAGGGTCCATCGGTAGAGATCGGACCCGGGAAGGGAAAAAGACGATCGGCGGGTTTTAGTCGGGGGGGGACACACGCAGATGTACATGGCCCGGGATCTCTCCGAGCGCGACATCGAAATTTTCAAAAAGCTCGCCCCCGAGTGCGCCGCGATGACCTGCGGGGGGTCCGGTCACGCCTTCCAGTCGATCCTCCCCCCGGTATCGAACCATTTTGCCGATTCGGCCGAGGACTTCGAGCGGCGGCTCCGGGCCCTCGATGGAGAGGATCTCCAATACCTCGTGGACCGGATCGTGGACGGGTCCGAAAGTCTGGGATGCATCCCGGACGAGGACATGGAGTCGCTCGCGCGCAGGATACGGGTCGTGCTCTCGGACGATGCCGCCGAGGCGGTCCTCGTCCGGTACGGGGAGTCCGGCGCCCGTTCCTGGTGACGCGGGGGCGAGGACCGCACGGCGATGGTCGGCGGGGTCCGGCCGGTCCCGCAGGAGGGCCCGGCGCCGGCGGTCGGCGTTCTCCGGCGGTACGACCATCCCGAACCCGATCTCGAACCGCCCTGCCCGAGCGGGTGATTGCCGGATCGCGAGGAACTGCACGACGCGGGAGCGGGAGGTCGATCGAGAGGTCCCTGCGGAGCCGATGGGGCATGGCGCTGGTGGTCCGACCGGCCGCGGCCCTCCTTTCGAACACCGGGGCGGTCGCGACCGCCCTGCTCGCGGCCGCATCCTTCCCGGAGGAGGATCGAGCACCGAATCCGGGCGGCGGTCGGGTTGATCACCGGGGCGGGGATGCTCCTCTCGTCCGAACCCTCCGGGGATCGGGGACGCTCCCCGGGGGCACCCGGGGTGGTCGGCGGCTGCACCCCCGGGGGCCCCCGACAACAACGGCGCAGGGCAGGTCTCGCAGAAGGAGGCGTTCGCGGTCGGGACGGTCCAGGGGCTCGGGGCCGGTCTCATCTCGCGCCTCCTTGCAACCGTCCCCGGGCAGCCGTACCCCGGTGCCGGGGCCGCGGTCACTCCTTTCGCACTCGGCGCCACCCGAAACGGGTTGAGCACGATCTGCACTCCGCTGTCCCCCGGGCAGCTCGGCGCCACCCGAACAACCGGAGATCTGCGGCCTCGTTCCGTTCATCGGCGCCGCCCCCGCCCTGGCGACAGGGCCGGCCGTCCCCGGCTCCCGGTTCCTGCTCGCTCTCCTCCTTCCCGAGGCAGCAGGCGCGCTGCCCATCGCCCGCGAAGGGGGCCCGCACCTCCGGGTCCACGAGCCCGTGACGCACGCCCCCCGGCACCGGCTCGACGATCTCTTCCACGTCCAGGCGCACGGCCAGAGCGCCGGCCCGGTGGATCGTGTTCACGTCCACACCCGTGTGCGGCTCCAGCACAGGCACGTGCACACGCCCGACATCCACCGCCGGCATCGGCACCGGTACACCCGGTGGGATACAGGGAAAGATGGGTGTCCGCGGGGGGACACCGGACGAAGAACGGGTGGGTGGTGACCGTTCAGGGTTCGACCGAGATCTCGGCGATGAACCTGTCCACGGCCGAGCCCGGACCCTCCCACGAGCGCAAGTACAGCCCCTCGACCTCCTGGAGGCCTGTAGCGACGGCCTCAAGCTCCCACCGCCGGGTGGTCGGGGCGCCAACGACGGGAGTGGCGGTGTCGGGAGCAATGTGGTCCTCGGAGATGACCCGGAGGCCGTCCGTGGTGGTGAGGTTCCAGGAGTAGCCTGTCGATGGGTTCTCCTCGAGCTCGAGGTAGAACCGGGAGTTCAGCTTCACGACGACGGTGGACTCGTTCATGGTCTCGTTCAGAGTTACCGGAGTATCATCGGGGGCCTCCCCGGGAGCGGGTGTCCCGTCGGTCTCGGAGGTGCACCCGGTGACAAGGATGAGCGCGGAAAGGAGCCCCGCGATCGTCAACAGTAGCGCTATTCGCTTCATTTCCATTTCCTCTCTGGGATAGCTTCCTTTCAGCGGACATCTTATTTAAAAGGTAATATAACTCTGAAAAATCCCGGACTCAACGGCGGAAGTGCCGGGCGAAGACCGGGTGGGGGAACGAACGGTCTCCTGTCCGATCCCTTCGACGGGTGACCCCCTCCCGGGCGGGAGCGGGAGCGTGCGCCGGCTGGTCGTGATGGGCGGGAGCGGCTGGACGTCGATGGACCCGAGGTCCGGCTCGCCGCTTCACCGAAGGCGTTCTCGTGAAGAAACCGTTCGGGAAGGTTCGACGCCCGGACAGCGAGGGATTGCCGGCCAGGCTCGTCCGTCCCGGCAGAGGAACGGTACCCCGTCCCGGCGGGGGACGGGTGCGCCATTCGTGGCGAGGGCGCGGCAGACTCCCGGCCCAGGGAACCCGGTGGCGGGTCAGGAGTTTCGGCGCCGACGGGCAGGAACGGAACGGCGGCCGCGTGCGGAGATCGGGGGGCGATCTCCCGGTCCACGAACCCTGCAAGCCACTCGCCGGGCTTCCCAGGGTCACAGTCCAGGCGGCGTGCACCTGTCCGGGTGGTTTGCTGCCGTCTCCCTCCCGTTCGCGTCGGGCGCGCCTTCCCGTCGCCGGCATGCCCATCGATCCCGGTTCGCATGGTCCGGAACCCCGTGACGACGTGGATTTTACACGATAGCGGACGGGAGCTGGACATCGCCGACCTGCACTCTGGACCGGGTCGGTGGAGAATAGCGAACGCACGATCACCACGCGTATCGGTGCGTAGATTACCGCCGCCCGGTCGTGTTCACGCGTGCCTGCTCCGCTGCCCGGCAGGTCCGCCCGGCTCTCTCCTCGACCGGGTCCGGCTCGCGCACTTCCATAGAGGACCAAAATAACCTGTCACCGTCCTGCGGGATGCGACGGCCGTCTTTCTTCGTGAAACCCAAAGAACCCCTCCCGTCCAGGGCGCGGTCAGCACCCGCCGGTCCAGCGGTTCAGGCCGTCGTCGTCTGCTCTCCGCGACCGTCGAGACCGTTGTTCTCGACGGTATCATCATGTCACCATCCCCGGTTTTCTGGGTCCGATCACGCGTCGATCCCCCCCGGGGCCGTCGGGAGGTACCGCCGGGTCCTTCTCCCGCGTCCCCGGCGGACGTGTTCTTCGTCACGAGGGTGTCGGTCCCCTCCTGCTCCCGTCTTCCCCCCGGTCCGGCGGACTCCTCGACCCGGGGGCGGCAGCAGAGTGCGCCAGGGTCTTCCCGTCCCCCTGGAGCGGTTCGGGGTCCCCGAAGAGACCCGGCGAAAAGAGTTCAAGTCTTCGTAAAAACGGGGTTGGTGAGTCCCGATCCTCGACCCTGCCGATGAACCGGCGGGCTGCTCCGGTCCCGCCGGCACAGGTCGATAGGTGATGAGACAGATGGCGGCCAGGAAGACGGGCGCTCAGTCGAGCGCCGAGACCGTGTCCGCCCAGGTCTCGTCGGATGCGAGGATGGCGTCCGCCTCGTACCCCGAGACCGTGATCGCCGACCGCGAGAACGCGACGTTGTAGAGCTCGCCGTTCGCGTCGTGGCACTTGAGCGTGACCGAGAACGTGTCGTCCTCCGACTCGTGGACGGCGGTCGCGCCGATCGCGGTGTTCAGGCCCGTGCAGGCCGGCAGTGCCGTGACCGCCGCGTTGAACGCGTCGACGGTCGGGCACTTGACCGAGGCCGTCCCGATGGTCTCCGCGTTGACGTCCTCGTAGATGAACCGGGCCGTGTACGACTCCCGTGACTTCTCGACGGGATCGTGCGTGGTCCCGGAGACCTCGTAGGCCGTGCAGTCGAACGGGTTGTTGGCCAGGATGTCCGATACAACGGTCGTCAGAGCCGCGACGGATGCGAACGGGGCGGCGAGCTCCCGGACCGCCGACTTGACGACCGACTTGGGGGTGAAATCTCCCATTTTTTTCTCCTTCGCGCGTAATGCGCTGACATCTAATAACAAATATAATCAGAAAAAAGGATGTACGCCAAACCGGGGCTGCCCCCGTCCGCGGCGGTCCGCCGGCTCGCTTCCGCTCGTCCGGCGGCGCGGTGTCCTGGCGACGGGCGCCCGCTCGCCGACCTCGCCCGGCTCGCTGGCCGGGCATCCGTCCCGTCCCCGCCCTTCGGGGCGGGGCTATCCGGCCGTGACGAAGGCGCAACGAGGAGGGGGGAGCCGAGCGCAGCGAGGCGCGGGGGTGGGCTCCCTCTCCCCCGGGGGATCCCGGCGAGCAGCGGAGCGGGAGTGAGCCGGCACAGTCGCAGCAGAGGGGCCGCCCTCCTCTATCGCGGGACGGGGCTCCGCACGACACGCGGGAGCGCCCGAAATTTCAATCCACGCTCCCGGGAAGGGCGCGACTCACCGCGACGGAACTGCCGTCCGGGGTGATCATGCGATTTCAATCCACGCGCCCATGAAGGGCGCGACCGCGACCGCGCCTCGCAGACCACCCAGGCGGGCGGGGGCGCGTTCGCAGCCCTCGCTGCGCTGGCCGCCGGCGGTGCGGGGATCGTGGCAATCCGCCGGCGGGACCGGCGGGATTGACGGCGGGCTGCCGGGCCGTTTACGGCCTCGTCAACGTTGAGATCACGCTTCCGTCCGGTCGCTTCAGCGTGGCCGTGTCGCCGGTGTTGTTCCAGACGGACGCCCCAAGGCCCCAGTAGAGCGCCGTCGCCGTATTCGTGCCGGCCCCGGTGTGCACGGTCACCATCGCCCCGGCCGCGAGCACGAACGGCGGGAAGGTTTAGACGTGGTCCGCGGCATCGGATACAGTGCAGCCCGCGAGCTGCACCGGGGCGGTGCCGGTGTTCCTGACCGAGACCCACTCGTTCTGGAGGTCGAGCCCGGCGAGCGAGAGCGTGGGGGCCGGCGCGGTCGTCTCGACGGGGATGGGCGTGACGACCGGGTCGCTCAACGTGTTGAAGAGCAAGACCACGTCCGCGAAGTCGATCCGGCCGTTGCCGTTGAAGTCGAACCGGGCCACCGGTTCGTTCCTGGAGATCCAGTCGAGCTGGTTGAAGAACATCACGACGTCCGCGAAGTCGGGCCTCTGGTTGCCGTTCACGTCCTCGAAGGCGCCGTCGAAGTCGGGGTCCGTTGGCGGCAGCGTCGCGCCGGGGACCGTGACCGGCAGTTCCGGGCCGTCGGCCGCGGTCACGGCATAGCCCGTCCGCGTGGCCGCGATCCGGACCGTCCCGCTCTCGGCCGTCGAGTAGACCTTCGCCCCGCTGTCCTGCAGCCGCTTCACGACGGCCTGGTCCGGGTGGCCGTAGGAGTTGAACGCGCCGGCCTCGATCACCGCGATCGCGGGATCGACGGCCGCGACGAAGGCCGCTCCCGTCGCCGTGCTGCTCCCGTGGTGGCCGACCTTGAGGATTCGGGAGACAAGAGGCTGGCTGGAGACGAGCACTCGTCCTTCGCCGGCGGCACTCGATTCTATTTATCAAGATTAATCGGGTTAGGATGCGATATTCGACAGGTTCATTGAGAGAACTCAAGGATCAAAAGAGATTGTCTGTGGAGAATAGGTTTACGCTAACCTCATCACCGCACCTCCCCTTCATTCCTATGGATCAGATCCACCGCACAATTGTTGCAATAAAAGATATCACAAACACGAAAGTGAATAGTACAAAAAAGAAGAGAGCTGTTTGGCGATCGGTGACTGTGGTCGACGTGTATTTGTTGGCTTCGAGCACCTTCCATTCTGCATCGAATATTTGGGCCGGCATATACGTTTCAAGCGCAATGACGACTTTGGCTTTCGCCCTACTCAACAACCCATATGATGAAATTGTACGGTACCAATTGTAACTCAGAGCCGCGCCAAGAAATGTTAAGACAGCCACCCCGGCAATCACCCAATTAATACCCACCTTCTCAACAGACGATATCATTACCCCGACTCCTGCCAGAAGCGCTGAATTTGCGGTTGTATACACAGTATTGACCATTTGCCGCCGAGTAATTAGGGACTCCCAACTCTGAACCATGAGGTCGTATTGTTGTGAAATCTCCGCTGGCTGAGGTGTTCCATCCATCCAGTCATGGTCCGGAAAAAGCGCCCGTGGAAGAAGCATTTCACTTATTTGTCCTGCAATTATTGTTGCATCCCAGGGATCACAGGCAATTCGCAAATCTTTGCATGCTGGCGGAGATTCATAATCCGTTGAAAGAGTAGTCACTAAGATCGGCTTTTTCAGTCGATATGCTTCTCGGATTTCCCAGTCAACCGGTTCACTCGTATGGGTGTCATCGCCTACGATACAGACGAACGTGTGGCACGATTGAAGGATATCAGTTGCGATGGTCTTCCAATCATCACTATGAGGTACTGCGGCCGCAACGTTAACGATTAGAAAGTTTGGAAGTGCATCCTTTAGGCATTTTTGCAATTCGCCCACTCGCTCGGAATCTGAGGTTTTGTGGCTAAAAAACACCTTAGAAATAGTATCCATCGCCGTTGGACAGTCTGCTACTCCCAAGACAATAAAGATTAGGTGATTATTTAATTAGTGCCACCTTCAAATACTAAGAAAGAAGGTGAGCGTGTGGTTTCCCTTATCGACTTAGGTCGATATACCCATGATGAAGAGGCCGCTGAAACGTATCTTCGGGATCACGGTCTCCTGATTTCGTACACGACGTGTCCTCACTGCGGCGGCA
>Ga0209612_1000543_pt1 | contig 38173 bp, 27 predicted proteins | sample BioC12SIPDNA_FD_185746 | JGI IMG/M metagenome (GOLD analysis project Ga0209612, IMG submission 185746) | Anaerobic biogas reactor microbial communites from Washington, USA - Biogas_R1_B C12 SIP DNA (SPAdes) (version 2) | ecosystem: Engineered > Bioreactor > Anaerobic > Unclassified | place...
ATCGCCCCCGACAAGCGTCAACGAGCCCGGAACAATGCCGCCGCCCAGTACCCGGTCACACTCCTCGATCCCCGTCGAGATTCGGGGGGGAGGTTCGTGCTGTTGATCGGTGATCGGAAGCGGTGCGTGGCTTTCCCCGATGGACGTGCGGGCGTGTTTCCCGGATTCGACTACGGTCTCTTCAAGCACGGTGTTCCACTGTCCGCAATCCGTACAGCGTCCCACCCAGCGCATGTAGGTTGCGCCGCAGCTTTGACATACAAAGGTGGACCGGGTCTTGGCCATAGAGGGATTCCCGCGAAGGCTCCTTGTGCCAGAAGGTTACGGCATGCCAGTCCGTCACGCACGGGCCTTATGCCATCCTGCGGGAAGAATACCAGATGCCCATGCAGGGATGAAACCTCCTTTTTCCCCACAGCAATCGCCCCCCCGACCGTGGTTGTTGCGGCGGCGGCGAGTCTTCATCGCGCGGATTCCGACGGACATTCGTTCGGTAGAGGACCATCGTCCCCGTGCTGAACCACGTGCTTTGTGAGAAAGACACGACTGGCGAGAGGGCAAGGCCCAGACCCGCCCGTCCGGTCATTTTCGTCACACGGACGGCAGGGCGGGTAAGGCGCTGAGCATGGCCGCCCCGAAGATGGCCACCAGAAGCAGCGCGAGCAATACGCTTGTCACCGCGTTGAGCGCGAAGTAGATCAGGAAATCGAAGAACCCCATGTCGTACACGGCGCTCAGGATCCACACAAGCACGAAGATGCCGAAACAGGGGACGATCCCCGCGACCGCGTTGGCGCCAATCGCCACCAGGCCCACCGAGAAGATGTCCTTCAAGAACTCCCCGTGGGGCAATTTGCCCGTAAACAGCAGCGTGAGATAGAGCGGCCACGGGGCCGCGAGCAGGCCCGCCACCACCAGCACCACCAGCATCAGCACCGACACGCCTTCCCCAAACGGCGCGCTCCCGGAAGTGGCCTGCGTCACCTGAACGCCGCTCAGGGCGGACCGGAGTTCTTCAGGAACGATTTCCGCGCCTTGCGCCATGTAGACCACGCTGCTGGTCGTATCCTCCACAACGATGGCCGGGACTTGTGTAATGCCGTACTCCGCGGGGGTGGGATCGTCCTCCGCATACAGGACACGGATATTGATGAATTGCGACAACGCCTGGCTGATGGCGGGATCCTGGAACACCGAGGCCTCGATCGCGCTCGAGGCCTGGCCGCTGTCGTAATAAAACAGGCAGATCGGGCGTCCATACTGATAGGCAACGTCCGAGCCCTGCTCAACGCTGTAGTACCACTGGACAGGCTGCACCACTGCGCCCGCGGCGGCCGCCGGCGCTTCCGGCTCCGCTGGCGCCGGGGCAACCGCGGTGCCCTCTGTCGGCCCCTGCTCGGTTACGGCCACTTCGATGGTTCCGGAGCCGCCGTCCCCCTTCTTCGTCATCGAAAGGACCAGAGGAAGTCCGATAAGCAGCAGCGCCAGGACAGCCGCCACGGACCCCAGCACGATGTAAAAGCGTTTTCCGGAAGAGCGGGGCGGGGGGCCGTACATCGACAGGTCCGGCACGGCCGGAATGTCCGGAATGCCCGGGAGCCCGCCGTAACCGGCCGGAGCGCTGGGAACGCCGCCCCCCGCGCCACGCCCGAGCAGACTGGCCAAATCCGTAGGGCCCTCCTGAATCGGGCCGTGCTCCCGGCGGAGACGCACCAGAAGCTCCTGAGATTTCGGGTCGTTGTGGAGGGTTACGGCCTGTTCGCATATCTGGATGGCTTCAAGCGGCCGCTGAAGCTCGGCCAGACACATGGCCCGTGCCAGCATGATGTGCTTTTCATTGGGAAAGGCGGCGTTCAGCCCGTCGAGAACGATCAGCGCCTCCGGATAGCGTTTTTGCGCGAACAGCGTTTTTGACTGGACGAATTTCTCACGCGCCTCGTGCCGATGCATTGCCGGTGTCCCCCTGCGTTCTCCTGTCCCGCCCGTCTGCTCCAGTATACACACGAGCGGCTGTCCGGATTCAATGCTGTTCCAGGCGCCCGCATCCCCGCGCGATAACGGGACCGGGGACATCCGGCAGTTGGCTCAAAGGGGGCCGGATGTGGTATGTATAGGCCTCTGTTCTTGAAGGTCTTAACGGAAAGGCGGTGCATCCCCATGGAGCCCTCGTTGTTCTTGAGCCGCAGCCAGGTTCAGGCCATCCAGCGCGAGTTTGGAACTCCTGTCTACGTCTACGACGAGGCCACGCTGGAACGCCAGGCCCGCCAGGCGCTCGGATTTCCCTGTCCCTTCGGTCTCACCGCCCGCTTCGCCATGAAGGCCCTGCCCAACGTGGCGATTCTCAGACTCCTCCATGACCTGGGACTTCACATTGACGCGAGCAGCGGGTACGAAGCCGAACGCGCGCAACGCGCCGGCATCCCCCCCGAGCACATCGAGCTTACCGCCCAGGAACTTCCGCACAATCTCGCCCGCCTGGTCGAGGCGGGGGTTCAGTTCAATGCATGTTCCCTGGCGCAGCTCGCCGCGTTCGGCGAGCGCTTCCCCGGGGCGTCCCTGGGGGTTCGTGTCAATCCCGGGCTCGGTTCCGGGCACAACAACCGCACGAACGTCGGCGGACCCTCGTCCAGTTTCGGCATCTGGCACGAGTACATTCCCCGAGTGCTCGAGACCGCCCGCGCGCTGAACATTCACATCACCCGCGTCCACACGCACATCGGTTCGGGCGGCGACCCGGAGGTCTGGACCACCTGCGCGAAACTCTCCCTCGACGCCGCTGCCCGCTTTCCCGAGGTCGCCACCCTGAACCTCGGGGGCGGGTTTAAAGTGGCCCGAATGCCCGGAGAAAAGGCCGCAAACCTTCAGGAAATCGGCGAGGCCGTCAGCAAAATCCTTCGCCAGCACGCCGAAGCCCACGGCAGGCAGCTCAAACTCGAGATCGAGCCGGGAACCTTCATCGTGGCCAATGCCGGCGCCCTCATCGCCACCGTGATGGATGTGGTCGATACGGGGAGCGGCGGTTACCGGTTCATCAAGGCCGACGCCGGGATGACCGACGTGCTCCGCCCGGCCATCTACGGGGCCCAGCACCCGATCACCCTGGTGCCGGCCTCCGCCGGGGCGCGCCCCGCCGCGGACTACCTCATCGCCGGCCATTGCTGCGAAAGCGGCGACGTGCTGACTCCCGAGCCGGGGAATCCCGAGGGGTTGCTCCCGCGCAGCCTGCCCGAGGCCCGCATCGGCGACGCGCTTGTGATTGGCGGCGCGGGCGCTTACTGCAGCGCCATGTGCTGCAAGAACTACAACTCCTTTCCTGAAGCCGCGGAAGTGCTCCTCCGGAAGAATGGCGAACTGCGGCTGATCCGGAAACGCCAGACCCTGGACCAGATGCTCGCCAACGAGATGCTACTCTGAGGCGCTCTTGTCCGGCCCCGGGAACCGCAGGTGCAGGTAGCCGATGCCGGCCGACATGACCGACGCTGCCAAACCAATCAGCCACCAGGGAAGGCCGGCCTGCGCCGACGACAGGTTGCGCATGGCCAGAGACACGCTGTCGGGAATCCGCTCAGAGGCCACCAGCACCGCCGACGCATTGAAGAGGAAATGCAGCAGGATACCGTTCCAGAGCGAACGCGTCCGCCAGACGACATACGTCAGCACCATGCCCGTCAGACCCGTCAGCGCCACCCGGTAGATGCTCAGATGAAACACGCCGAACAGGAGCCCCACCACCGGGATGAGCAGCCAGGCGGGCAGGCGTTTCTCGAGCCCGGAGAGGATCGCCCCGCGAAACAGGAGCTCCTCGCAGATGGCCGGCGAGACCGCGATGACCGCGAGAAGCACGGCAAGATTCGCTTCATCCAAATGCATCAGCTGGAGGTACTGTTTTGCCATTTCTTCCGGCATGGGCAACACGTTGCTGTGCCAGATCCCCAATTGAAACGCCAGCACCAGCCACGAAAACGCAATGGCCACGACCGCCAGCGCGCCGTCCAGGCGGAACGACCGCAGGTGCAACGCGCTCAACAGGTCCACCCGCAGATACCAGAGCAGGGCCACCGTGGGCAGCGCAATCAGCAGCCATTCCGTGATCAGGAGGCCGCCCACAATGTGCTTCGACTGGGCGTACACCCCCACGTAAAAGATCAACAAAAGGATCACCGTGTAGAGCGTCATGGCCATTCCGACCGTCGGCACGCCCCGCGGCGCGATGCGCGAGCGGCGAAGGGTCAACGGCACGCCCTTCTCCTCCGAGAGAATGACGTCCTCCCGCTGGAACAGCCAGGTCGCGCAGACCAGGGAAAGCAGGGCGTACACACTCGTACTCAATAAGACGCTGAACACGGCCTCGGGCGTCGCCCGGTCGGTAAGCAGGTCGCGGAACAGCAGGCCGATGTTCACGATCGGGACAAACTGCAGCATGGCGCTGAGTTCCAGGCCGGGCAGGCCCGCCAGGCCCGCCGGGATCGTGATCAGCAGAAAGAACGGCGTGACGTAATTCTGCGCTTCCTTGAAGGTGCGCGCCAGCACCGCCACCGACATCATCAGGGCCGACACAAAAAGCGCCAGCGGCACCAGCAGCAAGATCATCAGCAGCGCCGTGCCCAGGGGAAACTGCACCGGCGCCTTCTCGGTTCCCACCTGCAGCTTCGTGAGCAGGTCGGACAGATGGAACGTGAACGTCATTGCCATGCTGGCGAGGTTCAGCAGCCCGGTCAGCATGCTGATGCAGAATACCGTCAAAAACTTCCCGCAGACAATCTCGAACTTGGTCACCGGGGTCGAAAGCAGGGTCTCGAAGGTGCCCCGTTCCTTTTCGCCCGCGGTGAGATCGACGGCCGGGTAAAACGCCCCGATCCCCACCATCAGCACCATGATCATTGGAAGCATGGCGGCGAGCAAGGTGCCCACAATACGCGCGGCGGGCGCCACGTTCAGTTCCTGGAGTTTCAGCGGCGTCACAAAATCGAGCGTGATCCCCGCCTTCGTCAGACGGTCTTCCAGCAGCCGCGTCTGCGTAACGCGAAACCCTTCGCTCAGGCGGTGGGCGGCCTCCCGCGAGCGCGGTTCCGTCGAATCGTACTGGATCACGATGAGCAGCGAACCGCCCCGTTCCAGGACCTCTTCCGCCCGCTGCTTCACCACCACCACGGCATCCACTTCGCCGTCCAGCAGAGCGATTTCCGGCTCTTCCATCGTGACGAGTTCCACGCGGGGAAGCGCGGACACCCAGCGGCCCACCGTGGGATCCTGGCCCGCCTTCACGGCGATGCGCGAGGTGGATTCCTCAACGCGGGAGATGTGCATCAGCGCCACCTGCGACGTCACCACGAGCAGCGCGGGGTAGAGGACGATGGGAATGCCGATCATCGCCAGCAGCGTGCGCTTGTCGCGCAGCATCACCACCAGCTCTTTAAAGAAAATGGCGCGAACCGTGCGCAATTTCATGAGGGCACCGCATTGGCATCATTGACCAGGCGCACAAACGCGTCGGTCAGGTTCGTCGTGCCCGTCTTCTCGTATAGACTCTCCTTTGCGCCCGTGGCGAGAATCTCGCCATGGTGGATGAACGCCAGCCGATCGCACAGGATCTCCGCTTCGGTCATGTAATGGGTCGAGAAAATTATGCTGCGGCCCGAATGCTTCGCATTCCGGATAAACGTGAGGATGGTCTGGCAGGTCATGATGTCCAGGCCCGTGGTCGGCTCGTCCAGGATCAGTACCTCCGGATCATGCAGCAGCACGCGGCCGATCGACACCTTCTGGCTCTGTCCGGTGGAAAGCGTGTCGCAGCGGCGGTCGATGAACTCCTCCATGCCCAGGATCTCGACCAGTTCTTCCGTGCGCCGCCGAATCCGCTCCTTCGAGAGCCCGTGAAGGTATCCGAAATAGCGCAGCTCCTCGCGCGCGGTCAGGCGTCCGTACAGCTTCGTGTTCCCGGAAAGAAAGCCGATGTGCTGCCGCACCGCGTCGGGGTTCTGATCGGTGCGCAGGCCCGCAATCCAGCAGTGCCCCGACGTCGGGACGATGATCGTGCCCAGCATGCGGAGCAGGGTGGTTTTGCCGGCCCCGTTGGGGCCCAGCAGCCCGAAGATCTCACCCGGTTCCACGGCGAGCGTGGCGCTTTTGACCCCCTCCACGGGCGCTGACCGCGGGGGAAAGTATACTTTTCGCAGGCGTTCCGTGCGGATCATGCCGAAGTCCAGCTGCGGGTTCCAGAATTCTTCACGCGCGTATTTTTAGCACACCCATACCCGCCCTTCCAAATACCTCGAGGGCCCGGGCGGAGACGAGCGCGCCGTAAAGCCGCGTCAGGCGTTTGCGAGCAGGGCCCGGCTGAAGGCCGCATTGCGTTTGAAATCCGCTTCCCGGTCCCCGAGCACTTTGGTTTCAAGCACCACCCATCCGGCGTAGGCAATGGCCCGCATCGCCTCCGCCACCGCGTTCATGTTGACCTCGCCCTCGCCCAGATGCCCCTTGTTGTCCTTGAAGTGTATCTGGCAGATGCGGTCCCCCAGGAGCCGGATCTCGCCCGGCACGTCGTACCCGTTTGCCGTGGAATTCCCGACATCGTAGTAGACGCGCACCGCGCTGCTCTTCACCCGCGAGAGGATGTCCAGGTTCTGTTCGGCCGAAAGGGTGTTCTCCAGGCCCAGCATGACCCCCGCCTTCTCGGCCTTCGGCGCCAGTTCCTTGAGTTGTCCGACCAGGGTGTCGACGTCACTGGCCTTCAGTGTCCCCGACTTGTCGCGCAGGTCCCCCTTGCCGAAGAACGCCATCAGCATGACGTTCGCGCCCAGGTCTTTTGTCCCGTCAATGGTTTGCTCGACCCATGCCATCGCCCGCGGATCGCTCACCATCGGAAACCCGTTCAACAGGCCCATCGCCACCGACGACACCGCGACGCCGTGGGTTTCGGCATTCTGTTTGTACGCCAGCCGCCGTTCCGCGTCCGCGATGGCCAACACGTCGCCGGGATGGCCATTGTCCGCCGCGGCCGAGATCTCGAGGCCGTCGAGTCCAACCGCCGCCGCCGCGGCCAGCCCCTCGGGACCCAGGGCGCCCAGCGACCAGTCACACGCGCTCAGCCGCAGGGCCGGCTTCCCATCGCCCGCGAACGCCCCGGAGAGTGCAAGGCCTGCCCCCGCAATCCCAAACCCCGTCTGAACCACGAATTGACGCCGTGTTGTTCGCATTCGCACCAGCCCTTTCCTGCGTTGTCTGGTCCGGCCGTGAACGGCCCGCCCTGCGCATCGGACGGTTCATTTCGCGCATCACCATATCACAGGCCCGGCATGCGGACAATCGCGACCGCGGGGACCTTGCGCCAGTACGGAGACGGTGGCTATAGTGCCCGAGGCCGCCCTCCAGGCGGCATTAATCAGAAGGCCACAAACCACAGTGAGGAAACCATGCGAAATCCAGTCGCCATGATCACCGGGGCCAGCCGAGGGATCGGACGCGGCATTGCCCTCGAACTCGCCCGGCACGGATACGATATCATCGGCACCGCCACGCGCCTCACGCCGCAAGACACCGAAAAAGGGCTTTTCGAGGTCAAAGCGCGCGTCGAAGAATGTGGGGTCCGATTCGTCCCGCTCGCCGGCGATATCGGCGAAACGGCCGACCGGAACCGGCTCGTGGAAGAGGCTTTCGCGGCGTTCGGATACATCGACCTGCTGGTCAATAACGCCGGCGTCGGCCTCCTCCAGCGGCTGGATATCCTCGAAACCACCGAGGAGAGTTTCGACCGCCTCATTCGCATCAATCTCAAGGGACCGTTCTTCCTCACGCAAGCCATCGCGAACCGGATGATCGCCCAGGTGAAGGAGGGGACCGACTACGTCCCGAGCATCGTCTTCATCACCAGCATATCGAGCAACACGGCAAGCCCCAATCGCGCCGAATACTGCGTCAGTAAGGCCGGGCTCAGCATGACCGCCCAGAACTTCGCCGTGCGCTTGGCCGAATTCGGCATCAACGTCTACGACGTCCGGCCCGGCATCATCGCCACCGACATGACCGCGCCGGTCACCGAGAAATACGACAGACTCATCGCGGAGGGCCTGCTGCTCCAGAAACGCTGGGGCACGCCCGAGGACGTCGGAAAGGCCGTCGCCGGCCTCGCGAAAGGCTATTTCCAGTACTCCACAGGCGCCGTCATCGAGGTGGGCGGCGGGTTCAGCGTCCTGCGTCTCTAGACCGGAATGGCTACCCAAACGCGTGCCGCGTTTCCGCTCGCCGTCCCGTGCCTGCGTCTGTTCGCCGCAACCCAAGAGCCCGGGCGGCTTTGACTTGAAGATCCCCGAAACGCTAAAATTCCGCCTTTGATTCTGGCCATTGCGGGCCGCATGAGTTCTGGATGCCTTCGCCTGACAGGCCCGTTTCCAATCAACAGCGCATGCTGGGAGATACCACGTGATCACGGTTCAGGAAGTTCTGCAAACCCTCAATGAATTCTGGGCATCGCGCGGATGCATTCTCTGGCAGCCCTACCATACCGAAGTGGGCGCCGGCACCTCGAATCCCGCCACTTTTCTGCGCGTGCTAGGCCCTGAACCCTGGTGGGTGGCCTATCCCGAACCGAGCATCCGGCCCACCGACGGGCGTTACGGCGAAAACCCCAATCGCTTGCAGCACTACTACCAGTACCAGGTCATCCTGAAACCCTCTCCGCCAAACGTCCAGGAACTCTATCTCCAGTCCCTGGAAGCGCTTGGACTCGACCTTACCAGGCACGACTACCGCTTTGTCGAGGACAACTGGCAGAGTCCGTCGCTGGGCGCCTGGGGCCTGGGTTGGGAAGCCTGGCTCGACGGCATGGAAATCCTCCAGTTCACGTATTTCCAGGAATGCGGCGGGCTCAAGCTCGACGTGCGCGCCTGCGAACTCACCTATGGCATCGAGCGCATCGCCATGTACCTCCAGGGCGTCGAGAGCGTATACGACCTGAAATGGGCGCCTTCCGGCATCACCTATGGCGACATCTATCACGCCTCCGAGGTGGAGTGGTGCAAGTACAACTTCGAGGCCGCCGACACAGGCAAGCTGCTCCACGTGTTCGACCTGTGGGAAGCGGAAGCCGCGCGTTTGCTCGAACTGGGCCTCATCATGCCCGCATACGACCACTGCCTCCGGCTTTCGCACCTCTTCAATCTTCTCGATGCCCGCGGCGCGCTCTCCGTAACGGAGCGCGGCCGGTTTCTGCTCCGCTGCCGGGCGGTTGCGGAGCGCTGCGCCCGGGGTTTCTTTGAACAGCGCCAGGAAAAAGGGTTCCCCCTGTGCCGCCTGCCCCGTCCGGGGGCGCAGGCCGATTCCACGCCCCTGCAGGCGGTCCCGGGCGCGTTTCAGGAACGCGACACCCTCCTGCTCGAGATCGGGGTCGAAGAACTGCCCCATTCCGACGTCAAGGCCGTTCGCGCCCAGCTCCCCGCGCTTCTCGACAAGCTCCTGCAGGAAGAACGCCTCGACCACGGGCCCGTTACGGTCTGGGTGACGCCCCGGCGTATCGTCGCCAGAATTGACGATTGCGCCTCACATCAGCAGGACCTCGTCGAGGAAGCCCGCGGCCCGGCCCGGAAAGCCGCGCAGGACGCCGAAGGCCACTGGACGGTTCCCGCCCGGAAATTCGCGGAGTCCAGAGGCGCCAGCGTCGAGGACATCTATTTTCAGGAGCAGGGGAAGGCCGAATACTGTTTCGTCAAGGTGGAGCGGAAAGGACGCCACATCACGGAACTTCTGTCCGGCATCGTCGCAAAACTGATCGGCGGTCTTCAGTTTGTGAAGTCGATGGGGTGGGAAGACAGCACGGTCACGTTCTCGCGGCCGATCCGCTGGCTCCTGGCCCTGCACGGCGCCAACCCGGTGCCGGTGACCTGGAAGTTCGTCGAAGGAGGCGAATTCGCCGCCGAGCGGTCCCTCCATTCGGGCGCCGTATCCTATGGCCACCGGCGGCTTGCGGCAGGCCCCGTCCATATCCCCTCGGCCGCCGGGTACCTTGCCGAGATGAAGCGGCATTTCGTGCTCCCCGTCCGCGAGGAGCGCATGGCCCGCCTGCGCGGCGAGGCCGAGAAAATCGCCTCCGCCCAGGGACTCCATCTCGAAGAAGATGACGAGTTGTTCGAGGAGATCATTGACATCACCGAATGGCCCGAACCCATCCTGTGCAGCATCCCTGAAGACGCCCTCGTGCTTCCCGAAGAGATCGTCATCACGCCCATGAAGGTCTATCAGCGCTACATCCCCCTGCGCGATGCCCGGGGCGGCCTCAGCAAGCACTTCCTCGCCATTGCCAACGGGGAACACGACGAGGAAGGCCGCGCCACCATTCGCCGCGGAAACGAGCGCGTCCTCAATGCGCGGCTGCGCGATGCCCGGTATTTCTGGGACACCGACACGCGCAAGCCCCTGCGCGAGTTCGCCGCGGGCCTGTCCCGGGTCCTCTTCCACCAGAAACTCGGCTCGGTGGCCGACAAGATTGCCCGTCTCCACAAGCTGTACGCGGCGCTCAAGGGCGTCCTGCCGCCCGTCGATGACGAACCGATGGCCCAGGTCCTGGATCTCATGAAAGCCGACCTGACCACGCAGATGGTCTTCGAATTCGATTCCCTCGAGGGCGTGGTCGGCATGCTCTACGCCCGCAAGGAAGGGCTTCCGGAAGCCATCGCCCGGGCGCTCTTTGAACACCGCCTGCCCCGGCGCGCGGGCGACAGCCTCCCGAAAACGCCGCTGGGCATCGCGGCCGCCGTGCTGGACCGCATCGACACCCTGGCCGGATATTTCGGCATCGGCGTGCGCGTCAAGGGCACCAGCGATCCCTTCGGTCTCCGGCGAAACACCCTCGCCCTGCTTTCGCTCGTACAGGAAGAAGGGCTGGACCTCGACCTGGAAGACGCATTCCGGTCCGCCCTGACCGTGTATGGCGAGACCCTGAGCGAACCCGGCGCCGCCGTGGAGGCCTTTCTCCAGTTTGCGGCAGACCGCCTCGCCGTCATCAACCGCGAGCAGGGCATTCCGTACGATCAGGTGGCCGCCGCCATCGCTGCGCACGGCCGGCGCCCCGTCCAGGTCCGCAGATGCCTGACCGCGCTCGGCCGTCTGAACGAACAGCACGTACAGCTTCTCGCGGAGCAGACAAAACGCATCCAGCGGATCGCCCTGGATCCTGCTCCGGCCATCGACCCCGCGTTGCTGGAGGACAATGAAAAAGCCCTCCACGCCTTGACCGGGAAGCCCGGCGCCGCGGTCCGCGACCTCGTGGCCAGGGGCGCGTTCGACGACGCGTTTTTCGAGGTCCTGTCGTGGATGCCCGTCATTGAGGCGTATTTTGAAGCGGTCTTCGTCAACCATGAGGACGCGCGCATGCGGCAAAACCGGCACGCCCTGCTGAAGGCGGTCTTCAACGCCATCACGGCCGTAGCCGACCTCACACAGATCGAAAAGAAGGAGACGCCCGCGGAATGAGCGGCCAGACTGCCGGTGCGAAGATCGACTACGACCTGATCGCGCGGCGGTATGACTCGTTCCGGGGGGGACGGGGGCCGTATCTCGAGCTCCTGGTCGAACTGGCCGTGTCGCAGGGTGCGCGCCGGCTCCTCGAGGTCGGCGCCGGTACCGGCAATAATACGCTCGCGTTTCACGCGGCCGCTCCTGCCGCGTCGCTCTTCGCGTGCGATCTTTCGCGCGGCATGATCCAGCGGGCGCGGGAGAAGGGGGCGCCCGGCGCCTGGCTCCGCGCGGATGCACATCACCTCCCCTTCGTTGCGCAGTCCTTCGACTTCTGCTTCGGCTGCTATATGCTGCATTACATTCACGACCTGAACGCCTTTGTCGGCGAGTGCCAGCGCGTGCTCGGCGCCGGCTGCGTGGCCTTTGTCACCGCATCGCACGAGTTCATCGAGCGGCACCCCATGAACCGCTATTTCCCCAGTTTCGCCGCGGTCGACAAAGCGCGGTTTCCGTCCATCGACCTTTTGAAGGATGCGCTTGCCGCCGCCGGGTTTCAGGGCGTCTGTGAGAAGCGCATGGTCGTTCCGCAGGGCCCCATCGGTCCGGATTACCTCAAGCGGGTCGAAAACCGCTTCATTTCCACCTTCAACCTGCTGTCCGAAGACGAATTCAACACCGGCTTGGCCCGGCTCCGGGCGGACATTCAGGCCCGGGGCAGCCTCGATGTGAAGAACGAGTGGGAGACCGTTGCCGTGTGGGCGCGAAAGGACACCGGGTGAAGGATCGCCGGCGGAAAAAGCGCCGCGTGCGCAAGCGCGATTGGTCGGTCAACGACCTGGACGCGGAGAACCGCCAGCCGCGCCGCTTTCGCGGGCTTGACGTCGGTCTGGGAACCGAGGCCGAGGACATCGACGAGCGGTTCGAGGCCATCCAGCCCAATGGCGTGGTCGTTTCACCCTACGGCGTCCTGGCTTTTGTGGAATTCGACGGGCAGGAGCGGCTCTGCCGGGTCGCGGAGCGCCTGTGCGTCGGCGGTACGTCCATCCTGGCGCCCGGCGACCGGGTACGCGTTGATGCGCAGCAGGATGACCTGTGCGTGTCCGCCGTGCAGCACCGGCAAAGCAAGCTGAGCCGTCCCGCCACCAAAGGCCAGCGCGAGCAGGTCATTGCGGTGAACGTGGATCATATCCTCTGCGTGGTCGCCGTGGCCCAGCCTCGGTTCAAGGTGGGGGTGCTGGACCGCTTTCTGATCGCGGCCGACATCGGGCATATCCGTCCCATTGTGGTCGTCAACAAGACCGATTTGGCCGAAGAAGCCCCGCGCGAATTCGATGTCTACCGCGACCTGAATCTCCCCATCATCTTTACCAGTTGCGAAACGGGGGAGGGGATCGACCGGTTGCGGACGCACCTCGAGAACTCCGTATCCGTCCTCGCCGGCCAGAGCGGCGTCGGCAAGACCTCCCTGATCAACTGCCTGCACCCCGATATTGCCCTCGAAACCCGGGAGGTGAGCGACTACAACGAAAAGGGGCGTCACACCACGACCGTTTCGCGCCTGTATCATCTCGCCGGCGGCATCGACATCATTGACACCCCCGGCATCCGCCAATTGGGCGTTTGGGATGTCACGAAAGAAGAAGTCGCCCTGTATTTCCCCGACATCGCGGCGCTGGGGGAACACTGCCGGTTCCGCGATTGCAGCCATACCCACGAACCCGGGTGCGCCGTTCAGGACGCCGTCGAAACCGGTGCGCTGCCCGCCGTGCGCTACAAATCCTACTGCCGAATCCGCGACAGCCTCGACTCGAAAAGCCCCTGGGCCTGACGCGCATTTCCCCCGGAAACCTCCACAAAGTCTACCCGCTGCGCGAGATCGTGTTGACGAGCTCACTCGGAGGCGGGGGAGAGGCCCCCCCCAAACAGCGGAACGGCGGCCCCCGAAGAGGACCGCCGTTCGCTGTGCTGTCTGTGCCGTTGTCCCGATTAGCCGAGAGGAGTCGAAGCCACTGTGGCGGCTGCGCCAGTATTCTCGAAGCGAATCACCCCCGATTCGTCCAGGAAGAAGGTCCGGCGGCCCGACTGCGGGCTCTGCGGATCCGCATTGCAGGTGTACGTTGCAGGGGCGCCACCACCACCGGCGACGGCGTTCAGGGTGAAGTTGTAGCCGTGCTTCGAGCCGGCGGCCAACACTTCATCGATGTACCCCGGAACCCCCGCCACGCCGTCAGGATTCAAAAGCTGCGCCAGCGTTCCATAGTCCCCCACGCCGTCACCGTCGGCATCCTGATAGCAGGCCGCCTGGAAGCTCACTTCGCCCGCGGAAATCGTGCGAAGCGAACCGATCGCACCCGCTTCGTTCGCGCTCATGCGTGAACGCAGCAAGCTCGGGATAGCAATCGCCGCGATAATCGCGATAATCGCCACGACGATCATCAACTCAATCAATGTGAAACCAAGATTCTTCTTCATGTCTTTGCCCTCCGTTGAGCGTCCCATCACCAGGCCCGTTGCCAGGCCGCCATTCCCTCAAATGTCGACATGCTCAAGGCAATATGCGTGCCAATTTCGCGACAGAATCATAACGCCTTGCGCACCAGAGGGATACAACACAGCCCGCTCACCCGGGGACAATCCGCATGGCCAAAAACGGAACCGCTGCACGGCACGGAGTGACAATTTTTGTCAGTCGAACCCCGCAAACACCGCGCGTCACCCCGCGGAAAATCGTATTACTACGCGGAATATCCCCAACGGCTCCCGGACTGACTTCAACGGAAGCGAACCGTGCGGGCTTCGGGTGAGGATCGGGGCGCTGCGCAGGGCGGATTCTGCCGATCGCTTGCCCCGGATTCACGGGTCCTGTAATATGAGTTCGATGGGGACGGTTGCCCCCGCAATGGCGAGGTAAAGCGGACTGCCCGAAGATCGGTGTGGCCGTTTCCCTCAAGCATATGAACATGAATACGAATACCGGTCCGGTACGGTCTCAGGGGTCTGCAGAAATGGTCGCACAGTCTCTAGGGATTTGTGTGGGCGCATCTACCATCGGCGTGGTCCGTTTGCGGCAGGGAGCGCAGGGCGCCGAAGTGGTTTCCGCAACCACCCGTCCTCACGACGGCAATCCGCGAGGCACGCTCCAGATTCTTCTCGCCGACATTCCAGATTTGGAAATGCTACGCATCGCCGCGACGGGCCGTAAGTTTCGCAAATTCCTTGAGTTATCGACCATATCCGAACCCGAAGCGGTCGAACGGGCCGTTGCCCACACGTTTCCTGGCGCGCACCCCTATCGCATCGTCATCAGTGCGGGCGGGGAGACCTTCATGGTCTACCATCTCGATGACGACAGCCGCATTCAGGGCATTTACACGGGCAACAAATGCGCCTCCGGTACGGGCGAGTTCTTCCTGCAACAGCTCGGGCGCATGGACATCTCCCTCGACGAGGTCGAGTGCATGCCGCAGCCCGAGACCTGGCACAAGGTGTCCGGACGCTGTTCGGTGTTTTGTAAGAGCGATTGCACCCATGCCCTGAACAAGGGCATTCCCAAGGCGCAGGTCGTGGCCGGGCTGTCCCGCATGCTTGCCGGGAAGATCGTCGAGCTGCTCAAAAAACTGCCGATGACCTCCGCGCTGCTCATTGGCGGCTGCAGCCGGAACGCCTCCATGGTGCATTACCTGAGGGAACGCATCGGCGACCTGTGCATCCCGGAATCGGCCCCGTGGTTCGAGGCACTGGGCGCGGCCGTATGGGCCCTGGAAAACGAGGTCAGACCCATCGCCAGCGCCGATACCGTCATGACGTTCCGCCGGTCGACCCTGTCGTTCCTCAAACCCCTGAATGCCTACCGGCGCCAGGTCGAGTTTCGCCAACATCCCCGGGGGCGGGCCGAGGCCGGCGACAAGACCATCGTGGGGCTCGATGTCGGGTCCACCACCACCAAGGGCGTCGTGATGCGCTGCCGCGACAAGGCCATCCTGGCCGCGGAGTACCTGCGCACCAACGGCGACCCCGTCGGTGCGTCGCGCAGGGTCTATGCAAGCCTCGCCGCCCAGCTTCAGTCCCCCATCGACATCGTTGGCCTGGGCGTGACCGGGTCCGGACGCCAGATCGCGGGACTTCACGCACTCACCGGCGGCGTCATCAACGAAATCATCGCCCACGCCACCGGCGCCCTGCATTTCGACCCCGAAGTCGACACCATCTTCGAAATTGGCGGGCAGGACGCCAAGTACACCTACATCACCAACGGCGTGGCCTCCGATTACGCCATGAACGAAGCGTGCAGCGCGGGCACCGGCTCCTTCCTCGAGGAATCCGCCAAGGAAAGCCTCGGCATCCCGGTGACCGAGATCAGCCGCACCGCGTTTGAGGGCCAGGCGCCTCCAAATTTCAACGACCAGTGCGCCGCCTTCATCGGCTCGGACATCAAAGGCGCCGCCCAGGAAGGCGTGCCCGTGCCGGACATCGTCGCCGGACTGGTTTACTCGATCTGCATGAATTACGCCAATCGCGTGAAAGGCAACCGCCCGGTAGGGCGGAAGGTCTTCATGCAGGGCGGGGTCTGCTACAACGAAGCCATCCCCGTCGCCATGGCCGCCCTGACCGGCAAGACGATCATCGTGCCGCCCGAGCCCGGATTGATGGGCGCCTTCGGCGTGGCCCTCGAGGTCGAACGCCGCATCGACGACGGATTGCTTCAACCGGACGTCTTCGACCTCAATGACCTGGCCCGCCGCGAAGTGGGCTATCTGAGCCCGTTCACCTGCAACGGCGGCAGCGACGGGTGCGACCTCGCCTGCGAGATTGCCCGTATCGAAATCGATGAACAGGTCTTTCCGTTCGGCGGAATCTGCAACCGCTATGACAACCAGTTGCACAACCGGCGCATCGACACCGCCGGCCTCAATCTGGTCGTACAGCGCGAGCGGCGTCTCTTCCGCGACCCGGCGCCCGGCGTCGAGACGGACTCCCGGCCAACCGTGGGCCTCAACCGTTCGTTCATGACCCACACCTGCCTCCCGTTCTACCGGCGGTTCTTCGGCGATCTCGGATTCCGCGTTGTGCTCCCGGAGGAACCCGATCCGAACGGCATCGATCAACAGGGTGCGGCATTCTGTTTCCCCGCGGAGCTCGCCCACGGGTACGCGGCCTCGCTCCTCGCCCTGAAACCCGATTACGTCTTTCTGCCCCACATCGGCGGCGTGCAGACCCCCGGGGCCCCGGAAGACGCCTGTACCTGTGTCTTTGTTCAGGGGGAACCGTATTACCTCAAGGCCGCCTTTCCCGAGTTCGATGCGCCGCATGTGCTCCAGCCGCATCTCGACTTCTCGAAAGGGCTCGAGCCGAACCTCGCGTCCCTGGAACGGCTGGCCGAAGCGCTGCGCCGCGACCCTGCAGCGATCAAGAAGGCCGCGGCAGCCGCCTGGGTCGAACAGGCCGCCTTTGTCGACGATCTGCGCCGGATGGGCCGCGAACAACTCAGCCACCTCGAGAAAGACCCGTCTCTCACCGGCGTCGTCCTGTTCGGGCGGCCGTACAATACCTTCGCGCCCGAGGCGAACAAGGGCATCCCGGCGAAGTTCGCCTCGCGCGGGGTCAGCATCATCCCCTTCGACATGCTGCCGTGCGACGACCAACCGCTCCCCGACGATCACAACATGTACTGGGGAATGGGGCAGGCCCTCCTGCGCGCTGCGCGGTTCGTAAAAGACCATCCCCAGCTATTTGGCGCCTACATCACCAACTTCTCGTGCGGGCCGGATTCATTTCTCATCACCTACTTCCGCGACATCATGGGGCGGAAACCCTCCCTGACTCTCGAACTGGACAACCATACCGCCGATGCCGGCATCGAGACCCGCGTCGAAGCGTTCCTCGACATCGTCCACCATTTCCGCCACCTCGGACGCCCGTCCCGGGCGGGGACCGCCCCGTCCAGAACACCGGTTCGCCCGGCCGCCGTGGAATACCGCAATCGCGCCGCGGGCATCCGGTGCTCGTCGGGGGAATGGGTCCCCCTCAACGACCCCAGGGTCAAGGTCATCATTCCCGCCATGGGCCGCTACGGCACGGCCCTCGTCGCCGGCGCCTTCGGCCGGGGCGGTGTCCGCGCCGAGCCCCTTCCTTCGGCCGACGAGGAGACCCTTAAACTGGGCCGGGCCCACTCCACCTGCAAGGAGTGCCTGCCCCTGCAGACTACCGTCGGGTCACTCGTGCAGTATCTGGAGCGGCGGCCGCCCGGCGAGATCACCGCCTATTTCATGCTGAGCACCAACGGTCCCTGCCGCTTCGGCCAGTATCACGTTTTTTCGAGGGGACTGATCGAGAAGCTTGGCGTTCCCGATATGGCCGTCCTGTCGTTGACGACCGCTAACGGGTATGCCGGCCTCGGCGACCATTTCGCCCTCACCGCCTGGCTGGGCGTCATCGCCGGCGACCTGTTCGACGACATGTACTCGATGATTCTCGCCGCCGCGGTCAATCCCGCTGAAGGCGTGCGCATCCTGGGCGAGGAGCACAAGGCGCTTGTCGCCGTCATGCACAAGGGATGGCCCGCCGTCGCGCGCCAATTGTCGCGCACGGGAAAACGGCTCGGCGCGCTCGCGCTCAAGAAACCCTGCCGCGAGATCCCCACGGTCTCCCTGATCGGCGAGATCTACGTGCGCCGCGATCCCATCTCGCTCCAGGGCCTCGTGGAGCAGCTCGCACACGAAGGGATCGCCGTACGCACCGCGCAGACCAACGAATGGATCAAATACCTGGACTGGCTGGCCCGGGCAGGCATCGACGGCGAACGCTCGCTGGCCTTCTGGCTGCGCCACTGGGTCAAGCGCTATCTCGACCAGGGAGTGCGCAAGCGTCTCGCGCTCTCAAACCTCTTCTATTGCGACGGCCTGGATGTGGGCCCCGTCGTCGACGCCGGTTCCCGGTTCATCTCGCCGCGTCTTACCGGCGAGGCCATTCTCACGGTCGGCAACGCCCTTCACGAGATTCTCCATCCCTCGTGCGGCATCATCTCCATCGGGCCGTTCGGCTGCATGCCCTCGCGCGTCGCCGAATCGATCCTGAGCGAGAAACTGACCACCACCGAAAAACGCGCCATCGCCCGCCACAACGGCCATGTGTCCTGGGAGGAGCTGCTGCGGACCCATCGCAAACTGCCCTTCCTCGCCATTGAGACCGACGGCAACACCTTCCCGCAGATCATCGAGGCCCGTCTCGAGGCGTTTCTCCTCCAGGCCCGCCGCCTGCACGACCGGCTGAATGCGGCCCGCCCCGGCGCGTGAAAACATGCTTCGGAAGCGTGGAGCGCTACGCGCCAACCGGCGGCGATGCGGCCGTCGCCGCGGCGCCATTGCTCTCAAAACGAAGAACGCCGGACTCGTCGATAAAGAAGGTCCGCCGGCCGCTCTGCGCGCTCTGGGGATCCGCGTTGCAGGAGAATGTCGGTGGATTGCCGCCGCCTCCCGCAACAACGTTCATCGTGAAGTTGTACCCCTGTTTGACCCCGCTGGCCAGCGTCTCATCGATGTACCCCGGCACCCCCGCTGCCCCGTCCGGGTTTTGAAGCTGGGCCAGCGTGCCATAGTCGCCGACACCGTCCGAATCCGCGTCCTGGTAACACCCCGCCTGGAAGCTTATCTGCGCGGAGGACAGCGTGCGCAACGAACTGATGGCTGAGGCCTCGTTCGCGGAAATCCGGGCGCGCAGCAGACTCGGGATGGCGATGGCCGCGATGATCGCGATGATGGATACCACAATCATCAGCTCGATCAGCGTGAATCCTGCTCTCATCCTCATACTCCCAACCTCCCCGTTTAACACGTTCGATCAGCTGACTCTCCTTTTCCTGTAAATCGCAATTGCAGTGCCAATCTCCACGGCATCTGCAATGTCTTTCATCCCATAATCTTGGGCTTCCCGGGGCGCGTTCCCCGCGCCGGCGGCCTTCGCAAAATCGATGAATTCCCGACAGACTGACGAACCATTCCCCGCCCCACGGCCGGCTTCTCCGGCCGGTGACGGAAACTTCTCCGGGCTGCAGGGATTCTTATGCCCGGGTGCGACTTCCCGCCCCGGCTGCCACAATTCAGGGCGCCACAACATTTGGGGGGCTCCCGGAGCCGAATGGTGCGGGATGGGGCCGCTCAAGCGCCTGCAATGTAAGCACTGGCCTGACAGACACTTACGCCGAAGCCGCAAGCGCAGAGTCATCCCGAAAGAGTACCTTCCCTTGTGGTAAACGTTGTGATATACTTGAAAATACCACAATATATTGGGTAGATGAGGTCGCCTTGAACGGAATCAAACGAAAAGTGCATTTTGTCGGCGTCGGCGGCATCGGCATGAGCGGTCTCGCCGAAATCCTCCTGAATCTGGGGTATGAGACGTCGGGTTCAGACTTGCAGGCCACGCCCATCACGGACCGACTGGTCCAGTGCGGTCTTCGGTTTCACGAAGGCCACGACGCGGCGCATGTGGGCGACGCCCAGATCGTCGTCGTATCGGAGGCCGTGCCCAGGGACAACGTTGAAGTGCTGGCCGCGCGGGACCGCGGCACGCCCGTGCTGCACCGGAGCGAACTGCTGGCCGACTTGATGCGTTTGAAGCCGAACGCCATTGCCGTGGGCGGCACCCACGGCAAAACGACGACCACCTCGATGATCAGCGCGATGTTCGAACGGGCCAATTTCGGCGCAACCAGCATTGTGGGCGGCATTCTCCACCGCAGCGGCACCAACGCGCGATGGGGCACCGGCGAGTACCTCGTCGCGGAGGCCGATGAGCACGACGGCTCGTTCCTGCGCCTGCATCCTACCATCAGCGTGGTGACGAGCATCGACGCGGAACACCTCGAGTACTACGGCACCCTCGATCGCATCAAGCGGGCTTTCGTCGATTTCTGCAATGTGGTCCCGTTCTACGGGTATTCGATTCTGTGCTGGGATGACCCCAATTCGCGCGATATCTTGCCGGAGATCGACAGCGTCTGCCTCACCTACGGACTGGAACAGGGCGCCTCGCTGCGCGGGGTCAATGTGCGCTGGAGCGAAGGCAACCTGCACGCCCCCATGTCGCGCCGGCTCGCGGATCTGCGCACCTCCATCGGCGTGATCAGCGAAGATGAGCGGCTGGGGGTGACCGGAGAGCTGGGCGCCCTCGAGGTAAAGGCGCTGGGCGTGCACAATGTGCGCAATGCCCTCGCCGCCTGCTGCGTGGGGCTCTGCCTCGGCCTCAAGTTCCCGCATATCGCCGACGGACTGCGCATGTACGACGGCGTGCGGCGGCGGCTGCAGGTCTGCGGCGAACAGCGCGGCGTCCTCGTGGTTGAGGATTACGCGCACCATCCCACCGAAATCGAAAGCACCCTGGAAGCCGCCCGCTGGATTCGCCCCAATCGCATTATCGCGGTTTTCCAGCCGCATCTCTTCAGCCGGACCAAGTTCTTCTGCGACCGTTTTGCGGAGGTCCTGGCCACGGTGGACCGCGCCATCGTTACCGACATCTATCCGTCCCGGGAACAACCGATGCCGGGCGTCGATTCGGGCCTGATTGTGGACGCGGCCCGGCAGCAGGGCGCGGAAAATGTGCAGCTTGTAAACGATATGTTTGCGGTGCCGGGTCTTATCGCAGGGGATCTGCAGCCCGGCGATCTGGTTCTGATCCTGGGCGCCGGGAACGTCAACCAGGTGGCCGAGCCGCTTCTTCAGGAGCTGGCGAAACAGGCATGAAAGAACGGGCTCCCAACGACAGCGCCCCCAGACGGAGAAAGCATCATCACGCCGCGCTGGCCTACCTGAGCCCCGTCGTGAAGTTTGTGGCGTTTTCGTGTCTGCTGTGGGGCAGCGGCTATGGCCTGGCCCACTATCTCCGCGAATCGCCCAACTACCGGATCCAGCACATCCTCGTGCAGGGGGCGTCGATCCTCAGCCCCGATGCAATTGTCCAGGCCTCGCAAGTTTCCAAGGCCGACAACATCTTTTTCCTGGATCCCCGGGAGATCGCCGACCGCGTACAGGCGCTGCCCCGCGTAAAAACCTGCGCCGTGACCCGCATCTTCCCGGACGTCATCGCGCTCGCGATTGAAGAACGCATCGCCGTGGCCACCCTCGTCGTCAACAACCGCACGTACGAGATCGACGCATCCGGCGTCATTCTCGACGAAGTGCCGGCCGGCGCCCCTTATGTCGGACCGCTCCTTGCGCTCCACCCGCCCATCAGCACGGTCGCGCCGGGCGAGCCGGTCGATCGCCCCGAGCTCGCCGAGGGGCTGGCCGTCTGGGAGGCTTACGCAAAGACGCGCATGGCGTCCGTCACGCCGGTCGACGAATTGGCCGTGTATGACGACAACGACATCCGCATGTATTGCGCGACGTTGCCGTTCGAAATCCGGTGGGGACGCGGCGATTATGATGTCCAGGCCCGGCGCCTGGACATCCTCTGGCAGGAGCTGGAAGGACGCCTGCCCTGTACGGAATATCTGGATCTTCGCTTTGGACGGGATCTGGCCTGTAAATGAATGCTCGTGCCTGCTTGGGGTTTTTGATGAGACGACCGCGCGCGGCAGCGAGGCCGGCAACTGGCCGCGGCCGCACGCAACCGTTGGGGAGAACGAACCATGGTCATCGGGATGTCAGACGAATATCAGACCTTTGAAGATCGCGCCGTCATCAAGGTATGCGGCATCGGCGGCGGCGGCGGCAACGCCGTCGGCCGGATGATCGAGGCTGGACTCAAGGATGTCGAGTTCATCACGTTCAATACCGACGCGCAAGCCCTCAAAAGCTCTCCCGCCGGCACCCGCCTCCAGATTGGGTCCGGGGTCACCGGGGGCCTCGGCTCGGGCGCAAAACCCGAGATCGGCCAAAAAGCCGCCCTCGAAGACCGGGAACGCATCGCCGAAGTCCTGAAAGGCGCCGACATGATCTTCCTGACCGCCGGTCTGGGCGGCGGCACCGGCACGGGCGCCTCGCCCATCATCGCCGAAGTGGCCCGGGAAACCGGCGCGTTGACCGTGGCGATCGTCACCCTGCCGTTCAGTTTTGAAGGCCCCCAGCGCCACGAAAACGCTCTGAAAGGCCTCGGTGGTCTCGAAAAATACGTCGACACCCTGATCGTCGTCCCCAACGACCGGGTCGCCACCCTCTGTCAGAACAACATTTCCTTCCTCAACGCCTTCCGCCTGGCGGACGAGGTGCTGCACAACGGTGTCCGCGCCATCTCCGAGCTCATCACGGTGCCAGGGCTGATCAATCTCGATTTCGCCGACGTCCGGACCATCATGCAGGCGCGCGGCCGCGCCCTGATGGGCATCGGAAAGGCGGATGGCGAGAACCGCGCCGTAACCGCCGCCGAAAGGGCCATCATTTGCCCGCTGCTCGAGCAATCGAACATCGAGGGCGCTACGGGCGTCATCGTAAACATCACCGGGGGATGCGACATCGGCATGCGCGAAGTGCAGCAGGCCGTCTCCACGGTACAGAAATCGGCCCATCCCGATGCGAACATCATCTTTGGCGCCGTGGTCCTCGATGAAGAATGTCCGGAGCTCCAGGTCACCGTTATCGCGGCGGGATTCTCTCCGGTTACGGCAGGGCGACGGGAGCCGCCGCAATCAATGCCCGTCATGGAGACCGATCTGTCTTCGGAGGATGAGGACGGTCTTGCCCCCTTCGACAGCCTCGTCGAAACCGGCGCGGCCGGGGAAAGTCCGGTTTTTGCGAGTGCAGAGGATATCGAACCCATGCCGACCGCCGAAGTCCGCGCCGCGGCGCCCGGCCAGGCGGCGTGCCCGCCCGAAATACCGGCCAGAGCCCACATGTCCACCCCGCATGCCATCGCCCAGGCCATGCCGGAGCGCGACGCGGCTGCAAACCCGGACGCCGAACCCGAGATTCAATACCTGTTTCCGGAACAGCCCGCGGAAGGCGGCGCCGAGACCTCCTATAGTCCGGCGGGCCGCTTCCCCAGGGACGAGTCCGAAGACCTCGACATTCCCGCGTTCATGCGGCGGAGGAAGAAGAACTAAGCCCTGCCCCGCCCCTGTGGCCGGGCGGACACGGCGCCTTGTAGTAGAATATCGGAATGCAGCCTGGATACCACAGACAAGACATTTCGACAGCGGGGCGGAGGACGGGTGAAATGTTTGTTCGAGTCACGGGCGCGCTTGCGCTTGCGGCGCTCATCCTGGCATCGGCCGCCAGCGCGGGGGTCGGCGAGTTCCAGTGGCATCTGCAGCGAACGCTGAGAGATGAAGGCTCCACGGCACTGGACTGCCAGCGCGCCATTGCCCGGTTTCTTGGGAAATCCGTCACCCTCTCCAATGGGATGCTCCTGAATGGAGACGCGGTGGCCGCGAAAACAGCCGCCCTGCCGGTGACCCCTGACCGGATTGACGCGTCCGTGCTCCGGGCACAGGCCATTACCGTTTCCGCGACCAGCTCTCTGCCCCTGAATCTCTCTATTCCGTTCCCGGCGGAAGGAAATGGCATCGCCGTCTATCGCCGGATCGGCGAAGATCTCTACATGCGCGTGCCTCTCGCGCCGGGAACGCGTTTCGGTTACCTCGAATACCTGCTCGAATACCCGGGCGAATATGTTGTGACGGAAGAGGACGAGGACGAGGAGATTCCGGAAACGCCCCTGCCCGGGCCCGCGCCGACCGGCGACTTCTTCGATTTCACCCCCGTCTCCGCGGCCCCCGAAGCAAAGGCCGCGTGGGACTTCTACCCCATGGCGCCCGAGACGATCGCGGGCCCCGTGCCGGTGATCCTCATCCACGGCATGGTCAGCGACCGCTGGACCGATTTCGCGCACTGGGCCGAGCACAGCGACGAGGCCGCCGCCTTCCGCGCGCATTTCCAGCTCTGGAATTTCAGCCATCCCGGGACCGGCGTGACGGCGCCCATCGGATTCAGCAGCGCGTATCCGTCGTTCTCCGAAAGTGTCGTCGCGTATCTGGCGCGCTTTATCGAGAACGCGGAAACCCACGGCGTCGAACTGGATGGAAAACGCTATGTCTTTCCTTCGGGACCGTACGCGATGGTCGCCCACAGCGCGGGGGGCCTCAAGGCCCGGGCCTTCCTCGTCAACTATCCCGAGCACGCGGAACGGGTGTTTGCCGTCGTGACCCTGGCCTGTCCGCACACGGGCACGCCCTGGGGCACGCCCGAATGGGTCCGCCACACGCTATCCGGGATCGGCTTCACCCGGGAGTTCATCGGCGAGAAAATCTTCCAGGGGCTGCTGGCCGAGCTGGCGCTCAACGGCTATTTCAACATTCAGCGTCAGGGCGACCTGGATGTGGGCTGGGCCAATTTCGACGCAGCCGGCGGGTTTGGCATCCCCACCCGCACCTTCAGGGCCTGGTTGTGGCCTTGGAACTTGCATGAAATCACCCTCTCGCCGCGGGACGCCAATCTCACGTACGCGCGGGAATTGAGCGGCATCGCCGATGAGACCTTCGAACCGTCCGAGCTGTTCGATACCTATTGCGGCGGCCTCGACCTGATTACGCCGGCCGAACGGGGCGGCATGCACCTGGACAAGTTTTTTGTCTACGCCGGATACATAGACGCGGCCGATGACATTACGCGCGCCCTGAACGGCTCGGTTCCCGACGATCATGAGAACCGCTACACGATGAACAGCGCCCTTCGACTGGTCCAGCAGGTCATGAGCACCGTGGAATCCGCCGGAGCATCCTATCCCATTGGAACATACCGGGTTGGAGATGGATTCGTCCCCCTGCAGAGCCAGCTTCTGCTCGATGGAACCGAGACCGAACGGGTCTACGAGACCCAAGTCATCCGCGGGCGGGAAATCCCGGTGTTCCCGACCCGGCTGCGGGAAGACCTCCTCCGTGCGCACACGCTCGCCCTGCCCGACCGGATTCGTATTCTCAAGGGATGGAGCCACCTCGACACCATCACGGGGCGGTACCGCCCGGAATCCGGCCAGAGCGCGCTGTTTCCGCGCGTGGTGGATGATTTGCTCAGCGTCCTGCCCGTGGCCCCGGAATGATTTTTCCACCTTTTGCAACCGGAATCACCGCCAAGGCATAATAATCTCTATGAATCCGGAGGAACATGCCTTCGGATGCTCAACTGAGGAAAGGAGCATCGGTCACGATGAGGTGGAGTTTGCTGGCGGCAGGAATTCTCTTGGCAGGCGTCGTGTGCATGGCGCTGGCCGCGGAAGCACAGGAATCCGAACCTCCGGCGACAGAAGAGGTTGCCGTAACGCCCGTGGCGGAAACGGCACAGCCTGAGCAGCTCACGCTCGCCGTGATGATCCGCGAGGGCGGATGGATTCTCTACGTCATTATCGGCTTGAGCGTCATTACGTTCATCATGCTGATCTACTTTTTCTTCACCATCACGCCCGCGCGTGAAGTGCCCCCGAACCTCTTGAAACGCGCGCTCAGCCAGATTCGCGCCGGCGACCTCCGCGGCGCCTACCAGATGTGCGACGGCCGCGATGAGCTGCTCGCCAATGTCATCAAGTCCGGACTCAAGATGGCGGGGCACGACCGCTACGTCATTCAGGAAGCCATGGAGAGCGAAGGTGAACGCGGCGCGGCAGCCCTGTGGCAACGGATCTCGTACATCAACAACGTCGGCGTGATCGCCCCGCTCCTCGGCCTGCTGGGCACGGTGTGGGGGATGATGCGGGCCTTCGGCGCCATCGCCTTCGATGATGCCCAGAGCCGCGCGCTGAGCATGGCCTACAGCGTCTCGATGGCCATGATCACCACCGCCGCGGGGCTGCTCCTGGCCATTCCCGCCCTGCTGGCGTACTACTACTTCCGGGGACGGGTCATCAAGATCATCGCGGAAGTGGAGGCCCAGGCGAGCGAGGTCGTCGAGGCCCTGTCACGGGGAGAGGGCGTATGAAGTTCGGGAATCGTGCCAGCGAAGAACTCGAAGGGCTGCAACTTGCGCCCCTCATCGACATCGTGTTCCTCACCCTCGTGTTCTTCATGACCACCACGGTGTTCACCTCGATGGAGAGCGAACTCGACATCCAGCTCCCCACCGCAAGCGAGTCGGAAATGGATGAGCGGTCGCAGGGAGAGATCTACATCAACCTGACCAGCGACGGCAAAATCATCGTCAATGACCGCGAACTGACCATCGAACAGTTGCAGGGGGTGCTGGACCGCGTCGCCGAGCTCTTCCCCGGCGGCTCCGTCATCATTCGCGGCGACCGCAACGCCGTTCTGGGGCGGGCAATCGCCATTCTCGACTGCTGCAAGAACGCCGATATCGACAATGTCTCCTTTGCCGCGCTGCAAGAGGAGCCCGTAGGAGCTTCGTGAGTGCATCCATGACGAACCACCTGAGAACCTCCGTGGCGTGCCTCCTGTTGACCGCGCTCAGCATGTCGAGCGCCGGCCAGGACGCCGAACAGGCCCAAATCGACATCGCGAACGGCTTTTTCCGCCGGGGCTTCTTCGAAGAAGCCGCCGCGGAATACCGGGCCTACCTCGAGAGCTTCCCGCAAGGCCAGCAGGTGGGCACCGCGCTCTACCGCCTGGGAGAGTCCGAGTATGCCCTCCAGAAGTACGAGGACGCCCTGAAGGTCTACGACCAGTTTCTGACGACGGTCCCGCAGGGCGAGGAGTCCAGCCGCGCGTTGCTTCGCAAGGGCGAAATCCACTTCCATCTCGGCCAGCTCGACCAGGCGGAGGCGGCCCTGAACGGTGTAACGGGGGAGGGGGCCGCCCCGGAAGTCCGCGCGGAAGCCCTCTATTACCTCGGCAAATTGCAGTATCAGAAAAATGACCTGCCTAAATCGGCTGCCGCGTTCGCCACGCTCTCGGAGAACTTCCCCGCGAGTTCCCTCGCGCCCTTCGCGCGGTTTCAACTGGCGTTCGTCTATCTCGCCCAGAATTCCCTCGAGAAAGCCGCGTCTGAATTCGCCGAGGTCGCCGCCTCAAACGCCGACGACACGCTGCGCGCCGAGAGCCAGTTCCGCGCCGCCGAGACCTATGACCGCCTCGGCTGGTACGAACCCGCCGTCGCCGCATACCGGAAACTCCAGGCCGACTTCCCCAACACACCCCATGCCCAGAACGGCGCGTACGGGTATGCGTGGGCCCTGTACCACGCCGGCAATGCCGCGGAAGCCATTGAAGCGGCCAGGGCCTTTGTCGGCGCCAACCCGGAATCGCCTGAGGTGGGCGGCATGAAATACCTCGAGGCCAATTGCCTCCAGTCCCTGGAGAAATACGACGAGGCCATCGCCGTCTACAAGGAAATCCGCGAGAAGTTCCCCGACTCGGAATTCGCGAGCCGCGCCCACTACAAAATCGCCTGGTCCCTGTTCCTCAAAGGGGAAGAGGACACCGCCCGCGCGGAGATCGAACGCTTCATCGACGCCAATCCCCAGTCCCAGTTCGCGGGCGAGGCCTCCTTTCTGCTCGCCAGTCTGTTGACCAAACAGCAGAACTACGAGGACGCCTTCGATCTGTACCGTCTGATTGCCGAGAAGTTCGGCAACAGCGAATTTGGCGCCGAAGCCTTGTTCAAACAGGGGGAAATGCTGGAAGCCCTCGGCCGCGGCCAGGAAGCCGCCGGCATCTTTGAACAATTTGCGAAGGCCTATCCCGAACATGTCCTGACCGAGCAGGCCATGCTCCGGATCGCCGACAAGGAATTCCTGCAAGCCTCCTTCGGGGACGCGATCGAAAAATACACGCAGATCCTCCAGACGGCCACCGAACCCGCCGTGCGCGAGGAAATGCTCTATCGCATGGCGATCACGTACCACAACATGCAGAAGTACAAAGAGAGCGCCGACACCTTTGCGCAGGTCCTCGAAGCGTTCCCGCAGGGACCGCATGTGGCCGAGTCCCATCTGCGGATTGGCGATTACCTCGTCCGCGAGGGCAATGACCCCGTGAAGGCCATCGAGTCGTATTCCAGGGCCTACGAAACCGACCCCAAGGGCGCCTATGCCGGTCGCGCCTTGAAAGGGCTCGCCCTGGCCCGTTACGAGACCAAGGACTATGCCACCGCCATGGACCTGTTCTACCGCGTGGTGACCGAGTTTCCCGACGCGCCGCTGAACGAAAAGACCTATCTTTGGACCGCGCAGGAACTGCATACCGCGAAGAAATACGACGAATCGGCCCGCGTGCTTCAGGCGCTCCTGACGGCCATGCCCAATTACGCCAGCCCGAACCGGGTGCGTTTCAAGATTGCCGAATGCCGGGAACTCGCGGGCAAGACCGAGGAGGCCCTCCAACTCTATCAGGCGATTGTCACCGAGGCCCCCAAGAGCACCGAGGCGGTCGAATCCTGGTTCCGCATGGGCAAGCTCTACGAGACCCTGAACCAGCCCGACAAGGCCTTCGAAATGTATCAGGAAGCCGCAAACACCAACACGGGCGACACGGCGGCCCGCGCACGGTTCCGCATTGGCGAGATCCAGGAGAGCAAGGGCGAGTTTGAAGCCGCCGCGCGGAGTTACATGCGCGTCGCCATTCTGTTCCTCCACGAAGAACTGTCCCCCGAGTCCCTCTGGCGGGCCGGGCAGTGCTATGAAAAGGCCAACGCGCTCGAACAGGCCCGAAAAGTGTACAACGAAACGGTCGAGGAGTTCCCGGAATCCGGCCAGGCCGCCAAGGCCCGGGAACGTCTCGCCGCCATGGGATAACCCGGTTTCGTATTATGTTACGACGACGGACATTGCTGCTGCTGAGCATCGTCATCTCGGTGCTCCTGCACGCGACCCTGATCGGGCTGGCGCCGCGCGTGCCGATGCTCCGTGTTGCCGGGCAGGCTCCAGACGTCGTGCAGCGGTTCAGGGTGCGCGTGATGGAAGATGTCCCCCCGGTCGTCCAGTCGCCGGAACCCGATCCCACCCGGGAGCTGACCACCCGGCCCGGTTCCGTGGAAGAGCTCCTTACGCGCGAAAAAGAGGAGTTGCGCCCGTCCGAATCCCTCATCGATCAGGAGGTGAGCGTGCCCAACCTGGTCCAGCGCGTAGCCACGGAACCCCTGACGCGAACACATGACCTCCAACTCGACGAAGCCGCCCTGAAAAAAGTAGACGCGCGCATCATCGAAATCTCCCGTGAAACCGCGCGCCAGGACATTCAGATTGCCCGCCGTCATGTGCGGCCCAGCCCCATGCGCATTCTCGGCGAGGAAGAGTTTCCCGTCATGCGCACCGAGGGCGCCGACCTGCCCGAAGAGCTCCTGACGCTGGATCCCCTGAGCCCGGGCGGCGGATTCGACGGCACGGGCGACGGGCAACCGGGAGGCGGCGCGGTGGGCGAACTCCCCGAACGGGAACAGATTCCCGCCCCCGCGCAATCCCTCGACACCCCCGAGCAAATCCTGGCCGCCCTGCCCGATGAGCGGTTGATCGGCCCCCAGACCGAGATCGCCAGGGCGACCGAGGAAGCCCGGGAGAAGTACGAGTTCCTCGACGATCTCGTCGATATCGAGATCGCCACCTACCGGCGGGAAGGCGACCCCATGGGCTATTTCCGGCTCAACATCGTCCCGAAAGCCGGCGGCTCCATCGAAGTCCTCCCCAAAGACGTCACCTTTGTCATCGATGCCTCAAGCAGCATCGCTCAACCCAAACTGGACAACACCGTCAAAGGCCTGCGCCAGGCCCTGAACCGCCTGCGTCCCGAAGACCGCTTCAACCTGATTGTGTTCCGCGACACGGCGGCCGGTCTCGAACGGGGATTCGTGAATGCCACTCCGGAAGAGAAGGAGGCCGCGCTGCGCTTCGTGCAGAACCTGCGCTCGTTTGGGAAGACCGACGTTTACAGCGCCATCGGGCCCGTCGTCGAACGGGCTCCGCGTGAAGGCGTGCCCGGCGTGGTCTTTCTCGTCACGGACGGCCGCCCGTCCGCCGGACTGCTCGACAGCAAGGCCATCATCAACGCCGTCACCGACAAGAACGCGCCTCGAAACACCGTGCTGGCCTTCGGAGGCGGAAACACCGTGAACCAGTATCTTCTCGACCTCCTTGCCTTCCGGAACAAAGGCTATTCCTTCGTCAGCCCCACCTGGGACGCCATTCCCAGCGATCTCCCGCGCTTCTTCGGCACCGTCAATGATCCCATCCTGGTCGACTGCCGAGCCGATTACGGCCGCATCACGGAAGAAAGCGTGTTCCCCAAGGAGCTCCCGGACTTCTTCAAAGGACAGGGCGTCACCGTCTTCGGCCGTTACGACCCCGCGAAAAACAAGGATTTCGCCATGCGCCTGACCGGCGTGGCCCGCGACCGAAGCAAGGAGGTGATCTTCCGGGCCGACCTCGCGCAGGCCGAAACCGGCGACGAGAGCATCGCGAGAGACTGGGCCCTGCGTAAGGTCTATTTCCTCATCGGTGAGATGACCCGCGTCGGGCCCCAGCCGGACCTGGTGGCCGAGCTGGACCGCCTGCACCGGGAGTACGGGATCAAAACCAGTTACTCGAATTGAGCCCGTCCGGCCCCGCGGGCGCCTCCGCGGTTTGAAGTGGAGGGGGAGTGTGACGCCAACGGAGTGGTTACGGCGCTTTGAAGCCGCAGACGCGTGCATCAGAAACATCTACGGGGACGAGGCCGTCTTCCAGGAATCCCGAAACGTCTGGGAGGAGACCCTGCGCTGTTTCCTGGCCCGCTTCGGCGACCGCGAGGTGCGGCTCTTCCGCAGTCCGGGGCGCCTCAACCTGCGCGGCATGCACGTCGACACCCACGGCGGCTTTCTCAACCTGACCACCCATCAGCGCGAAACCGTCATCGTCGCCGCCCGGTCAGACGGACCGGCCACAACCGCCGTCAACATCAATCCCGCGTTCCCGGAAACCACCTTCTCGCTGAAATCCCTGTCGCACAGTCCGGGATTCACGACCGAGTGGGACCGACTCATTGGCGCCTCTGAAGTCAGGACGCGGGTGGGACAGGCCGCCGGATCCTGGCGAAACTACGTGGAAGGGTGCGCCCTGAACGTGCAGCATCGCATGCCCGATCGCGCGGTACCGGAACTCCTCCTGGCCGTGGGAAGCAATCTGCCGCAGGGCGCCGCGCTCAGCTCATCGGCGGCCCTTTGCGTGGGGCTCGTGTTGGCCTTTTCAAGCTGGGCAGGCGGGCCATTCGCCCCGGAAACACTGGTCCTCTCCGCGCGGGACGGGGAATGGTATGCCGGTTCCCGGTGCGGCGTCAGCGACCAGGCCGCGATGGTGCTCGGCAAACCCGGTCAGTGCGTCACGGTTGCCCTGCGTCCGGAGCGCCTGGACTTCTCTTCCGTCCGGACCTACGCCCTTCCCGGCGAAGTCTGCGTGCTCGTCGTCAATTCCCAGACCGAACGCAGCCTGAGCGGCGACGCCCTGATCGCGTACACGCGAAACCGGTTTGCCTACAGCATGGCCCTGCACGTATGCCGGGAGGGCCTGACCGCTCTCGGCATGCCGCCTGAGCGCGTGCGGGGCATCGAAGGCCTCCCCGACTTGGCTCCGCACGCGCTCGACGCACGCCACGGGCTCGCCGTGCTCTACCGCCTGCTTGGACGCGTCCCGGAAACGCTCAGCCTGGATGCCCTGCGCGAGCGCTACGACATCCCCGGCCTCGATGCCCTGTATGCCACGCATTTCGGCAATGTCCCCCCGCCGCAGCGGCCCCAGGCATTTCCCATGCGAGGACCCCTGCTTTTCGGCATCGCGGAGTCGGAACGCGCCCGCCTCTTCCCTGACGCCGTTGAGACCGGCGATTGGGCCCGTGCCGGGATGCTCATGAACACCGGCCACGACGGCGACCGCCGGGTCGGGAGAGAGGGCCAGCCGTATTGCTTCGACATCAGTGACGGGGCCATCGCGCGTCTGGCCGCGGAACGCATCCCTGTCGAGCGGTGTCCGGGGGGTTACGGTGCGAGCACGCCCGCACTCGATGCCCTCGTCGATGCGGCCCTCGGAGCGGGGGCGTATGGCGCATGCCTGACCGGCGCCGGACTGGCCGGCTCGGTGCTCGCCCTGTGCCCGGCCACGGAAGCCCCGCGCATCGCGGAAAGGCTTCGGCAGACAGTCGCGTCCCCGGAATTCGCGTCGCTGGCGGGCGCCCCCGAACCTTTCCCGGAAGCGCGGATACGCGATAGTGTGGTCATAAACCACGCGGTGGCGGGAGCGGGCGAACTCCTGCCCTACAGCGCGCTCAGGTGATCTTTCACCGCTCGGATCACTTCGTCCTGCTGCTCCCGGGTCAACTCCGGAAAGACCGGCAGGGCCAGCACGTCGTCGCAGGCCGCGTTGGAGTGGGGGAAGGCGTCTTCAGGGTAGCCCAGCTCCAGAAAACACTGCTGCCGGTGCAGTGAGCGCGGGTAATACACCGCGCACCCGATGCCCCGTTCCGCAAACAGAGCCCGCGCGCGTTCCCGTTCCGGAACCCGGATCACATACTGGTTGTAGACATGGTGGCAGTCCGGCGAAACGAACGGAGTCACCACCTCGGGCACATCCGCGAATTTCTCGTCGTAGTACGCGGCATTGGCCCGGCGCGCCTCACTCCATTGGTCGAGGTGGCGCAGCTTTACGAGCAGAACCGCCGCCTGAAGCGCATCCAGACGGCTGTTTGTCCCGACAATGTCGTGAAAATACGTCCTGGAAGCCCCGTGATTGCGCAGCAGCCGCACCCCGGCTTCCAGAGCGGCATCCCGTGTCACCACCATGCCCCCGTCTCCGGCGCCCCCGAGATTCTTGCTCGGGAAAAAGCTGAGCGCGCCCGCATGGCCCATGGAGCATGCCGGGCGGCCCTTGTACCGCGCCCCGATTGCCTGGGCCGCGTCCTCGATCACGACCACATCGTGGCGTTTGGCCAAGTCCAGGATGGGATCCATGTCCGCGCACTGTCCGAAAAGATGGACCGGAATAATAGCTCGAGTACGCCCGGTCATCCTGGCCTCGATCTGAGCGGCGTCGATGTTATAGGTTTCGGGTTCAATGTCCACAAAAACAGGGCGCGCGCCCGCATTGAAGATCGCGCCGGCCGTTGCGAAGAACGTAAACGGGGTGGTGATCACCTCGGTGCCCGGGCCCGCGCCTGCCGCTTTCAGGAGCAGCAGGAGCGCGTCCGTGCCGGATGCGACGCCCACCGCGTGAGGCACACCGGCGTACTGCGCCAGCGCGCGTTCCAGCGCCTCCACCTTCGCCCCCCCGATAAACTGCTGCGAAACAAACACTTCCGAAACAGCCGCATCGATCTCTTCTCGGATACTCTGATGTTGCGTCTGCAGGTCAAGCAATGGAATGGCCATGGATACCCCCTGATCGTTCAATAACGGGGGAGACTACCAAACCTGCCCGGTGCGATCAACACCGCGCCCGGCCCCTGTGAAGAACGCAATACCGACTCCCATCGCGCATCGAAACGTGCCCAGTGAGCCGTGTGTCCCCCCCCAAACAGAAAAACGGCGCGTGAACCGGAGTCCACGCGCCGTTGTCTTCTGCTCTCAGCGCATCACGGCAGCTTTTCAACGAGCAAGGACTTCATCGTAGCCTTGGCTTTGCATGCCGGCCATTCGCCCGGATAGCGCTGGAACTCGACATGGCCGTCCATGTAGAGCACATTGGCGCCGCCAGGAACGTGGTTGAAGTACGTCTGGTTCGCATGACTGGTCGTCCATACGGAGTCCCACATCACGAACAGCTCGCTCTGCGCCTGTGCGGCGCCCGAGGGATTATTGATGTCGGTGATGAAGAACCGCTCGATGCCTTCGCGCAAACGGTAGACGGTCTTGCTCTGCTCGTCAAAGGTGGACGTGTAGCTGATGTCGTTGTCGTAGTCCGCCTTGTTGGGGTTTATGAAGACCTGCGCCAGTTTGCCCAGGGCTCCCATGCTGAAGTCTGCATTCACATCATAACCGTCGCTCGCCAAAGCCGTCATCCAGTCATTGTACATCGGGTCATTCGGGTCGTTGTCCGGCCCGATGATGATTTCGGGCCTGATCGCCCAGCCATAGTAACTGTACGAAGTATCCACGACGTTGCACGGATTGGGCGTGCCGTCGGCCTCATACCACCGCGTCTCCACCTCGTCTCCATCGGTGTCCGACGGGCAAACCATCACATTGAAGTCCGTCAAGTATTCGGGGTATACGGCGATGACCTGAAACACCTGATTGATGTTGTTCAGGACACCGTCCTCGCAGTCAATCTGCGGGGTGCCGCTGTTGCGGGTCTTGAGGCACGGCCACTTCTCGCCTTTCGCCTCGTTGGCGTACATCTTGAAGATGAGACCCATCTGCTTCAGATTGTTCTGGCAGCTGGCACGACGGGCCGCCTCGCGGGCACGCGAGAGCGCGGGAAGCAGGATGGCCGCCAGAATGCCGATGATGGCGATGACTACAAGCAATTCGATCAACGTAAAACCGCGTCTTCCTCTCATCATTATTCCTCCACGTTTGTCTTGCCGCACACGCGGCACCCCAAGTTAGAAACGACGTCAGTGTAGGCCGTTCCTGACCCGGAGTCAACCCCAAAAACTATCCGCCCCGTGGAACCCGGCCCGTGCGATGAACGGGCACGGGAAGGCCGGCGCCCGCGCGGTAAAAACACATGCGTAACCCCTTACGACTCTTTCTCCCGCATGGATCTCCCCCGGACCGCGCAACTCCGGGCACTTTACATTCCCCCAAGGCAGCCCTATGATGGCGCCAGGTGGAGCAGATGCAGCGCGACCGCACTTTCTTGTTCGGAATCTTCGCGGTTCAACTCGGCAAGGTGACGCGAACGCAGCTGAGGGAGGTTGCCGGGGCGTGGGCCGCCGACCCGTCACGGGACATCGCCGAGCGCCTGGTCGAGGCCGGCGCGCTCGACGCGCACCAGCGCGTTCTGATTGACCGTCTGGTGGAGGAGGCCATCCGCGCCCACGAGGGCAACGTGGCCGCCACGCTCGAGACGTTTGGCGGGGTCGCGCGGGTTAACCAATCTTTTGGAAGCGGCCTGCTCCTGACCGAATCGGGCGAAGTGACCCGGCCTGCCCCTCCAATGTTCCCTGGAGACGCTTCGGCCATCGCCTCACTCACCCCGGTCACCGAGATGCCCGGCCGCTACACGCATGCCAGCGAATACGGCCGCGGCGGCATGGGCCGCGTTCTCCTCGTTCACGACGAGTCTCTCGGACGCGATATCGCCCTCAAGGAGCTCCTTCCCCGTGAAATCGGGGACGCGGAAACCACCCTGTCGAGTCCGGTGCGGCTGTCCATGCACCTGCTCGGCCGGTTCATCCAGGAGGCGCGGCTGACGGGACTTCGCGAGCCGCGAAGCGTACGAGGCGTTCCTGGGCACGCTGTTCGCGCAACTCAATGCAGGCCGCCTGGTCCGACTGGCCGACGAACTCACCGTGCTTGGCGAGCTGCCCAGGGCACGCATGGAGTCCTTCGAGAAGGTCCGGGCGCGTGTGAGCAAGGGCAGCACGATCACGGTGGGGCGCAACGTGTACTCCGTGCCCAGCCGGCTCATCGGCGAGCAGGTGCACGTGCGGGTCTACGCGGAGCACCTCGAGGTGTGGTACGCGCAACAGAAGGTGGAGGTCCTCGCGCGTCTGCGCGGCCGAGGGCAGCACCGGATCAACTACCGCCACGTGATCACGTGGTTGGTGCGCAAACCAGGGGCCTTCGCGCACTACCGCTATCGCTCCAACCTGTTTCCTACCAGCCGGTTCCGGATGGCCTACGACCTGCTCGAGGAAGCCATGCCCAGCCGTGCCGCAAAGGAGTATCTCAACATCCTGCATCTCGCCGCCGTAGAAAGCGAGACCGCGGTGGACGACGTGTTGCGCGTACTCGTGGACACGGACCAAGCGGTCTCGTTCGAGGTGGTGGAGGCCATGGTAGCGCGCCGCATGGCGCTGCCGAGACCCACGGAGATCGCCGTGGACCCCGTGGCCCTGGAGGTCTACGACGACCTGCTTGAACACGACGGTCCTGCAGAGGAACGGAGGGCCGAGGTATGACCACGAACATGCAGACGGTGCAGGCCCGGCTCATTACCCATCTCAAGGAATTGCACCTGCCCACATTTCGCGAGCGGTTCAGCGACCTCGCCGAGCAGGCCCGCAACGAAGACGCGAGTTTCGAGGCGTATCTCTTGGCCTTGTGTGAGGAAGAGAGCGAGGAGCGCCGCCTCAACCGGATCGAGCGGATGGTGCGTGAGTCCCAGTTGCCGAGGGAAAAGACTCTCGAGGCTCTGGACCTCAAACGGATGGGCCGCAAGGTGGGCCTGCAGGTGCGCACGCTGGTCCAAGGCGACTTCGTGGACCGGCGCGAGAACGTCCTGGCCTTCGGCAACCCCGGCAGTGGCAAGACCCACCTGCTGTGTGCCATCGGCCATGAACTGATTCAGGGCGGCCGGCGCGTGTATTTCACGACCTGCAGCCTGCTGGTCCAGCAGCTCCTGCGGGCCAAACAGGACCTGCGCCTCGAGCGGCTCCTCAAACGCTTGGCACGCTACGACGCGCTCATCATCGACGACATCGGCTACGTCCAACACGACCGAGATGAAATGGAAGTCCTGTTCACGCTCTTCGCCGAGCGCTATGAACGAGGCAGCGTCCTGCTGACGAGCAACCTGCCCTTCAGCAAGTGGGAGCGCATCTTCAAAGACCCCATGACAACCGCAGCCGCCATCGACCGCTTGGTCCATCACAGCGTCATCCTCGAGTTGAACATCTCCAGCTACCGGATGGAACATGCCAAGGCCCGGAAAGGAAAGGCCGAAACCGAATGAACATCTGCTGTACTATGCGTGTGGTCCCCCTCCATGGAGGGGGACCACAAAAGCCCCCGTAGACCAGGCCTCTTGCCTCTACCCAGAGGTCTCGTGCTACCATCCCGCGAACGGAAGAAATAATTGTCGCTGAGCGGAATTCCTAATTGTCGCCGGACAGAAGGAGATGAAGGGTTTGCATACACTAAGGCGCCAGCCGTTTCGTATGTGCGTTCTAAGAACAGTGTCTTGCGGCATCTCTATGGGAACCGCTCTGGCTTTGACGGGGTGCGCCACCGGAGCCCTGTTCTTTGCCGAGTTAACATCACACCGTCGGGATGTGTCGGATCAGCCGGAGTACTGGGGCGGCTACACGAGAGGTGCCACCTTTGAGCTATTGCAGCACGTGTTTGCTCATAAGACGGTTGACTCGCTGGAGCTCACACCGGTTGCGGGGCCCTTGTCAGATAGCAAACCATCCGGCCATGGTACGATTCCTCGTAGTGTAGAGGAATACCAAATGAAGCCGACGCAGTGGCCCGACCTCCTTGGGGTTGTATGCAGCGGAACTAGGCTGGAGACCATTGGAGTCGAAGAGTGGTCGAGCAGTGGGTTCCGCCGGTATACCGCCCAAGTTCGACTCAAGGCCAAGATACTTGACGGTCCATTTACCGGGCTTAGTGTCGATATAACTCCACTATCGGTGCCATTGCGTGCTGAACACCGCAAGGCAGTACTACTTGGGCCACGCTCCGAACTGCTGCATTGTGTGGCAAAGTGCGCGACTAGCAAGGCGCATGTATCTTCCTCGCCCTTTCAGTCTGCGACAATTCGCACGTCGTCCTCTAAGTAGAAGAAAAGCGGCACCAACAGTCTATCCCGTTTGGTGCGGGCGGGGTATTCCACGAATATGGTAATCGTCCGGTGAAGTGCATCTTCCGCGTTTTCCCATTTATTGAGACAATCCCGCCGTGGCACGAGACGGAGGAGAGGTGCGATGGCGGAAATGAGTCGG
>Ga0209612_1000552_pt1 | contig 37641 bp, 43 predicted proteins | sample BioC12SIPDNA_FD_185746 | JGI IMG/M metagenome (GOLD analysis project Ga0209612, IMG submission 185746) | Anaerobic biogas reactor microbial communites from Washington, USA - Biogas_R1_B C12 SIP DNA (SPAdes) (version 2) | ecosystem: Engineered > Bioreactor > Anaerobic > Unclassified | place...
TCTTGTCGATAGCCCTATCCAATGAGCGGCTTAAACGTGCCGGATACTTAAGTTTGATGGAATGTTACTCTGCTAAATAAGTGTAAACTTTGGAACCGCCGTATACCGAACGGTACGTACGGTGGTGTGGGAGGTCGGCTACTCAAATAATGGGTAGCCTCCTACCCGATTTAACAACGCAAACAGTTTATGTTTAAGTGCCGAGCAGGCGGGGTGCCCTTTTACCCACAAATTTTGTTGTGAGAAGCGGTAGCTTTTGGCATACTAGTTCCCAGCTCGTGGATCAGCGGAACCCGAAGAACAGAACCCAAAATGTTTCACGTGAAACATTTGGATGGCTGGCAATTGTCACCTGGGGAGCAGGCCACCAGGAATCAAAAACTGCAAACATGTCATTGCTATTAATGGGTTTTGACTGTGCCGTTGCCAGCGTAGCGAAGCAATCTCAAAGAAGAATTATAGGCAATGTTGAGAAGAGATCGCCGCGTTTTTCACAGCTAAGATGAACTAAAGGAGGTGTGGGCTATCTTTAGACGCTTGTCAGCAGATGTGCGGATGGCGTATCGTATTTACAAATAGGGGGGAGGGTTTATCATTGAAACACTTGAAACGGCCGATGGGCTATTTGCTATATGTAGTAGCCTTTGGCTGTTTAGTTATTACTATGGATAGATTAGGAAGATATTATGATCAAATAACTGCTACGACTTATCAGGTATCCCTTATCTGGGTGGTGGTTTCACAGATCGGTGTTCCTGTTTTAGTAGGAGGCATGTTAGCCTTGCCTCAGCTCATCAGAATGTACCAACAGCCCGGCTCTTGGCAAGTGGATCACGTTAAGCTTCTTACCGTTGGCCTGCCTGCATTTGGTGTTGCCCTAGCTTCCTGCGCTTGGATGGTGCCCTCTGACTGGTTGAGTAGGATCTCATACTATCTATCAACACACTGCCCAACTCTATTGAAGGCAGGAGGCCTGCTGCTGGGCTTTGTGCTATTGACCTCCTTCTATAAGGAGAACAATTGTAGAGACAAGAACGGTTCGCTCCTCAACTGAAGCTAGACCACCAGACGGTCATGTGAAAAGCCAGGTGATCGGGGAGGATTCTGCATGTACTCTGGGAAGAACTGGTCGTCGAGAAACCGTGGTAAGTCCACGTCACTGCCATATGATCGGCCCCCTGGGCAGCGTAGTCCACTAAGATTAACGCTGGGTCGTATCTATCATACTTGGCGGCGCAAACTGAAATGGATAGCATCTGGTGCACAATACGCTCATGACACTACTCCTAGTTCGAAGCTTCCCTATCTAGCTTGTACCCACAAAACCTTTATAAAGAAAACTACGCCAGGTCGACATGCAACTGCAATACAACGAAATTACCAATCTTCACTTGGCGGGACAGACCATGAACGGACTGATATTAAAACCGGGAGAAGTTTTTTCATTCTGGAAACTGGTAGGCAAACCCACCAAGCGCAAGGGATACTTGAAGGGCATGGTACTGTGCAACGGCAGCTTTTACCCGGGAACAGGCGGGGGATTGTGCCTGCATAATATTTAGATACAAAAGGTGGAGCATTGTTTCATCAGCTGACTATAACTATAAGATAGGCAAGGACAACTCCAAATGGAATGCGGGGGACCGATTATATATGGACAAAGGTGATCTCAAAGCGGTCATAGGCATACTTATAGGTATGTTGATAGGAACAATAATATATAAAGCGGGAAAATACTTAGTGACCGGTGAATTTTATTTTGGTGCCAACGATATAATGGACTCTGTGCCAGTGTTTATAGGGTGTTTGTTAGCCTATATAATAGTTAACAAAACGCGTTGCCGCTGATATAGTGATGCATTAATATAGCGTCGCGATAATGTTATAACACAGTCCACCCCAGAGCGATATTTCATTGGGAGGCGCAATAAAACGATCAATTTAATCTTGTTTTATATTTAACAATTCTGATAGTCCCAATCGTCATAAAGACCATGCTCAACGCCCAACTTATGCCCATAAGTCCAATCGTTAAACTGTTTTCCTCTGAAAGCATAGCAGACGGCACGGTTCTTTGATTATTAATAAGTTGGATAAATAAAACCAAACATATAAATAGCATTCCGAATTGAGGAATAAACCATAATAAGCCCCGATTTCCAGTCTTGTTCCATAATGAATATATAGGGACAGCAACCAGGACAAGAACAAGCATAAAACCAATTACAACCAATGCTTTAACTTCTTGCTCTGTAGCCATACTAATCCTCCTTTCATTTTCTTGTTCGCAGAATCGACTATGGTTCAGTATAGCCTTTTTCCCTAATTGTTGCGCAAATAGCAGGAAACTCCAATCCTCCTCAGCGATACGCCAGAGGAAAGAAAAGACGGGAAGCTGGCTCTGGTTAATAAAGGAACCGGATCCTCTCACACTGTTCACATTTTAAGATACATTTCCAAAAAAGGAAACAATATGCACATAGAGAAATAAACTTAATTAAACGTATGTTGAATAGGAGTTGATACTACATGGCCTTACTGTATCTGCTCTTAATAGCGTTGTTAATATTCATAATAACGTCTCTTCATCAATACCTGTGGAATACAACGATACCTGATATATTTACGTTAAACCCAATAACATTTTGGCGATCGTTCCCACTGATTCTAATAGCCTTAATACTAGTCGGCGGTTTCAATTATCAGGCCTTATTTGGCCTATTGGGAATATTAAGTATGTCTCATTAATAGCAGGATATGCCATATTATCCGGATTCCCAACGCGGGATTTCAATATTCCTCCGCTATTCTCCGGAGGAAGAAATCACAGGAAAGCTGGCTGGTTAATAATGTATAAAAGGCTTCTCGGCATTCTGTCTATAGGTTTATTAATCTTTGCATTTATGTTTAGCAGTATGACGCAAAGTGGATATTGCATGGGCGATAATATTATCAGGGCGATAGGGTTTAAGGCTTGGTCAATGGAATCTGCGGAGCGTAGCGTGAGCGGATTCCATTATACAGTATTATTTTCACTTACATTTGCTATTCTAGGATACCTAGCAGCCAAGCATTACTTGAAAGAAATTTATCCTAAATTAGTGAAACACCTTCCCTTAATTGTGATTATTTTGTTCATTACCTCAACCCAGCTTGTTACGGGGGGCTATCAGGCTGTTTTGTCCTTCTCCGAAGGAATCAATGCAGTTGATTATATACCGGCACAGAGCAATTGTAATTACTTTTCAAATTCGCCAAATGACCTGATCTCGTACTCGTACCAAATTACCTTAAAGAACTATTCGAACGATAAGGTGAAGTTTAACATGCAAGTACAAAAGCCTTCCCGTGATTCCCTTACCATGTGGGATGTTACAGCCACAGATGCTGAAGGCAAGCAGACTCCAACAGAATTTACTTTACAACCTCGGGAACAAAAAGGAATTAGATTTATGATGGAAGACCAGAATTCTCAATATAGTAACCTCAACGGGAGTATGCATAGACCTAACATTATTATTTTTGATAAAGACAGTAGGCGGGAGTTTAAGGTTCATTAAATTTACGCATCAACAAGTATTGCTGTGAAAGTGCCTTCCGAGCTGTCATTGCCCTAAAGGATTCCCCCCTTCGGGAACGCCTGATGTGTTCAAACCCTGCGGGTTTATAAACACAAGCAAGGCTGCCTACCCTAACGGGTACAATTGGTGTTGCGGGACCCCGTTAGGGGGTGCCCAATCTCTCTTTTCAACATTGTCTGTAATCCTTGTTCGAGATTGCTGCGCTAGGCCCGCAATGACACGAAGGATGACTTCAGTCATGATCATGGAGGTGGGGTCTTTATGCATAAAAATTTAAGGCGCTTCTTAAATATAGCAGCGGGTGGCTTGTCGGGAGTTACCTTATTCGGAATTGGTCAATATTTGATTACTGGTTACACAGATATAGAACATTTGATTAGATTCACGGTTTTTACCTAATTGGAGGATCGATCGGTTTTCTAATTGTAACAAAGATGTTGGATCTTTAGGCGGGTGGACATAAGAGGGCCGTGGCATCGAAACTGCCTAAACAGTCAACGCTCTCTGATGCCTATGGTGCCTATGGGAAAGGAGTTTTTTATTGTGAAACTTGGGCCCAGGATCTTCCATACCGTAAAAGCAGTGTTTTCGTGTTTGGTGTCCCTCCTGGTACTGATGTACCTGATTTCATTTATAATTTCTTTATTTGGTAAGAGGACTTCAATTGAACTCCCCCTCATTTGGCCGGTAACTATAGATTCGTTAACAATAGATTTGGGATGGGTATCCATTTTCGTAATTATCCTCGTAGTTGCAGGTGTAAGGGGTTGGGTTACCTTTGACAGGACCAAACAGTAAATAATAATTCCGAAAGGATGGTCATTGGAGCTGGCATTGGTGCCATTATTGGAATTCACGAAAGTAAGAACAAATAACTACTATTATCTGCGTTCCTTTTTATTTAACTTTAGCGATATGCCGCGCTTTTCGGCAGTAGACTGGAACAGACTTACGGCAGTTGTCGACTTCTCTTTTAAGGACATATCCGGCTGGATCTCCTCTTCTATTTGTGCCAATACATCTTTGATATCCTGCAGATCTAAGAGGTTGACGGCCGTACAAAAAAAGCTTTTGCGTCGTCCGTCATTGAAATTAGCGAGCAGGTGCTGAAGTATAGCTATTTTCTCATCAAGCTCCGTTTGATAGGCTTCCAATCCAATAGCTTTGATCTTTTCAAAATCCTTCAGCATATTTTTATGAGTGATAAAGGAGTCAAAGAGGGTTACGCCCTCATACTTTTGGCAAGGGTATTCATCACACAGGTAGCAGTATTCGATTGTACCATGCTGCTGACTGCATTTTACGATGGCACAAGATTGATGTCCCTCTCCACCACCGCAGCCCGGACAATACTTGCCCAGATGCATAGGACATAAACCGCAATTTAAGCCGCACAGGGAAAACAAAGGATAAGGCCTTTGATAGTCTTTCATTGGGCAACCCTCCGTTTGGTGGCACTTGCCTGCCGAAGGGGGACTTGCCGTGCCATAAAAGGCACCCTTATTTGTTGATGACAAACCCCCAAACTTCTTCAGCACTCAAGAGCGAAATCAGTCCTAATTGTTTTTGGCAAGTAAAAAATACAGCAAACGGCAAAAAATAAATCCAGCACCCTTAGTTCCATTATTTCCTGATAGTGGAATGAGTGAGTCGGTAGCTTTGTCCACCAAAAACCAGCAGATGGCTGTGGTGAATCAAGCGGTCAATAATCGCACTGGTTAGTTTCTCATCGTAGAATATGCCGTTCCATTTACTGAATTCTAGGTTAGTGGTAATAATAATGCTACGTTTTTCATAGCAGTCAGCTACCACCTGAAAGAGTAGCTGAGCGCCCTGGCGATCCAGGGGTATGTAGCCCCATTCATCACAAATTAGTAAATCAAGCTTGGATAACTGTTTGAGCATCTTGCCCAGATTTCCTGCTGTTTTAGCGTCATTTAAATCATTAACCAGGGCTGATGTTCTGTTAAATCTCACCTTCTTTCCTTGATTACAGGCTTCCACCCCAATGGCGGTAGCCATATGGGTTTTACCGGTCCCCACCGGTCCGTAAAGGATTAGATTTTCCTTGCGTTCCAGCAATTTAGCAGTTTTCAAATCATCTATCGGAATAGAAGTCGGTATTTCTATATGATCAAAACTATAGCCGTGAAAAGTTTTAATTACATCCTTGATAAGCTCTTTCATTTATTCTCACCTGCTTTCAGAAAAACATCATAGCAGGTCAGATCAGGTGTAAATATTGCCGGTGAATTTATGCCGGCAGATATTAGCGGTAAAAAATCATTAAAAGTGGGTTCGGTTAATCTTCGACAACTTAATAGAATGCTATCGGCATCCACTTTGCCCGAATCCAAAGTTTCCAGCAAACAGATGGTGGCAGTATCCATGTCTGTTTCCGTAATCATTCGGACCAGCAAGCGAAGACTTTTCTTTTTTTCCTCATAAGTTAAGTCTGCTAGGTATTCCTGCCAAGGATCAGGTAGTTCATGATAAAAACTGGTGTATTTCAAAGCATTAGGGCGTTTAGCTAATGTACTCAGATAGGGCAGCCAGTCCATAACTTCCTGTCCCTGACCATATAGCCGCTTATGAGTTACGATTGACTGATAGTGTTCATTCAGTATCTCTATATGGTGGGCTCTTAGTTTTATGTATACTTCTTTTCCTGCCACCTGGGGAGAAACGGAATATATATTACCTTCACAGCGCACTTTACCATATTTATTGGCCACCTGCTTTTCTGTAAGGCCTATCTCAAAGGGTTTGGTCGGAAGGGGTAACATGGCTGCAATGTCTTCTTTGAGCAGTTCTGATATTTCCAATCCTTTGGAGTAGTGTTTTCGGCGGTGGTCTTTTTCTGCCACGGCAAAAAGCCCATGGTTAAACGCTTGAATATCGTCAAAGCTCGGTTCAGGTACGAAGAAGTTTCTGCGACTGTAGCCTACCTTGTTTTCAACATGACCTTTTTCATGACCTTTACCGGGGTTGCAAAACTGTACCTTAAAGCCATAATGAAGCGCAAATCGGTAGAACTGATCCACTAGTTTACGGTTCCCTTTATCCCCAATACCAGCAACAGCTGCTGACAGGTTGTCAAACCAGATAACCCGGGGAACGTGCCTCAAATGTTCGAATATATCCCTTAATCCAGTTAACAGGCATTCTTGGTTTTGGCCCCGGAATACCTGAGGATATCCGGCATTGCTGTAAGGCAAGGAGAGTACCAGTTCATATCCTTTGACTTTCTTGCCTTGCTCAATCATGACGATCTCACCAAAGTCCACCTGGGCTTCACCGGGCGGATGTTCCAGGGGAAGAAAGCCTTCTTTTTCTCCGTAAAGTTCCTTTTTCTTGGCAGCTACATAAGCTCGTACAGTTCTTTCACAAGCATTAAATATATCTCCATGTTCATTACGCAGTCGTTCATAGATTCGGGTTCCTGTATGGCGCTGCTTAACTGGCCGGTTCATGTCTTCTATGAGCCAGGTATCTATGATTGGCTTAACTGGATCAAGCTTGGAAGGCCGCCCTCTTTTGGGTTTTGCTTTCTCATTGAAATCAGTTTCTTCGGAGTACTTCTTTACGGTTCTGAAGTCATGCCCAGTCTCTTTTGCAATACTCCTCAGGGATTTCCCTTTATGGAAGCTTTGGTGTTTGATATGATATCTTTGAATCATCGTTAGCATCCTTTCTTCCTACCCCCTTTGTCCTTGCAAACAAAAGGGTAGTATATTTTAAGGGTGCTGGCGATGATTTTTTCCATTTTACTGCTGTATTTTTAACTTGCCATTCGCTGTATTTTTATTTTGCCATAGACATCCTAATGACCGATACCATATTATACCATTATATGTCTGGAGTGATAATGACAGCATAACAGACAGGAATTAAATGCGTGGTTTGGCAAGATACAATGGTTTTATCACCACTACTTGATCTAATCCTCATCATCTCTTCTTCTGCCATAAAACCCCTTCAATTTGGCTTTGTGGGTATACATGGCTTTATCGGCTTGGGCGAGGGTGGAATATATACTTGTACCTTGTTCTCGGGTGTAAAAAGCATAGCCATACGCAAGCGTGATCTTACTAGTGCGGTTTTGATTAATGATATTTAACATGTGATCCAACTCGGCCAGGACCGAGTCCAAGGTCTCCTGGTTTACTTCCCGGCAGATAACGCAAAACTCATCACCACCAATCCGGAAGGTCTGACCGATGCCCAGAAAGCTGGCCTGAATTATTTTGGCGGCATAAAAAATCTCATTGTCACCGGCTTCGTGACCGAATCTATCGTTAGTTGTTTTCAGGTTATTAAGATCAAACATGACAACAGCAGCGGTTATATCATTTTTTAAGTAGCGTTTCATTTCTCTTTCAAAAGCAGCACGATTTTTTACGCCGGTTTGAGGATCATACTTAAACTGCAGTTCCCGCAGAAAGATATAGTACAGCAGCAGGGATACGGAAATGCTAGCCCAAAGGCAGATCACATCGGGGAAGATGATCTGTACCGCTGTACCCAGTATAGGGATTAATATAATTGGTATTATGATTATTTTGTCATCAGTATCATAATCCAGGTTGTTTCGAGTTATGGTGATTATTATCAATGTGAAGTAAAACACACTTATAATCGTGGGCAATAGGAACAAGTCGCCCCGGGAGTATTGATTATAAGCATCAACATAGAAGATCCAGCCGGTTTTATAACTGAGAATGCAGATAAGGCCATTAACATACAAGGGTAAACGCAAAAAACGGCGCTGCACATGGCCTATAGACATGTCCAGGTTAAAGTTTAAAAGAATATAAGCCACTAAAGGGGACAGAGCGAAACCGAGAACGTTGGCTAATCGGTGGATAATCACTAAGCTTGAATTGGTATGTTGAACCAGAAGAAGTGTCGCGATTTCCAGCAGCAGAATTATGATAGTAATCAGGGCAGCGGCAATATATACTCTGTTCTTATCATGGTTGATAACCAAGTTACGCTTGGCCAAACCGATTGTAAAACATAGAGTAATAATTGCTAGCATGTCAGTGGTGATAACAGTTCCCATTGGCGCGGCTACTCTTTTCTTGTCAATTTAATAGGGTCTTGCTTGCTGGTCAGGGTCGATCTTTCATTGGCCCGGTCTCAGATCGACCTGTCGAGAGCATAAAGAGCGGCTCTTTGGGCGTGGATAAGTGCTGTGTCAAACAGGGGAACCGCAGTATCCTTTTGATGGACCAACAGACCTATTTCCGTACACCCCAGTATTATGCCCTGTGCGCCCTCCTCCGCTAGTTCGCTGATGATGCGAAGAACTGACTGCCGGGAATTTTCTTTAATTATACCGGAGCAGAGTTCATTATAGATTATGTAATTGATAGTTTTTCTATCATCTTCCTCAGGAACTATTACCTTGAGGCCCGCTTGGTGCAGTTTTGATTTATAAAAATCCTGTTCCATGGTGTATTGGGTTCCTAATAAGGCTGCTGTGGCAATATGGTTCTTTTGTAACTCCTGAACAGTAGCGTCGGCGATATGTAAGAGCGGGATGGACACGGCCTCCTGGACAGAATCAGCTACTTTGTGCATTGTGTTAGTACAGATCGCTATAAAATCGGCTCCGCCTCTTTCCAACCGCCGGGCGGCATCTGCCAGGATAGCAGCGCCCTTCTCCCAGTCCCCGTTGGACTGGCACTCTTCAATTTCATGAAAATCCACACTATACAATAAACATTGCGCTGAATGGAAGCCACCTAACTGTTCTTTAACCACCGTATTAATGATCTGATAGTATGTGACCGTACTTTCCCAGCTCATTCCGCCAATCAATCCTATGGTTTTCAATGGTCTATCTCCTCTCGTTGCAAAAGAGTTAAACAACAACCCATCCCCGTCAAAAGCTCCTACTGTTTAGCTGTTATGCTTATGTAGACGATAAGCTGTGAGGCTTACCAGTGCCAATAACATGGGGATAATTGCATAGCCGGCGTTGGCCTGACCGTTTGTGGAGAAGACATATCCTATGCCTATAAAAGTTAAAATCATAAAGAAAAAGCTTACGGCCAGCAATCCTCTTTTCATCTTATCCCTCCTTCGTAAGAATATAGTTGTCAACAACCCCGTCCCGCGACAATTCACTATAAACTTGGGATAGAGGGATGTTAAATTGCTTGGCAATGCGAACACAGTCTTCGTATTCGGGCTTACAGCGGAACGAACCATCAGGCAATACGGCTTTCTTGGCGCGAATCGGCCCCCAGGGCGAAGAGATGGTGACCTCCGAACGGGGCAATATCAAGCGCTGTTGTTCACATATCCTGACTCCCAGGGATGTGGTGTTTATCAGCAACCAATCAGCCCAAGCACGGCTATTGACAGGCTCACACAGCAGGGTCAAAAGAAAACCAGGACGGTTTTTCTTCATTTGCACGCTGGTCACAAAGAAGTCTTTGACTTGAGGATCTGTACCCAGGGTTTCGAAAATATGGGAGAACATCTCCGGATTCATGTCGTCGATCTCACATTCCAGGACGGTTATAGGCTCCCGGGAGGGTATGGAGGAAGATTCTTCAGCCAGTACGGCTCTTAGCATATTAGGCTTCTGATCGGAGCGCTGCAAAGAACCGGCCCCATAACCAATGGCTAGTGGGGAACAGGCAGGCAGGTTGCCATACTGTTTTACCAGGGTCTTCAGCAGAGCAGCACCGGTGGGGGTGACCAGTTCAATATCGGCTTCTACTCCATAACAAGGAATGCCGCGCAATAGTTCGGCAGTAGCCGGCGCGGGCAGGGGAACTATTCCGTGGTCGATAGTAATAAAGCCTCTGGACCAGGGGATGGGGGAAGCGTAGACAGCTTCAATTTTCAGCTGTTGTAACCCAAATAAAACACCTACCACGTCAACGATAGTGTCAACGGCGCCGATTTCATGAAAATGAACAGCATCCACACTGATACCATGAACTTTTGCTTCGACTTCAGCTAAGGCCGAAAAAACCATATTAGCCTGGTGGCAAACAGTAGCATCCTTCAAGCGGGTCAAGATTTCCTGAATGTCATGTAGGTGGCGCAGGGGAAGATGTGGGGGAGCCTTAACCACAAAACGGCTGGCGGTTATGCCCGAGATGCTACAGCGTTCCTGCTGTAGCTCAGCTTGCAACTCCAGCTGATCAAGGTACTGTGACAGGTCTGCTAGAGATAGTCCCAGATCCAATAAAGAACTTATCCACATATCACCGGATATTCCGGAAAAACAATCCAGGTATAATATTTTCATGGCGATAGGCTCCTTATTTCATTATTTTAGCAAGTTTTACAAAAACACAAATCACTGATATCATTTCAGAAAAAAGGTCAAACTGAGCTAAGTGGCAAATAGAATAAGTAATTATATTCAACCATATTGGGGACGAGTATGAAAAGCCTAAAGAAAACTAAATCAAAAAGCGGGTCTTCCCGCCTGACCATGATTATTATACCCCAAAGCGTGGATCGACCTCTTCGCTTTAGCGTTTCCCATAGGACTCTTCGCCTGACGGCAGTTATAGCCATACTTTTTGTAGTAGCTTCCTTTGGCCTGGCGGCTAGTTATGGATCTAAACAAGCCGATTTTAATAAACTGGAAGCTATAAAAGAGGAAAGCCAGCGCAAAGATCAGACCATCGAAATGATGGATGAACAGATAAAAACCATCGAGGAACAACAGGAAAGACTGGCTAATAAGCAGGCGAATATCAAGAAAATGATGGGCATCCAGAATGATGTTCCGATTACCACAGAATCTTCTAAGGGTGGACAGGGAGGGAGTGGGCCGGAACGGGAAGCACGGGTAGTGGATGATCACTTCAAACTGGCTGAGCAGTTGAAAAACCAGCTGGATCTCCAGGAAAAAGAACTAGATAACTTACTGGCGCGAGTCAATAATGATACCAAGTATTTTCGGGCTTTGCCCAATCAGTGGCCGGCTGCCGGGGAAATCAGCTCTACTTATGGCTGGCGCAAGTCGCCCTTTGGCGGGCGCAGCGAGAGTTTCCACGATGGGATTGACATCGCTAATGATTCAGGTACCCAAATACTGGCCGCTGCTGACGGCCAGGTGGTCTTCGCAGGCTGGGAGCCGGTATATGGTCGCACTATAATCATCAATCACGATCATGGCTTTGCCACCAAATACTCACATAATTCAGCACTGCTAGTTGAGGAAGGCGATAAAGTCAAAAAGGGAGACCTGATTGCCCGCATGGGCACCACCGGCCGAAGCACCGGACCACACCTGCATTTTACTATTATGAGATGGGAGCAGACATTGAACCCCTTGATATATCTGCCCAATCCCCAGGAGGATGAGTAAAGGAGTGTTCGGATTGAGAAGGAATAAGCCCAGTTTTGATAATATTGAAAGTATACTGTCTCCGGGGGTGGAGATAAACGGCAGCTTATCATCGCAGGGATCAATTCGCATCGATGGAAAGGTCGACGGTAAAGTAAATATCAAAGGTGATTTGATCATAGGTGAACAAGGCAGAGTAAAAGGTGAAGTTAAAGCGGCTAATCTGAAACTGGCTGGCCGCATCGAAGGCAATGCGATCATTGGTGGTCGTTTTGATTTATCCGCCAGTGGAGTAATGGCAGGCGACGTGCAGTGTACAGTATTCACCATAGATGAAGGTGGTCAATTGAACGGAAATACCTCAATGGGACGAGCTGAGCAACCACCGGTCAGTGGCAGAAATAGATTTTCCGAAGCGGGTGAAAAGCAAAAAGCAGGCAGGTGAAATAGTTGTTTTTGAATCGCAAGCACGCCGGATACTTGCTGGCCGAAGAACTGGAGAAACAGGATCTCCAGTTCGATTTGGTTCTGGCCATACCCCGGGGAGGGGTAGTTGCGGCCGACATTATTGCCCGCTGGTTTGACAAAGAAATCGATATCATATTATCGCGCAAAATTGGGTACCCCGGCCTGGATGTGCCCATAGCCGGAGCAATTGCCCCTGATGGCCAAGTGATCCTACCTGAAAAAGCACCTTCTTTTTTCACCACAGACGAAGATATTTTTCGCCAAGCAGTCGAAGAAACCAAAACCGAACTGACCAGGCAGACTAACCTTTACAGAGGAAATCGGCCTCCTTCTTCCTTGGAAGGGCGGCGGGTCTTGCTGGTGGATGACGGCATTGCCACCGGGTCTACAATTGCGGCTTCCATCGACTATCTTAAACGAACCGGGACAGCCAGTATTATCATAGCTACTCCGGTTTGCGCTCGGACTGCCTATGATGTTCTAATAGATCAGGTTGACCATATGGTTGTTCTGGAGGTCTCGGATAGTTTGTTGGCCGTAGGACAGTTCTATCAAGACTTTTCTGCGGTTGAAGACGAAGAAATAGCAACTATTCTCTCTAGCTCTTGAGTGTATCCTGCGTCATTGAGCCCTAGTGGCACAGGCCTTGATGAATGAAAACACCTTCTTGGATTAGGGAAGGCTTTTGTAGGGGGACGGCCCTGTCACCCCGCAGCAATGCCCACATCGCCCCGCTGGAAAGACCCTTCGGTGGTTCCTTCCTCAGGATAGCAGCATTATTCGAATGGCAGACTGTAACACGGCGGTAACTTTAATTGAAATTGAGAGCTGCCGTGGGAGTGCGGTGGTCGTTGTCAAAACGACTACAGGCCATAAACAATCCCCGCGCAATTATGTCGGCCATCTGGTATACCAAGTACAAGCGGGTGTTCTGCAGAACCATATGTTCCAGAAATCCCCCTACATTTACCACCCCGGAGATATGAAAATCCCCTACCTCCGGCAAGGTCTTTTTCAAGGCTGTACCCGGCTTAAGGCTACCTTTCTTGATATTAATAAATCCCACTCTTTCATAACTGCCCAGACAGGCATCAACCGCGATTATAAGCGGGTTTTTATATTTCTGCTGCAGAACATCAAGTACCTGCAGCATGTTAGTAGCATGAGTCGGCTCTTGCAGAGTTCCATATACATTGATAGTGGGGCTAAAACTGCGCAGGCGCGTGCCTACCAGTGGGCCCAGACTGTCCCCGGTGGCGCGATCAGTACCAACGCAGACAAAAACTGTTTCCCGAGAACGATCAGGATTGAAATCCACCAATAGTGAATGAACATTACGCTCGATGCGCGAATAACAAAAGGGATCTTCATAATGGATCGACAGGCTTTCGTCCGTAGGTGAATGCTTGATCAATGACAATTTCGTCCCTCCTAGGCTACTTTGTATCATTCTTCACGCCTGCCAATATTTTTATGCTGTATTTCCAGCTAAATCAGAATATTAATTATCATATGCCGGCCTAGGAGAAGCAGATGAAACATCTAAAAATTCGGCTTATGTTGGTAATGGGCTATCTGGGAGCAGTGGTTGGGGCGGGATTTGCTTCCGGACAGGAAATAGTCCAATTCTTTGTGGCCTATGGAAGCCCTGGCTTGACAGGAGCATTGGTAGCGACTCTTCTATTTGCATCGATGGGGGGACTGCTACTATATTTATCCCATCGCTACCGGGTTTCCAATTATCAGGATCTACTTTCCAGAGTGATAGGTGAACGAGTCAGTCCGGTGATTGACATCATGCTGGCAGTGTTTTTGTTTCTGGGTATTTCCACCATGTTTTCGGCTAGTGGCGCGGTGTTTTATGAGCATTTATACCTGCCCAAAAAAGCCGGGATTTTGGCGGCATATCTGCTGGTGGTAATACTTTTATTGGCAGGACGGCGAGGCTTGATCTACTCTTTCAATTTGCTAGTGCCCATAAAATTGGTTTTGCTTTTGATCATCTCCACTTATGCAGCCGTGTTTGTTGATGACACACAGGTAGAGGTGTTCACAGCCTATTTGAGCGGTCAGTCTGGACGATTATGGGGCTTGGCCTGTGTACTCTACGTGGCCTATAATTTCGCACTAGCCATGGTGGTGCTAACAGAGTATCAGAGTGTCGGCCAGCGCCGCGATGGTATAATTGGAGCCGTCTGGGGCGGGCTGGTACTGGGCTTACTGGTGGTATTGAATTATCTGGCTCTGTCTCGATTTTTGCCGGTCGTTATGCATTATCAAGTTCCGATGTTGTTTGTGGCCGGCCAAATATCCATCACTACCAAATACATTTATACGGTGGTGCTGTGGCTAGGCATCCTCACCACAGCTATCGCCAACACCTACGGATTTGCTCAGCGGATGGCAAAATTCTCCGGGTTCAGTTACGCCATCTGCCTGATCCTATGCAGTACTCTGGCCCTGCCCCTGTCTATGCAGAGTTTTTCAACTCTGGTGGGCAGAATATATCCCATATTCGGCCTATTAGGCGTAGTAATATTAGCAGCTATTTTGTGGCAGGCTGGAAAAGACATCCTGAAGCGAATGTATTATAATATAAGCCAGCTATTCAGGGGGCTAAGGAGGTAAAATGGTGAATAACCTAAAGAATATTCCTTCGGTTGATGAACTGCTGACAGAACAAAGTCTGCAAGAACAACTCAGTCATTATAATCGCGACTTTGTGGTGGACGTATTACGTGAGGCGGTCGAAGCCATGCGCACCCGCTTGAAAGCGGTCGATACCGAAGTGACCCGTGCGCATATCATCAAATGGGTCTGCCAGGATGTAGAGCAACGCGTGCAAGTTCTTACCCGAGGAACCTTGAAGCGGGTCATCAATGGTACGGGAGTAATATTACATACCAACCTTGGACGAGCCCCTTTGTCTCAAACCGCCTTAAACTACCTGCACCAGATGGGGAGCTTTTACAACAATCTGGAATTAGATTTGGAAAAAGGAGAACGGGGCTCTCGCTATGTGCATGTGGAAGAATTGCTGTGCCGCCTGACCGGTGCTGAAGCCGCTCTGGTTGTCAATAATAATGCTGCCGCGGTATTACTGGGCCTCAACACCCTGGCCAACAATCAAGAAGTCATAGTTTCCCGTGGACAATTGGTGGAAATCGGCGGAGCGTTTCGCATTCCAGAGGTCATGAAGCTAAGCGGGGCTCGGCTCATAGAAGTGGGAACCACCAACAAAACTTACCTGCGTGATTACGCCGAAGCCATTAGTGAAGACACCGGGTTGCTTTTTGCAGCCCATACTTCTAATTATAAAATAGAGGGATTTACAGCTGAAGTAGCCCTCTCTGACCTGGTCAAGCTGGGGCAGGAAACCAACCTGCCGGTGATGCAGGATTTGGGTAGCGGGATCCTTTTCAAACCTTCCAGCTGTGGGTTAGACGAGGAGCCCACTGTTCAGCAGAGTGTAGCCGCTGGAGCGGACGTGATCACCTTCAGTGGAGATAAATTATTGGGAGGGCCTCAGTCGGGGATCATCGTAGGTCGTAAACCATATATAGAGGCGATGAAGAAAAACCAATTGACCCGGGCACTGCGAGTCGATAAGCTGACAATCGCGGCTTTGGAAGCCACACTGATCGAATACCTGGCCGGATTCCCGGAAAAAAATCTGCCGATCATACGCATGCTGAATATGAGCCCCGCTGAATTGCAGCTGCAAGCAGAGCAGTTGGAGGACATCCTTACAGCCGAGCTGGGGACTTTGGCTTTCCTGGATAGCATTCGCGTGGTGGAAGTAGATGATATGGTGGGCGGAGGAGCCTATCCCACCTATCGTTTGCCTGGTTATGGGGTAGAGATCCGTTTTAAGGAGCGGAAACTGGAAGCGGTGGCGGCGTGCTTGCGCCGACAAGATCCAGCGGTTTTGACCAGAAAGCAGGAGGATGGTCTACTGATCAGTGTACGTACTCTGTTGGATGGAGAAGCAACTTTATTGACCCAGAAGATCTTCCAGGTCTTGCAGGATCTGGAGGCGGACGATCAGAAAGGGGAACAGCATTGAAGAGGCTAATCATTGGTACAGCCGGGCACATAGACCATGGTAAGACCACTTTAGTAAAGGCCCTAACCGGGATCGAGACTGATCGCCTCAAGGAGGAACAACAGCGGGGCATATCCATAGAATTAGGATTTGCACCCTTTTCCCTGCCCAGCGGTCAAAGAGCGGCTATCGTCGATATGCCCGGGCATGAACGGTTTATTCGCCACATGGTGGCTGGAGCCTTTGGAATAGATATGGTAATATTGACTATTGCAGCCGATGAAGGCGTTATGCCGCAAACCCGGGAGCATATGGACATCATTGAACTGTTGAATGTTCGCCAGGGGATTGTGGTGATCACCAAGATAGATCTGGTGGATGAAGAATGGCTAATGCTCATGGAGGATGAGATCCGTCAGTATATCGACAAGTCCGTCCTCAAAGGCGCACCGCTCATACCTGTCTCGGCGGTGACCGGGCAAGGCCTTGACCAATTAATGGCTACTATTGAAGCCATGGCGGTTGACATCCCGGAAAAGCCGATACTCGATTATGTTCGTCTACCTATTGATCGTGTTTTTACTATGTCCGGTTTTGGAACAGTGGTCACCGGTACCCTGTGGTCGGGGCAGATCCAGCAGGGTGACACCTTGGAACTGATGCCGGTCAAACGGCCGGTAAAGGTAAGAACGCTGCAGGTTCATAATGAAAAGGTGAATACCGCCTATGCCGGGCAACGGGTAGCGGTCAATTTACAGGGCATCGAGGTGGCCGATATTCGCCGGGGGTATTTATTAGCCAGCAGCGGCTATCTAACATCGTCCTATCGTGTCGATGCACGCTTAAGACTGTTACCCTCCTCGCCCCGCAATCTAAGAAACTGGAACCGCATCCGTTTTCACCTGGGCACCGATGAAGCCCTGGGGCGGATTGTGCTGTTGGATCGGGATGAGTTGCATCCCGGTGAAGAGGCTTATGCCCAGATCGTTCTGGAAAAGCCCATTGTAGGGTATAAGGGAGACAACTTTGTTATTCGTTACTACTCCCCGATCACGACCATAGGGGGAGGAACCATCATTGACGCCAACGCTCCGAAACAGAAACGCTTCAAGGAAGACGTCCTGGAGCAATTAGCCACCAAGGAGGAAGGCAGCCTTTATGATGTGTTGCTGCAGGAAATGCGCTCTCAACCAGAAAAGACCATGACCATAGCAGAATTGGTCAAAAAGACCGGAGCTAAGGAAGAGGATGTCCAGCGTGAGATAGCTCAACTGGTGGAGGATGAACAGATCCACGATCTGAAAAACAATGAATATATAAGCCAGTTTGGTTTGGATATGATCAGCAGTAAACTGAAGACTACGTTGGAGGACTATCAACAGAAGTATCCCCTGAGGCCGGGCTATCCCAAGGAAGATATGCGCAGCCGCCATTTTCCAGCGATCAATGGCAAGACTTTCAATGCTATATTAAAAGCATTGGAAACCAACGGACAGATAAAAAGCAGCAATAATTTATTAACCCTGCCGGGTTTTCAACCCTTGCCAGACCAAGCTGATCAGGAGCGGTTAGAGCAAATCATGGCTATTATGAACCAGCGCTTGTTCAATCCTCCTTCTCCGCAAGAATTGCGTCAAGAAGTAGGTAGCGACGAGGCTCATTTTCAGGAATTGCTGGCTTATCTGCTCAATGAAGGACGACTGGTCAAAATCAGCACAGATATATATTTTTCCAGACAGGCCATAGAAGAAGGGAAGACAAGGATGGACGAGTATTTTCGGGAGGAGAAAGAAATGAGCTTAGCCACCGCCCGAGATTTGTTCGATACTTCTCGCAAGTATGCCCTGCCTCTGGTAGAATATTATGATAAGATTCGCTTTACACGCAGAGTAGGGGATATGCGCGTTAAAATGTAGCAGAGTTAAGAAGAGAGGATTGTAAAGTGGCCAAAGTTGGGATTCCACATGCCTTGGCATATTATCTGTATTATCCATTCTGGAAGACTTTTTTCGAAAAACTTGGTCATGAAGTAGTGGTATCAACACCTACTACCCGGGCGATTTTAGACCGGGGAGTGGAAGAGACGGTCAACGATGCCTGTATACCTATCAAAATATATCACGGCCATGTAGCTAGCCTTATCGACCAGGTGGACTACATTTTCTGCCCGCGTTTGATCAGCGTGCGGCGGCATGGTGATTTTGGGACAGAAACCTTTTGCCCCAAATTTTTAGGTTTGCCTGATTTGATACGATTGACATTCACAGGCGCTCCGCCGATCATTGATACTCCCATAGATATCAATCAGCTTGAATCAAAACCCAAAAGCAAAAAAGACAAAAAAAGGAAACCCGCAGAAATTATGGAGGCGGCCTGCGTGGAAACAGGAGACCGTCTGGGGAACAGCATTACCCAGAGTCGTGCTGCCTATCAAAAAGCCGCCCAGGTTCATCAACGTTTTCTCACTCTATTAGAACAAGGGAAACTGCCGCCCGAAGCCATAGACATATTGTTTCCCCCGGAGAATCCCATATCTTATGAGCTGGAGAACCCGGAATTCAATCTAGCTGTGGTCGGCTATCCCTATGCTATTTATGACCATTACATCAATGTGGGGTTACTTAATATACTGCACAAAGAAAACATTAAAGTGTACACACAGGATACGCTAAGTGATAAAATCTTAAATCAAGAAGCCAGCGAACTGCCGAAAAGTATGTTTTGGTACTTTTCCAACCGAGCCGTTTATGGGGCGCTTTATTATATGAAAAAGGGTTATATCGATGGGATCGTGCACATAACTGCTTTTGCTTGCGGACCTGACTCCATGGTGGATCGACTCTTGGAAATTGAGGCCCGGCGTCGAGGTAAGCCTTACTTGCCTATATCGATTGATGAGCATACCGGTGAAAGCGGGGTGCGTACGCGAGTAGAAGCCTTCGTGGATATGCTTCGCTATAGGAGGGACAAAAAGTGAAGATAAGCTTTCCTCATATGGGATATTCGTACATTGCCCTGAAATGGCTGGTAGAAAACTTGGGACACGAATGCATCGTACCGCCCGAACCAAGCAAACGCACTCTGGATCTTGGCGTACGTCATGCCCCTGAGTTCGCCTGCATCCCCTATAAGATACTTATGGGAACCTATTTGGAAGTTGCCGAAATGGGGGCCGAACTGATTCTGAGTTCGGGAGGGCGGGGGCCTTGCCGGGCTGGGTACTATTGGGTCATGCACAGATATCTGCTGGAGGAACTTGGCCTTGATGTAAAATTAATAGCCTTTGAACCACCCCTGAATGATCTTAAAGGCTTTTTCAAAACCATTCACTGGCTGCGCAAAACGGGGGGGCGATCAGTCAAAGAAGTTCTGAATGCCCTGGAGGTCACCTGGGAAAAGATCAAAGCCCTGGATGATCTGGAGTTATGCTCTCATGAAACAAGACCTTATGAAGTGAATCGAGGCGATACTACCCGTGCCCTGTGGAAGGGTTTGGATATGGTGGATCAGGCCAACACGTTGGCGGAACTGGCGGAAGCACGTCACGAGGGATTGCGGCTTTTAGAAAGTGTCCCTCGCGATAACAGCCGTAATCCATTGAAAATAGGCATCATTGGAGAAATATATGTTGTTCTGGAACCAGCTGCCAACCACTATATACAGATCATGCTGGGGGAGATGGGTGTACACACGGATCGCTCCATTTATTTAAGCGCCTATACCCGCAACAATACCATTGTCAATCTGGAGGGAGACATCAAAGCCATGGCGCGTCCCTACTTAAATGCTGATACAATTGGAGGACATGGGGTCAACAGTGTGGCGGAAACGGTTCTGTATGCTAAGCATGGATTTGATGGAGTGGTTCAGTTGGCACCTTTTGCTTGTATTCCTGAAATTGTAGCCAAAGGGATTCTGCCCACCATCAGTCAGGAGTATGGCATACCGGTACTGACTATATTCATCGACGAACAAACCGGTAAAGCCGGAGTACAAACCCGCTTGGAGGCCTTTGTCGATCTCCTGCAAAGACGGCGCGAGAACAAAGCAAAGTCAGAGAGGTTAGCCATATGAAAGGATTTTTAGGGGTTGACGTTGGATCGGTTAGTACTAATATTGTTGTAGTGGATGCCGACGGAAAGTTGTTAGTGGATCGTTACTTGCGTACTAGTGGACGTCCTATTGAGGTAGTTCAACAGGGGATATATGATATTGGCAAGGAACTGGCGGGTGACGTGGAGATATTAGCAGCTGGCACCACCGGTAGCGCGCGATTCTTGACTAGCATGATCGTAGGTGCGGACGTAGTCAAAAATGAAATCACCGCCCATGCTGTAGCCGCTTCGAATATTGTGCCTGGAGTACGAACCATAATCGAAATCGGTGGACAGGATTCTAAGATCATTATTTTGCGGGATGGTGTGGTAACAGACTTTGCCATGAATACGGTCTGTGCCGCTGGAACCGGATCTTTCCTGGATCAGCAAGCCAGCCGCCTGCTGATTCCCATCGAAGAATTTGGCAATTATGCCTTAAAAGCAAAAAATCCCGTGCGCATAGCAGGACGATGCGCAGTATTTGCCGAATCAGACATGGTACACAAACAACAGCTAGGATATAACACCGAGGATATTATCGCTGGCTTATGTGAGGCCCTGGTACGCAACTATATGAACAATGTCGGCAAAGGCAAGGAAATACTCGATCCGATCATTTTCCAGGGAGGCGTGGCCGCCAATGCCGGCTTGGTACAAGCTTTCAACCACTACTTGAATACGGAAGTGACAGTCCCCCCTTACTTTGGTGTTATGGGAGCCATAGGAGCCGCCTTACTGGCTAAAGATATCTACGCCAAAAAAGGAAGCACTAATTTCAAGGGATTTAATCTGAGGGATATTAAGTATGTGACCACCAGCTTTGAATGTAAAGGGTGCTCCAATGCCTGTGAGGTGGTACAGTTTTATCAAAACGGCGAGTTACTGGCCCGCTGGGGCGACCGGTGCGGCAAGTGGGAACTGCAAATCGATTGATCAAGGGGTTTTTCACAACCTATGGGGAGTGAGAGCAATAAAAATGAGGAGGAATTTTGGATGAGGATACGTAAGCGTGTATCAATGGTAGTGCTCATGCTGTTCATGCTGGGCCTGGTAGCCGGTTGTGGACAAGGAGGCGACAATGGTACTGCCCAGCAGGAAGGGGATACCATCAAAGTCGGCATCAATACCGAGCTGTCCGGACCGGTAGCTAGCTACGGGAGCAATGCAGCCAACGGAGCATTACTGGCCATTGAAGAAATCAATGCAGCCGGTGGTGTCTTAGGCAAACAGATCGAACCACTGTCTAGAGACTGTAAGTCCATTCCTGACGAAGCTATGAGCATCAGTGCTTCATTGGTAGGAGAGAAAGTTGTGGCCCAAATCGGCCCGCTGACCAGTGGTAATGTGGCCGGCAGTACTCCGGTAATGATGGAGAATCAGATCCCCCTGTTGGCACCTGCTGCTACAGCCGCCAATGTTACTTTTGATGAAAAAACCAACACGGTTAGAGATTATATTTTCACCGTATGCTTCCTGGATTCTGACCAGGCTCGCCGTATGGCCAACTTCGCTTTAGAAGACCTGCAGGTAAAGACAGCTGCTATTTATGGCAGTACCTCCGATGATTACGCCAAGGGTCTTGCTAAATATTTCAAAGAGGAATTTACCGCCAAAGGTGGTACTATTGTAGCTGAAGAAGGTTTTGTCGCTCAGGATAAAGATTTCCGTGCTACTCTGACCAAGATAAAAGGAACCAACCCTGACTTTATCTATGTACCGGGCTATTACACTGAGGTAGCTGTATTGATTAAACAAGCTCGTGAGCTGGGTATAACCTGCCCCATCGGCGGTGGAGATGGTTGGGATTCTCCTGACATGGTGAGCGTAGCTGGTGCCGAAGCATTGAACGATACTTTCTTTACCAACCACTATTCCATAGATGACCCTGATCCGGCCATCCAGGGATTTGTGGAAGCTTACCAAGCCAAGTACAACAAAGTTCCAGATTCCTTTGCCGCCCTGGGCTATGATGCTGCCCGTCTGTTAGCCGATGCCATCGAGCGGGCCGGTGTTGCTGATCCAGTTCAGGTCAGAGACGCTCTGTCAGCTACCGTAGACTTCCAGGGGATCACTGGAAAAATGAGCATCAACGAGAGAAATAACCCTGATAAAGAAATCGTTGTTATCGAATACAAGGATGGAAACCAAGTACCAAGATAGGTGTTGCAGTTTCTGAAAGGGAGGGGATGCCCCCCTCTCTTTCAGTTGTGACAAAAGGATGTGGCTTTATTGCTTGAATTTATGCAGCAAATGGTAAATGGATTATCATTGGGAGCAATTTATGCTCTTATAGCACTGGGCTATACTATGGTTTATGGAATAGTCATGCTAATCAACTTCGCCCATGGTGATATCATGATGGTAGGAGCCTATGTGGGTTTCTTTGCGGTATCTGTTCTGGGCACCAACATTTTTGTGGCTATGGCTATGGCCATGATAGCCTGTGCCGTGTTAGGTGTAGTGATCGAAAAGGTTGCCTATAAACCATTACGCAACTCCACGCGTATTGCAGCCCTTATAACAGCTATAGGTATGTCCTTTTTCCTGGAATACACCATGATTTTCTTTTTCACGCCGACTCAGCGAGTATACCCTGCTGAGGCTTTTGCTGTAACCAATTACAATGTCATGGGTTTGACCTTATCCAGCAAAGACATCTTTGTTTTCATATCGGCGGTGGTCTTAATGATAATTTTGCAGTATATCATTAAACGCACCAAAACGGGAAAGGCCATGCGCGCTGTTTCCCTGGACAAGGATGCCGCTATGTTGATGGGGATAAGCGTAGACAAAACTATATCTATTACCTTTGCTATCGGATCTGCTCTGGCAGCTGCAGCCGGAGTAATGATCGGGGTCTACTACAATTCCATAAACCCACTGATGGGCATGATTCCAGGAATCAAAGCCTTTGTGGCAGCTGTTTTGGGCGGTATCGGGATAATACCCGGCGCCATGGTAGGCGGCTTCCTCATGGGAATTCTGGAAACTCTGGTGAGTGGTTACGGTAGCAGCCTCTATCGGGACGCAGTAGCCTTTGGTGTCTTGATAATTATTCTGCTGATTAAGCCAACCGGATTGTTTGGGAAAAACACCGGTGAAAAAGTGTAGGTGACAGTCGATGCAAAAAACTTTTAAACCGGGACAATTTATTTTTGAGGTTGGCATCCTGGTGGTAATTTTCACCCTGGTGCAGTACTTGATAACCAGTGGTCTGCTTAATCAATACTATCAAATCAACCTGGCTTCCATATGTATCAATATAATATTGGCAGTCAGCCTGAGTTTGATCAATGGCTTTACCGGACAGCTCTCTTTGGGACATGCTGGGTTTATGGCCGTGGGTGCTTATGCCTCCGTAATAATGACTACTTATATGGGGATGCCATTTTTCGTAGGTATTATTGCTGCATGTCTGGCGGCAGCTCTGGCAGGTTTCATAATTGGAGTGCCTACCCTAAGGCTGCGCGGAGACTATCTGGCTATTGCCACGCTGGGTTTTGGCGAGATCATTCGGGTGGTTCTCCAAAACATCGAATATGTAAACGGCCCGGCGGGAATCATGGGAATAGCCAAAATGTCTACCTGGCCCTGGATGTTTGGAGCAGTAGTGCTCACCATACTGGTTATTGTGAATCTGGTTAATTCCAGTTATGGACGAGCGATCATTTCAGTACGGGAAGACGAAGTTGCGGCTGAGCTGATGGGCGTTAATACCACCAAGTATAAAGTACTAGCCTTCGTTATTGGAGCCATGTTTGCGGGTTTGGCAGGCGCTTTATACGCCCATTATTTCTATATAATCAAACCGGAAACATTTAATTTCATGAAGTCCTTTGACGTACTGGTCATGGTAGTTCTGGGTGGTTTGGGAAGTACCACTGGTGCTGTCATTGCCGCAGTTTTTATAACAGTTCTGACCGCTGCCTTACAATCTTTCCCGGCTATACGCATGATCCTTTACGCAGTGATATTGATCACTGTTATGATCTACCGCCCGCAGGGATTGATGGGCAATCGCGAATTAGGCAGAAAGACCTTTGGAAGATTGTGGGGTGAGAGGAAATGACGTTGATGACCATTGAAAGGCTCCACAAATCTTTTGGCGGACTGAGTGCGGTTTTAGACTTTAATGCCCATTTAGAAGAACATGATCTGATCGGCTTGATCGGCCCCAATGGTGCTGGGAAAACTACGGTTTTTAACCTTATCACCGGGGTGTATAAACCAGATGAAGGCGCAATAAAATTTAAGGGTCAGGATATAACTGGTCTGCCGCCCTATGACATCTGTAGCCGTGGTATTGCTCGCACCTTCCAAAACATTCGTCTATTTAATGACCTAACCGTTCTGGACAATGTTCGCATCGCTCTGCATAAGGATGTGCGGTATCCTTTGCTCAGCGCTATCATGCGCGTACCTGGTTTTTTCAAAGGCGAAGCAGAAATGGAAAAGAAAGCTGATCAGTATTTACAAATATTTAACCTGGAAGACAAGCGTAATGAAATAGCTAGTAGCCTACCATATGGCGAGCAGCGCCGTTTGGAAATTGCCAGAGCCCTGGCCACCAATCCCAAACTGTTGATTCTGGATGAGCCTGCTGCCGGCATGAATCCTCAGGAAACCGTGGAATTAATGGAAATGATACGCTCTATTCGGGAGCAGTTTGATCTGACCATACTCCTCATAGAGCACGATATGTCCCTAGTCATGGGAGTGTGCGAAAGGATTTATGTATTGGACTATGGGCAGATTATAGCCGAAGGCACACCGGAAGAGATACGTAACAATAAAAGAGTTATTGAAGCATACCTGGGAGAGGAGGTCAGCTAGTGCTCGAGGTTAAAGAGATTGAGGTATATTATGGTGCTATCCACGCCTTAAAGAAACTATCCATTAGTGTAAAACAGGGCTCTATCGTCACGTTGATCGGTGCCAATGGAGCTGGCAAAACCACCACCTTAAAGACCATATCCGGGTTGCTGCGGCCCCGCTCTGGGTCGATCATGTATAAAAACCAGGATATTACTCAGGTGCCTCCCGAAAAAATTGTGGGATTGGGCATCTCCCAGGTACCAGAAGGACGGCGAGTGTTCCCGTCCATGAGTGTTCTGGAAAACCTGGAAATGGGAGCTTACTTACGCAACGATAAAAAACAGATTGCTCAAGATATGGACAATGTGTTTAGTCGCTTTCCCCGTCTAAAAGAAAGATACAAGCAAATGGCGGGTACATTGAGTGGGGGCGAACAGCAAATGCTAGCCATCGGGCGGGCTCTAATGGCCAAACCGGAATTACTCTTGATGGATGAGCCCTCCATGGGACTGGCACCGCTATTGGTAAAAGAGATTTTTGAAATCATCAAAGATATTAACAAACGAGGAACAACTATACTGTTAGTAGAGCAGAACGCCAACATGGCCCTATCGATTGCCGACAAAGCCTATGTTATTGAAACCGGCGAAATCGTGTTGCAAGGCACTGCTCAGGAATTAATGAATAGTGAACAAGTAAAGAAAGCGTATTTGGGCGGTTAGCCCAAAGGTGCTAAAAGGGGGTATTTCTATGAAGGTAAAAGATCGGATGACTACAGAAGTCAAGGTTGTACAGTTGGACACCAGTTTAAACGAAGCATTCCGTATTATGAAAGAAAGTAATATTCGGAGGCTGCCTGTGCAGGATAAGGGCAAACTGGTGGGCATTACCACCCTATCCGATTTGAACCAGGCCGCCCCATCATCAGCTACTTCACTCAGTGTCCATGAACTGAATTATCTGCTGGCCAAAACCAAGATCAAAGATATTTTGCCGAAAAAGCAGACAGTTTTCACAGTCACCCCGGAGACCTACATCGAAACAGCCGCCAAAATCATGCGCCAGAACAAAATCAGCGGTCTGCCGGTCTTGGAAGGCGACGAGTTGGTAGGCATCATTACTGAGACCGACGTATTTGATGCTTTGATCGATATTCTGGGAGTTCATAAACCCCACAGCCGCATAGATGTATATATCAGCGAAGCACCCGGAACCCTAGCTGACCTTACCGGCATGATAGCCAGTAAAGGCATCAATATCTTAAATGCGGTAGCCTATCATGATGACAAAAAGGATAGATACAAGGCGATAATAAGGGTGGAAACCCTAGATTGTGAACCAATCCTGCAAGAGTTCAAGAAACGTGGTTATGATATCGAATCCGTTTTAACCGTTGACAGCATGGAGGAATAGACGTAACGCGGATAAATTGTTCGAACATAGAACCTGACCCCTACTCGTTATCTTGAGATAATGAAAAGGGGTTTTCTATTACAATCAATATCTTATCTATGGCAGCAGGGAATTAGACACCGGATGAAGAAGCAAACAGCCTTGCCAACAGCCGACCCAGTTAGTCCCATTTTTAGTCATTACAGGTGCTTTATTTGACAAAGCTCGATTGGGGTTATATACTCTATAAGCGATAAATTGACACGGAGGCGGATCGGTCCTGGTGGGCCGCCTGGACTTCAAATCCAGCCGAGCGGTAGTGATCCTGCCGTTGGTGTGTTCGATTCGCACACGCCTCCGCCATATTAAAGCAAGGTTTTACCGGCATTCCAAGAGATGGGATGACCGGGTTTATTTTTTCAACCAACATCACCAACAAAGCTTGAAACCACGGGTTGAAACCACGGGGACGTGAAACCACGGGGACGGTTCCTGCGGTTCGATTATGGTTATACCGTTACGCCTTTAGTTTAAATATTTGCTAATTCCCGTTAGCCTGGCCCACTTCTTATTGACAGCCCTTTTTCTTTTAATGCCTTCAAATATCTATCCCTTTTGTCCCTTTCGAATTTTTGAACATCTGAACACTGGTTGAGATTGCATGTTGTGTTAATGACATTAATAGACATATTCCGCTTTGCACGCTCCGTTTTCTACCAGTTCTTGGCACATTGAACCACCTCTGGCTTATAAGCAAATACATTAACTTATGCAACCGTAAGAACCGTCCCCCTGGTTCGTCGTCCCCCTGGTTCGTCCCCCTGGTTCGTCATTGGCGTTTTTTATCTTTGGTTCTCGAACGATACCGATCGATACTGCGCTTAGGCGTATATAGTTTGACCGAATCGTTGTTAATGGTATCTGGGTTTTTTACACCTGATCTAAGACCATCGATATGTTCATGTAGTTCAGGTTTAATAGTCGCCCACATAGGGTCAAGTATAAAATCAATACCTTCCCTCCTGGCTAGCTTTGATGCAGGTACAAAATCACTATCCGCAGATATCAAAACAATCTGATCTACTTGTTTTTTATACGCTAATGAGGCAATATCAATACCAATCTTCATATCAACGCCTTTTTGTTTAACATCAAGTTTAAAATCGTCTTTAGTTAAATCTCCCCATTGCATGGTGCTGTTGCACAGTTTCTTGGTTACCTGGGGATCAATATTAAAATGAGCCTGGGCTTCAGCGAGGGTTCCTAATCTTAAAGCCACTTTTCGCTTTTTCCTAAGCTCGTTCAAAAATTCAGTTGTCCAGGTGTATAAATCGGTTTTCTCAAAATCGATGAGTTCCCCTGATAGGGGATGGCGCATCTTTTTACTCATAGGAGGACAATCATAATAGAATATCCTATATAGTTCGCATTCATTACCATGGATAAACAGATGCTTCCTACAATACCAGATAAGCTCATCGGCTCTGTCTTTGGAGCACTTTTCTCCCCAAAGGAATTGTGCTCTGCGCCTATAAAAGCCTCCATCAACGAGTATCGCAGATCTAATCATATTATTTCCCCTTTCCCCCTAGAAAAATGAAAAGCCCGTGGGTTCGGCACTTCCCGGATAGTGGGAGGCTTACTGCCAAGGGCATATTAGCTAAATAAGTTTAGGCTTGCAATTGGTATGTATTATAATATGCCCAATCGGATAAAAAATCAACCATCATATTACCGAAAATGGTATTATTTTATCACTTATTTAGTTCAAATACGTCAATTATCTCCTAGGTAATTATTATTGTTTAGGTCATAGAGATACTTCGTTATTTTTCAGTCCCCCAGACAATCCGCTACTGCGACTATAGACTTGCTATATCCTTCCTTTTATTTATGAAGATGTCTCCTATTACAAAATATGCTAAACTGTACTTCGCTTGCCATAAGATAATTCCTGCCAAGAACCCAATAATATATTTATGAAACCAACGTTCCTGTCAAAGCAAACTAACGGCGAAAAAATTATTGCTAGATGGGTAATACTGTTATATCCAGCACTTTATTACCCATATACGCCGGACTTCAAATCCAGCCGAGCGGTAGTGATCCTGCCGTTGGTGTGTTCGATTCGCACACGCCTCCGCCATATTTGCCTTGGTCGAGCTTCCGCATAATTCCTCTTGTCGGGACGAACGGAGCCCTGTTATACTAAAGACAAGAACAAAGCCTGCAATGATCGCAAAAGGGTTGTATTTTTAACCACAAATGAAACCAGGGAGTTTTGGTCTGACTTGGGATGTCAAGCCTGACATAAGGACAGGTAGGCAGAAGCAGTTAGCCGAACACCCACCTTAAGAGGAAGTGGGTTTCAAAAGAAACCATGAACGACTGCGCGGGATAAAAAGCGCCTTTGAGCTTAGCTCAAAGGCGCTTCATTTTTTAGTAACCCAAGATAACTAATTGGTAAACCACTGAGTTACATACAGATAATTTCCTTCCTGATAAAAACCTAGGCCCACCTTATGATAAGAGCTTCCCAGGATGTTTTGGCGATGGCCGGTGGAGTTCATGAAAGCATTATGAGCTCCTTTAACACTGGTGTTTTTGGCAATATTTTCGGCAGCTGACCGGTAGCTTATACCCAGATTTTTCATCATAGCAAAGGGACTTCCATAGGTGGGGGAAGTGTGGCTGAAATAATTATTTTCTGCCATGTCCTTTGATTTCAGATGGGCTCCATTACACAAAGCGGTGTCCAGAGTGAGCGGAGCCAGGTTGTTGTCGGCCCGAGCGGCATTGATATAACCCAGCATTTCGGTCTGCATAGCTGAGAAATTATCTGCAGGTGCTGGATCTGGTTTTGGAGTAGGTACCGGGGCGGGAGTCTCCGGTTTGGGCTGTGGATTCGGCGCAGGCTTAGGTTGTCCCGGTGTGGGGTTTGGCACTGGCGCCGGGGCTGGACTCGGTACTGGTTTAGGTTGACAGCCGTTGTTATCGGGTTTGGAAATCCGATAAACACGAACTTGCGGAGATTTGCTGGGATAATAGGTTTTGCCTTTGACTATTTTGCTAACCAGATAATCGGGAAGCAATTCTCCATCACTGCTGCCTGACAGCGAGACATACTGCTTGACCGAAATGATCGGCGCAGCTTCAGCTGTTTCCATGCTGCCAAAGCTATGTAATGGGGAGCAGATGAGTGCGACTGCAAGGACAATTTTTAGTAGCTTTTTCATTGTATCTACCTCCTTGCTCCTATATTAACTAGATTTATCCATTCTAACTAGGGACAAATATTACCAGTTGTCCCTAGGATACTACTTAAAGATCCTACATGAGAGTCGTGCCGAATGGACTTTCTTGAATAATGACGGTAGCTCTAAAAAGGCCATCCTGAGCGGTAGCGTAGGGGAGGTATGCGTTTGCAGGACTCTTCGCTTTCGCTTAGAGTGACCAGATTTAAGGGTTTGTAAAATGGGGCAAAATCCTCATATAAGTCGAAAAAAGGATGTCTACCCAACATCCTTAAACATAGTTTTAACAAATTAATCTTGCTTTCATTATTTCCCGGGAAATATCTACAAAATGATCAATGGCGGCTGGGAAGCTTAAAGATGCGTTCCTTGGCAAGGTAGCGCCCTGCCACCAGCAGAACAATGATGGCAGCTATGATAAGCAGGGTCAACTTTATGTCTTGAGCCTTAAAAAGAGCCAGGCCTAATCCGGTGTATAGTACGGCGGAAGGAATCTTGCCGATGGCGGAGGAAAAGAAAAAATTCCAGAAGGATACTCCTCCAACGGCGGCAATGGCATTGATGAAGGGAGTGGGGATCACCGGGACTATACGCGCCACCACAATTCCCCAGAAGGCCAAATAACCGTTGGTGCGGTTAATATCATATCCGAAACGTATCTTAAGTTTGCGTTCCGCCCATTCAGCTCCCAACAGTCGGAAAACCCAATAGGCAATAGTAGCTCCTGCCAGAGCACCCGACCAGGACAATAAGAAGCCCATCTTGAAACCAAATAGAAGTCCGCCGGCGGCAGCCAGAATTATATAAGGAAAAACGGGTAAAGCCGCCTGAACCACAAATAGGCCAAAGGCCACCATGGGTGCCATTACACCAAAGGTACGCACATAGGCAATAACCGCATCTATACTGCTTAGTTCAGCAAAATCCACTGATCTACACCTCTTCTATAATTTACTATGAGGAAGAACGATATACAATACCGATGTAAATGTTTACCTGTTGAATATATTAATGATTAAGCAGGGCAAGAATCAATAGGTGGTCTACTTTTTTGTAATACCCTATCTTTGTCGATAGCCAGCACTTATAATATGAGTAAATCAAATGTCATTTCCGGGGGTTTGTGAGGGAGCAGATCATGGTGCTGCTCCCTCAATATATTTTGTACTATGAATATCACTAAGTATGAGCTGCCGAGCGGTATGCTATAATATGGATGTTACCTTAAGGGCAGGTGATTCTATGCAGGCCAACCTAGTTGATCTTATCATATTGGTACTGCTGCTACTTAGCGGACTGACGGGACTGCGGCTGGGGTTTGTTAAGGCTGTTGGCGGTCTGTTTGGCACCATAACCGCCTTTATTATTGCCCTGCTATTCAGTGATGATCTGGTGCTACTCTTAGAAACCCATTTTGGCACGCGAACTGCCCTGGCCAATGCTTTAGTAGGACACATGCCGGTAACGGCTCTGCCTTTACCCTTATCAAAGGTAATAGAGACTGAACTTACGACACCCACTCCGGCTGATTTTCTGGCTCAGTTTATGCTAGTTCTAGCTTGCTTTTGTTTAATAACCTTTGCGGGAGCACGGCTGTTACAAGCATTATTTGGTGCCTTTCATGCCTTGGTTTCCTGGGGCATCTTAGGCTGGCTGAACTCTGGGCTGGGGCTAGCCTTGGTAGTGGTAAAAAACCTACTGATCATAACTGTTCTCCTGGGCCTGATCCAACCAGCTATCAAACTGGCGGCCAGCTTGGGTTATGCTAGCGCTCAAGTGGTGCAGGAAGCGTTAGCCGCTTCCTATCTGGTACCCCAGCTTTTGTATATCTTTATGATGCTTAAAGACCTGCTGGGGTTAGGTGCAGGTGTATAGACCTGGAAAGGGTCAGAGAAAACTAGACTAAATTGATTAAAGGAGGGCTAACTGTGAGCGAAATGGGAGAAGAACTGAAAAGAAATGCCTGGATGCAAATGAATGAAGAAGAGGTTCAAGCCGCTTACCTTTTTGCCGATAGCTATATCGATTTTCTCGACCGAGCTAAAACCGAACGCGAGGCGGTGGATTATATACGCCACCTGTCCCAGGAGCATGGATTTACCGCCCTGGATCAGGCTGACACCATTAAACCCGGCGACAAGTTATATTTTGAAGCTAAAGGTAAAGTCTGCGCGCTGATTATCGTTGGCCAGCAGGATTTACAGCAAGGGATTAACCTAGTGGCATCCCATATTGATACGCCCCGGCTTGATCTGAAACCCCGACCCTTGTATGAAGCCGAGGGACTTAGTTTACTGAAAACTCACTATTATGGAGGTATCAAGAAATATCAGTGGTTGGCTATACCTTTAGCACTGCATGGTGTCATCGTGAAAAAAGATGGCAGCCAGGTACAAGTTCAGCTGGGTGAAGACGAAAACGATCTGGTATTCACTATTGCCGACCTGTTGCCCCATCTAGCCAAAGAACAGATGGAACAGAAAATGGTGGATGCGATCAAAGGGGAAAGCCTCAATGCCCTTATCGGCAGTCGTCCTGAAATCAATGGCGGCAAAGACCCGGTCAAGAGCGCCGTAATGAAACTTTTGGAACAGCACTATGGTATTGAGGAAGATGACTTTACTTCGGCAGAATTGCAGTTTGTACCCGCTTTCAAAGCACGTCATGTGGGCCTGGATCGCAGCATGGTAGGGGGATTTGGTCAGGATGACCGGATATGCGCCTATACCTCCCTCAAGGCGATACTGGATACGTCTGTCCCTCAACGTACAGCGGTGTGTCTGTTTGCCGACAAAGAAGAAATTGGCAGCAGTGGCAATACTGGGCTGCAGTCTCTGATAGTTGAGCTGTTAGTGGCAGAGTTGATGCAAAAAGCTGGCTGTGGTGATTATTATGCGGTAAGGAAAGCCCTGGCTGATTCCTACTGTCTATCGGCTGATGTCAACGGGGCAGTTGACCCCAACTACCTTGATGTTTTCGAAAAAATGAATAACAGTTACCTGGGACGAGGTGTGGTTCTGACCAAATATACCGGATCAAGAGGTAAATATGATTCCAATGATGCCAACCCAGAATTCGTTGGTAAGATACGGCGGCTTTTTGACGAAAATCGGGTCGTCTGGCAGGTTGGGGAGTTGGGCAAAGTTGATGCCGGTGGAGGCGGTACAGTAGCACAATATGTGGCCCGCTACGGTATGGAAGTAGTTGATTGCGGCCCGGCTATCTTGGGTATGCATTCACCCTTTGAAATATCCAGCAAAGCCGATATTTATATGACCTACCAGGCCTACCAGGCGTTTTTAAGTTCCTTCGCCTATTAAAAACTATGCTTTGCGGTGTACAGTTGTGTGGGCCTGCAATTATTGCCAGCAAGGCTGGCCACGATAAACGAAAACTTAAGCCTGTCATTGCACCCTAACGGGCACTACTTATAATAGTCCCTACGGGAAAAGGAATTAGGTTGCGAGCGTAGCGCAGCAATCTCAAAGCTCAAACCGTAAATAACGGCAGAGATCGCCACGTCGCTTCGCTCCTCGCGATGACACCGTGGGGGCTATTTTCACAACAATGACAATGAAGCAGTCGCTACAGAACCGTAACCTATTTTATAACAGAAAGGAGGATGAGGAGAGTGGATAAGGTACGCCTGACCCAAATGGTTCGAGCGGCCGGATGAGCGGCTAAGATGGGTCCGGGGACCCTGGAAAATCTTCTTAGTGATGTTGTTTTTCCTCATCATCCTGATTTGCTGGTGGGCACTCAGAATCGTGATGATGCGGGAGTATTTCGCATTAGTCCCGATACGGCGCTGATATTGACCTTGGACTTTTTTACTCCCATGGTGGATGATCCTTACCTATTCGGCCAAATTGCGGCTACCAATGCTATCAATGATGTCTATGCCATGGGCGGGATCCCCCGCCTGGCCATGAACATAGTCTGTTACCCGGAATGTGAAGACATGCAAGTTTTGCGGGATATCCTGGCTGGAGGATTATCCAAGATCGAAGAGGCTGGTGCCCTATTGGTGGGTGGGCATACGGTTGATGACCAGGAGCCCAAGTATGGTTTATCAGTTACTGGTATGGTGCATCCGGAACGGGTGATCAGTAACGGGGGCGCCCAGGCTGGAGATGTTTTGATTCTGACCAAGCCCATTGGCAACGGTATCATAGCGACTGCTATTAAAGCCGAGCTAGCCTCCCAGGCAGCTTATGACGATGCCACTGCTTGGATGACGACCTTGAATAGAGCGGCCAGTGAAGCCATGCAGGAAAATGGCGTCCATGCCGCCACCGATATAACCGGGTTTGCCTTGATGGGGCACCTGCAGGAAATGGCTACCGCTGGTGGTGTTGAAGTAGAACTGTGGGCCGAAAATGTCCCGGTGATGACGGAAGTCTTAGATTATGCGGCCATGGGCCTGGTGCCGGGGGGAGCCTATTCCAATCGAGACTATTTAGCGGGCAAGGTAGTATATGAAGAGGAAATTGAGGCATCGTTAAATGATGTGCTGTTTAGTCCGGAAACCGCTGGAGGATTATTGATAGCGGTAGAAGAATCCCGGGCCGCTGCTCTTCAGCAGGCCTTGCAGGAGCGAAAGGTTCCGGCAGCTTTAGTAGGAAGAGTACGCACAGGGAGCGTCCGGCAGGCAGGCCGGATCTATGTGCGCCGTAAATGATAGCAAGCCAACCACACTGCGGATCTATAAGCCTGGCAACTGATAGGAATTCGACCAAAGAATGGGGAGGGGGACTCCATGGAGCGCAAGAGTTTTGATCTGGGTGACATAGTACGCATGAAAAAAAAGCATCCCTGCGGCAGCTTTAACTGGGAAGTGACCCGCATGGGTGCTGATATCAAAATCCGCTGTCAGGGCTGCGGACGCCTGGTCATGCTGCCTCGCTCCGAGTTTGAGCGGCGCATGATAAAGGTAGTGGAAAAAGCGGATCCATCCTGACAACACTCCTTCCTGGTAGTGCATATAATAGTATAATCACCACCGGGAGGAGGAGATGTCAAGTGACCCTAAAACTAGTACACAAAACAGAGTTCCAGCCCGGCGATTTGGTAACAGTGACCAACCTGCCGCAGCACTGGCGCTTTTGTATAATTGGCTTTAGGAACAAAGAGCAAGAAGAACCATTGGCCATCCTCAAAGCCTTGTTTAATGATACCTTCATTATCGAGAAACCCTGTTCTGAATTGAAGAGCTTGCTCATCAAAGGCTTGCTTTGACAAACCGCTTAAGCCAGGGGAAGATGCAAGAGGGATGGATGCAAATGTCATCCTGAGGGAGAGGAACGACCGAAGGATCTTTCCCCCTGGCACCGTAACTCCGCCTCACAATTACATAACACTTCGAGCAGTCCCCTCTTGCAACCCGTACCTCAGCTTGCGTGTGCAATTGTAATTTCCAGTTGCGCCCACTTAGAATTATGGTTATAATTTATGGCAGTCCCTGCTCCGATATCAAATCGGAGCCGGCCCTTTTTGGGTTAGTCCATAGGGAGGAGGTGTCACCATGCGTGCATACGAAATAATGTTCGTTCTCAAGCCCGATCTTGATGAGGAAACCGTCACCGAAGTTAAAGAGCGATTACAAAAAACCCTAACAGATTTTGGTGGTGAGTTTTTGGAAGAGGTTAGCGGCTGGGGCAAAAAACGCCTTGCCTATAGCATCGAAGACTATACGGAAGGTGTTTATTATTTGTGGAACTTTAACGGTACGCCAGAAACGGTCAATGAATTGGATCGTATCATCAAAATATCGGATCGTTTTCTGCGTCATTTGATCATCCGTAAGGATGAAGACTAGGTTTTGACCTGGGGAGGAAAGAGCTATGCTGAATAAAGTGGTATTGATCGGACGTTTGACCCGCGACCCTGAACTTCGCTATACTACCAACGGCACGGCAGTATGTCGCTTTAGCCTGGCAGTTAATCGCCGTTACAACCGGGAACAAGTCGATTTTATCGATGTTGTTGCCTGGAGAGGACTGGCTGAGAACTGTGCCAACTATCTGGGAAAAGGTCGCTTGGCAGCGGTGGATGGCAGTATCCAGGTGCGTTCCTACGAAGGACAGGATGGGCAAAAGCGTAAAGTAACCGAAGTGGTTGCCGATGATGTACGCTTTCTGGATCGAGGTGGGACAGGCGGTTCAGAAGCCAAAGCATCTTTCCCCAACAAACCTCAAAAAGACCAGTGGGATGATCTCGGAACCGAGGTCACCATGAATGATATCGACTTCGTGGATAGCACGGAGGATGATGAGATTCCTTTTTAAGGAGGGATAATGAATGATCAGAAAAGAGCGCCGCAAAAAGAGACGGCAGTGTAATTTTTGCGCAGATAAGATCGAGCACATAGATTACAAAGAAATCCCGCGGCTGAGACGCTACATTACTGAGCGGGGCAAGATCCTTCCCCGGAGGATCACGGGCAACTGTGCCCACCATCAGCGTCAGCTGACTACCGCCATCAAGCGGGCCCGGGTGATAGCCCTTCTCCCCTACACTAGCGAATAATATGAAAGCCCCCGATTTCGGGGGCTTTCAGGGTGTCGAAAAAGTCGACACCCTGCCAGAGCGAGCAAAAAAGGATAAGAGCAAGGCAACCGGGAAGCCCGTGATTGAGGCGTACTTAAGGTACGTCGATTGAATGGGCTGCCCGAGTTAACGCAGCTATTAGCCTTTTTTGACGGTCTGAAAGCCCCCCGATTTCGGGGGCTTTGCTATTTATAGCCTGAACCAACCCCCTTTGGTTAGAGCAGGAAAAAAGCGAAGCTGCGCAGAACTCATAACTAGGGGAGGTGTATGATTTGGCCAGTAAAAGTAGGGAAATAGATGTTGCCAAGAACCTAAAAACAATAGAGTGGCTCAAAGCCGAAATGGTGGATTCGGTAGGTGCTTTGTTCAAAGCTATGCTAAAGACAGGTAATGATACTGCCGCCGATGCTTTGGCCGCTATCATAGTGGTGTCATATCTGCTGGGTAAGCGAGTGGGAGTTAGTTTTTCTACGGTTGACAATAAAGTAAAAGCCCAACTTACTACAAATATTAATGATGGGCACGAGGTAGAACGATGGTATGGAGACCTATCTGAATTGCTGCATTATCTAGAGAACAAAAAGAGGTGATCCTTTGCCACTATTTGTAAAGATCGTCCTGGGGACATCATCGTTGGCCGTGCTGATGGCGTTGCTGCCATTTTTGACCGTTGTTGTAGCGATATTGTGGGGATGCAGTCTGCTGTTGGCAGCTTTAAACCTGGATCAAAAAAGGCTGATCACCGTAATTATCATTAATATAATAATAGTACTCTCAGTGAGTGGTCTGGAAGAAACCTTATTCTTGCTAGCCTTTTTCATCATACCGGCTGTGGTGATAAGCTTAGGGGGCGCAGCAAGACCGAGATTATTACCAGTTGCAGCGCAGGGGAGTCACTGTTGCGGTTATAGCCATCAGCCTCCTGCTGGGTGGACTGTACTACAGCACCGGTGATATGGGTATGGTGCAGTTGGAACAGGAAATAGCTGCGCAGGTAGAAGATATCGTAGAATATTATGATGATGTTGGACTGATGAATATATATGAAGAACAGGGAATTTCTGCGCAGGAATTAAAAGAAGCCCTGGTGTCCTTTATGGGTGCGGCAGTTCGC
>Ga0209612_1000556_pt1:0-15000 | contig 37504 bp, 29 predicted proteins | sample BioC12SIPDNA_FD_185746 | JGI IMG/M metagenome (GOLD analysis project Ga0209612, IMG submission 185746) | Anaerobic biogas reactor microbial communites from Washington, USA - Biogas_R1_B C12 SIP DNA (SPAdes) (version 2) | ecosystem: Engineered > Bioreactor > Anaerobic > Unclassified...
GACGCGATTCCGATGCCACCCACACGCCCATGTTCCACCAGGTCGAGGGTTTGGTGGTCGACGAAGGCATCACGATGGCCGACTTGAAAGGCACGCTGGAGACGTTCGCGAAGGCCATGTTCGGAGAGGACCGTAAGGTGCGTCTGCGCCCCCATTTCTTCCCCTTCACCGAGCCCTCGGTGGAAGTGGACGTGTCGTGCATGGCCTGCGACGGCGCCGGTTGCCGGCTTTGCAAGAAGAGCGGCTGGCTGGAGATCCTGGGCGCGGGCATGACCGACCCGAACGTGTTCGGCTTCGTGGACTACGACCCTGAGGTGTACACGGGGTTCGCCTTTGGCATGGGTGTGGAGAGGATCGCCATGCTCAAGTATGGGGTGAACGACCTGCGGCTCTTCTTCGAGAACGACCTGCGCTTCCTGCGCCAATTCTAAGCGGAGATTCACGTGAAAGCGCCTCTATCCTGGCTTCGAGAGTACGTACCCATCGAGATGGATGTGGAAGAACTGGCCTCCCGGCTTGCTCTGACCGGCACCGAGGTCGAGCGGGTCTCGCAGGCGGGCATCCCGGGTGACAAGGAGAATCTAAGCCGCTTTCTCGTCGGCAAGATACTCGACTGCGGCCGCCACCCCGACGCCGACAAGCTGTCGGTGTGCACGGTGGACGTGGGGGAGGTAGAGCCGCGCACTATAGTGTGCGGGGCGCCCAACGTGGCTGCCGGGCAGACGGTCGCCGTGGTACTCCCGGGCGGCGTGATGCCCGACGGCACCCGCATCAAAGACGCCAAGCTGCGGGGTGTGGCCTCGGCAGGCATGATCCTCTCAGAAGCCGAACTGAGCCTCGCGGCCAAGAGTGCAGGCACCATCGAGCTTCCCCATGACTGGGAAGTAGGGCGACGGTTGATCGACTATTTCCCGATCTCGGATCTGGTTCTCGAGGTGGAAGTCACACCCAACCGGCCCGACTGTCTCTCCATCCGAGGCCTGGCTCGGGAGATCGCGGCCATCACAGGGGCGCCCTTCCAGGAGGACATCAGTTTCAGTCACCCGTGGGGCGAGCGGACCGTTGACGAAGACATCGCGATAGAGGTTCTCGACCCCGATCTCTGCCCCAGGTACGCGGGCCGGGTCATCCGCGGGGTCGCGATCGCGGATTCGCCCCTATGGATGAAGGCCCGCATCAGCCACGCGGGCATGCGGCCGGTGAGCAACGTGGTGGATGTGACCAACTACGTGCTGTGGGCGCTTGGACAGCCGTTGCATGCGTTCGATCTTCACACCATCGCGGGCCGGCGCATCATCGTCAGGCGGGCGTACCCGGGTGAGGAACTTACTACCCTCGATGGGGAGCACCGTGTGCTTACCGAAGACATGCTCGTCATCGCCGACGCAGAACGGGCGTCGGTGGTGGCGGGAGTCATGGGAGGGCTCGACAGCGAGATCACCGAGAACACCACCGATATCCTTCTGGAGGGGGCCAACTTCTTCGGACCGTCCATCATGCGCACCGAGGGTGCTCTGGGGCTGCGTTCCGAGGCCTCTACTCGTTACGAGAAGGGTCTCGACCCGGAGATCATCCCGTCGGCTCTGGACATGGCGTGCAGCCTTTTCGTGGAGCTTTGCGGCGGTACGGTCTCAGTGGGGACCATTGATGTGAGAACCGATCCCCTGCCTCCGAGAACGCTCAGACTGCGGCCGGCGAGGGTGGAGCAGATCTTGGGGACGGCTGTCGCGGACGGCGAGATGGCGGACATCCTACAGCGGCTTGGTTGCACGGTGGGAGAGAACGGGCAAGACCTCACGGTCGAAGTGCCCACCTACCGCGCCGACCTTGAGAGGGAGATCGATCTCATCGAGGAGGTGGCCCGCATCCACGGGCTGGACCGGATACCCTGCACCCTTCCCGCACGGCGCTCCGGCCATGGGGGGCTGCTGCCGTCTCAGGCTGCTCTTCGCCGGGTGGAGGATCTGCTGGTGGGCGCTGGTCTGTCGCAGGTGATCACCTACAGCTTCACCGACGACAGGTGGCCCGACCGCCTGCGCCTGGGCCCTGACGATCAGCGCCGATCGGGCGTGAGGATCACCAACCCCCTGAGCAGTGACCAGTCGGTCATGCGCACCATGCTCCTGCCGGGGTTGCTGGCGACGGCACAGCGCAATGTATCCGTGCGTGAGGAGCGCATCTCCATCTTCGAGATGGGCAGGGTATTCCGGCCTTCGGGCGGCGAGTTGCCCGAAGAGACGACCCATATCGGGCTCCTGGTGGCCGGTGAATGGGAAGAACCGTCTTGGCTGCGTTCCGGAGTCACGGTAGACTACTACCTCGCCAAGGGTTTCGTGGAGAGACTGTGCGCGGGCCTAGGCAGCGAGCTTGAATATGAGCCGGGTAGCGAGCCCTTCCTCCATCCGGGCAAGAGTGCGGAGGTCCGTGACGCTGACGGAAACCTCGTCGGATGGGTCGGGGAGGTCCACCCGTTGGTGCTGCAGTCGTATGACCTGCGCGCACCCGCTGTGGCGGCCGAACTGGATGCGAGACTACTGACATCGGCGCCCACCGGGCTTGCGACCTTCCGCGACCTTCTTGCATACCCGGTGGTTGAGCAGGACCTGGCGCTGGTGGTCGATGGAGGCGTGCCGGCATCGGCTGTGGTCGCTGCGCTCCGCGAGGCGGGCGGGTCACTTCTGGAGGACGTCTCCATCTTCGACGTGTATGAGGGCGCTCAGATAGCCGAGGGCAAGAAGAGCCTGGCGCTCCGTCTGAGCTTCCGTGCCGCCGAACGGACCCTGAGCGAAGCCGAGGTGAACAAGCTGCGGGAGAAGATGCTCGTGGCTGTGAACAGAGAGATCGGGGCAGAGCTCCGGGGGTAGCGTCAGGTAGGCTTTCCGTCGGGTCTGGGCTGTCACCGACTGCGCTCGTGACTCACTGTTGTATCCTATTGCAAAACGCTGTATATTCATGCACCTATCTGTAAGGCATCGGGGAGATCTGCCGACCTTGGCACTTCCACCGACCGGAGAAAGGTACGAGCGTGATCACGGCGAGCATCGTAGGGGCGACCGGCTACACAGGGGCGCTGCTCACGGACATCCTGTCCCAGCACTCCGAAGTGCGTCTGCAGACGCTGACTTCCAAGTCGTATGTGGGTCGCGCCGTGCGAGACGTGTTCCCGTATCTGCGCGTAGACGGTACCTATGTGGAGTATTCGCCGGCTGAACTCGAAGGCACCGACGTGGTGTTCGTGTGCTATCCCCATGCGCAGGCACACGGGGTTGTGGCCGAGTTGATCGACGCCGGATGCAAGGTGGTCGACCTGAGCGCCGACTTCCGGCTTACCGACCCGCTTGCATACGAAGACTGGTATGGGTTCGAGCATCCACGTAGCGACCTGGTGGTTGAGGCGGTCTATGGTCTGCCGGAGGCCTATCGGGCGCAAGTATCGCGGGCGCGGTTGATAGCCAATCCGGGGTGCTATCCGACAGGGATGCTGCTGGGTGTGTTACCGGTGGCGGCCGACATCGACGGTGGCGTCATAGTCGACTCCAAATCGGGCGTGTCCGGCGCCGGCCGGACGCCCACCGACAAGACGCATTTCTGTGCGGTGACCGAGAACTTCCGGGCCTACAGCGAGGTGGGACACCGGCACACCGCAGAGATGGTCCAAGAGTTGCAGCTTGCCGCCGGTCATGCCGTCCCGGTGTCGTTCACGCCCCACCTGCTGCCGGTAGAGCGGGGCATCCTCAGCACCATCTACTTCAAGCCGCGGAGTGGCTTCATCGGGTCCGAGGCGTGGATCGAGAAATATCGGGCCTTCTACAAGGAAGAGCCCTTCGTAGAAGTGTGCGAGCACGTACCCGCCTTGTCGGAGGTCAACCGCACCAACTTCTGCCGCATGACCGTGCGAGAGGACGAGAGGGCGGGAGTCGTGAAGGTCTTCACGGTCATCGACAATCTGGTGAAGGGAGCTTCGGGCCAAGCCGTGCAGAATATGAACTGCATGTACGGGTTCCCCGAAGACATGGGTCTGCGGAGGGGCGTGTGAGCGACGAGAAGATCAGCAGCAAATGGAAGCCGGAGCACCCGGTCGTGATAGCTCCCCTGGCGTCGCGCTTCGTGGAGTTCCCACGGGAAGTCCGCTTGGTTGAGCCCGACGGCGTGTCTTCGGGAGCCACATACCCGGTGGGCTTCATGGCGTCCGGCATCGTGGCCGGTCTGAAAGAGAGTGGGCGGCCTGACGTCGGGGTGTTGGCGGTCTCGCCCGAGTGGCGCAAGACTACAACGTCCGCCGGCGTGTTCACCACGAACGCCTTTGCCGCGGCGCCTGTGATCCTCGATAAGACCGAGTGCGATCTGGGCCGGTTGGTCGCGGTCGCCATGAACAGCGCTAATGCGAACGCGTGCACGGGCGAAGCCGGACTGGCAGTGGCCCGGGCCATGCAGAGCGCCTGCGCTCAGGAGTTGGGTGTACCGCCGAGTCAGGTGGCCGTATGTTCGACCGGCATCATCGGAGTACAGCTCGACACAGAGGTAGTGGCTGCAGGCGTGCGCAAGGCTGCTGCGGCCGTGCACCCTGACGGCGGGCGCGAGTTGAACCAGAGCATCATGACGACCGACCGTTTTCCCAAGATCTGCGCGGTAGAGGTCGAAACGCCCGATGGTATGGTGAAGTTGGGTGTGTCCGGCAAGGGCGCGGGGATGATCTCGCCGGCGATGGCGACCATGCTGTGCGTCGTTACGTGTGATGCGGTGCTGGAACCATCGGAGACGGAGACCTTGCTGCGGGACGCCGTCGCGGGTTCGTTCAACTCGATCACCGTCGACGGTGAGATGAGCACCAACGACACGGTGCTCTTCTTGTCGAACGGAGCGTCGGGCGTGCGGCCGGGCAAAGACAGCCTGCGGCTGATCGGGGCCGCTCTTGAAGCGATGCTGCTGCGCGTCGCCCTGATGATCGTTGCCGACGGCGAAGGGGCGACCAAGGTCATGCGGCTGCGGGTCACTGGAGCCGGCAACGATGACGATGCGATGAAAGTGGCGCGTGCTATCGCGGACTCCCCGCTGGTCAAGACGGCTATGCACGGGGGCGATCCCAACTGGGGCCGGATCATCAGCTCGGCGGGAGCGGCCATGGCCGGGCGGTCTCTGCCTGAGGCACGTCTCGATCTGTGCGGAGTCACGGTCGTCGACAAAGGAGCCGCCTGTCCGGTGACTGCAGACGCCAGGGCGCGGATGACGGCAGGTGTCAAGTCGCCCGAGGTGGACATCGAGCTCGATCTGGGGATGGATGACGCATCAGCAGTGCTGTACTTTGCCGACATGGGGCACGAGTACATCACCATCAACGCCGAATACCACTCGTAGGGGGCGGCATGCGCGAGATATACAGAAAACGTGTGGAGACCCTTCTGGAGTCACTCCCGTACATCCGCGTGTTCGCGGGCAAGACCATTGTGATCAAGTACGGTGGGGCCGCCATGAGCTCGGCGAATCTCAAGGAAGAATTTGCTACCGACATAGCCCTATTGAGATACGTCGGCATCAGGCCGATCATCGTTCACGGGGGCGGCGACGAGATCAGTTCGTACATGAAACGGCTCGATCTGCCGGTCAGATTCGTAGAGGGTCTGCGGGTGACCGATGCTGCCACCATGGAAGTCGCAAAGATGGTGCTGGTCGGCAAGGTCAACAAGGAGATCGTCGGGCTCATCAACAGCAAAGGGGCACCGGCGGTGGGCCTGTGCGGCGACGATGGATGGCTTCTCAAGGCCGAACGTCTCGTGAAGAGAGGCGCCGACGGGTCGGTCGTCGATCTCGGCCAAGTGGGGGAGGTCACCGAGGTCAACATCGAGTTGCTCAAAGTGCTCGAGGCCGACTACGTACCGGTGGTCGCCTCGGTCGGCGCGGGCCTGACCGGCGAGAGCTACAACATCAACGCCGACACTGTCGCGGGTGCTCTGGCCGCCGCGCTGAAGGCCGAGAAGATCATGTTTCTCACCGATGTGGGGGGTCTGATGACCGATGTGGACGACGACTCTTCGGTCATCTCGGAGTGCACCAGCGACGAGATCGTAGAACTCGTGGAGATCGGCAAGATCTCCAAGGGGATGATTCCCAAGTTGGAAGCAGTCCTTACCAGTCTCCGTGCGGGCGTGCGGGCGGCGCACATCATCGACGGGCGCATCCCGCACTCGGTGCTACTGGAGATCATGACCGACGACGCCGGGTTGGGGACGAAGATAATCCCGGGCAACGAAGGGCCTCGGGGTTAGCGAAGGGGGACCAGGATGGCTGTGAGACATTTCTTGACTGTGACCGACCTCAGCAGAGCCGAGTTCGACGAGGTGCTCGGTCGGGCCGCTGCCATGAAGCAGGGCGCGCACGATGAGGCCTTGGCCGGGAAGACGGTTGCGCTCATCTTCGGCAAACCCTCCACGCGGACACGCGTCTCGTTCAGCGTGGGTGTGCATCAGCTCGGTGGCATGCCGCTCTATCTCTCAGAGCAAGAGCTACAGATGCGCAAGTCGGAGAGTCTTGAGGATACCGCCCGAGTCCTGTCGCGCTTCGTCGACATGATCGTGATACGGACTTTCGCCCAGAAGGATGTGGAAGATCTGGCCGACTGCGCGACGGTGCCGGTCATAAACGCCCTCACCGACGACGATCACCCGTGCCAGGCCTTGGCAGACATCATGACTTTCGAGGAGCGGTTCGTGGATCCCGCTGGCCGGAAGATGGTCTATCTGGGTGACGGCAACAACGTCGCGGCGTCTCTCGCGGAAGCGTGCGCAATGGCCGGTGTCAACATGTGTTTGAGCGTTCCGGAAGGTTGTGACCTGCCTCCTGCCAAGATGAGCAAGCTGGAAGCGCTTGCCCTGGACTGCGGCACGTCCATCACGGTCGAGCGCGATCCGGAGAAGGCCGTCGCCGGAGCATCCGCTCTGTACACAGACGTCTGGATCAGCATGGGCCAGGAGCACGACAGTGCGAAGATGGAGGCTTTAAGGCCCTACCAAGTGAACGCCTCCCTCGTGGCCAAGGCCGGTCCCGACGCCGTAGTGATGCACTGCCTGCCTGCTCATCGGGGTGATGAGATCACGGACGAGGTGATGGACGGTTTCCAGTCCGCCGTGTTCGACGAGGCCGAGAACCGGCTGCACGCGCAGAAGGCACTCATGGCGTTTCTCATCAGTGAGGCCGGGCGATGAACAAAAGGCAGCGGCAACATCTCATCCGCAGCCTACTGCGAGACAGGGCGATAGCCAGCCAGCGCGAACTGGTGGAGGAGCTTGCGGCCGCGGGGTGTGAGGTCACTCAGGCCACTGTCAGCCGGGATCTGCGCGAGATCGGGTTGCAGAAGGGGCGCGATCAGGTAGGGCACGTGCGGTATTCGTTCGTGCCCAATCTCGAAGAGCGTCCAGATCCGCCGGTGGCCTGCGCGAAGATGCTGAAAGAGTTCGGGCGCGGGTTGTCGGTGGCGCAGAACCTCGTAGTGCTGCGGTGTGACCCGGGAGCCGCCCCGGGTATGGGAAGGGTCGTAGACGAACTCGATCACGAGTTGGTGTTGGGATGTGTGGCTGGAGACGACACAGTCATCGTTGTATGTAAGGACCAGCAGGGCGCTGAGGCCGTGTGCGGGTTTCTGACCGAACTAGGAGGATAGGTATCCATGAGCAAGAAAAAATGCGTTCTGGCCTACTCGGGCGGCCTGGACACGTCGGCGCTGATCCCCTACATGCAGGAGAAGTACGGGTACGAGATCATCGCCATGCTGGTCGATGTGGGGCGCATGAAGGACGTGGAGAGCCTGCGCCGGCGCGCTTTGACTGCCGGTGCGGTGGAGTCCATCGTCATAGACGCCAGGGACGAGTTCCTGCGCGAGTTCGCTTTCCCGGCGCTGAAGGCCAACGCGCTCTATGAGGGCCGCTATCCTCTGCATTCGGCTCTTTCGAGGCCGCTCATCGCCAAGAAGATGGTGGAGATAGCGCGCCAGTATGGCGCCAAGGCCGTTGCGCACGGATGCACGGCCAAGGGTAACGACCAAGTGCGCATCGATGTGTCGGTGCGGTGCCTGGACCCGTCGATCACCGTGCTCGGGCCTGCGAGGGAGTGGAACATGACACGGCCGGAGTTGCTGGACTATCTGGCTGCACGTGGCATCGACCTGCCGCTCACCAAGAAGAACCCATACTCCATAGACGAGAATCTCTGGGGAAGGGCTATCGAATGTGGCGAGTTGGAAGATCCTTGGGTGGCAGCGCCGTCGGGGGCCTTCGAGTTCACGGTAGACCCGAAGGATGCGCCGGACGAGCCGGTGGAGATCGTCGTCGGGTTCGAGGCCGGGATCCCGGTGTCGCTGGACGGCAAGTTGCTCGATCCCATCGAGTTGGTGGAGTCGGTGGACATCATCGGCGGAAAACATGGCTTCGGCCGCCTCGATATGGTCGAGAACCGATTGGTCGGCATCAAGAGCCGCGAGGTCTATGAGGAGGCGGCGTCGTTGTCGCTCATAATGGCGCATCGCGAGCTCGAAGACCTCACGCTCACGCGCGAGCTGCAGCACTTCAAGACCGGTGTCGATCAGCGGATGTCCGAGCTCATCTACGACGGCCTGTGGTTCAGCCCCCTGGCTCATTCGCTCAGGGCGTTCATCGAGGAGAGCCAGAAGCACGTCAGCGGAGAGGTGCGCCTGCACTACTTCAAGGGCTCGTGCAGCCCGGTGGGCAGACGGTCGGAGAACTCTCTGTACGACAGCGCGCTTGCCACCTACGGCTCCGGCGACACCTTCAGCCACGAATCGGCCAAGGGCTTCATCGAGCTTTGGGGATTGCCGGTGGAGGTATGGGCGCGCAAGCACGAGGCCCAGGTGTGAGCGAACCGGGCACACCCGGCGAGGGCAGAAACAAGCTTTGGGGCGGCCGGTTCGAGAGCGAGCAGGCCCCGCTGTTCGAGCGCCTGAGCGCTTCGATCCCGTTTGACAACGTCCTTGCTCCCTATGACATCAGAGGGTCGCGTGCTCACGTCCGCATGCTCGCCGACATCGGCGTGCTCACGGTGGACGAGCGGGACCAGATCCTCGAGGGGCTTGCGCGGATAGCAGCGGAAGTCGAGGAAGGTAGCTTCTCCTGGACGCTGCACGATGAAGACATCCACATGGCCATCGAGCGGCGGCTCACCGAGCTGATCGGACCTGTCGGCGGCAAGATGCACACGGGACGGAGCCGCAACGACCAGGTCATCCTGGATCTGCATCTGTATCTGCGGGATGCCATCCGCGGTCATCAGGCCCGTCTCGCCTCTCTCATGTCGGCTCTCTACGCACGGGCGGAGGCAGGCCAGGATGTGGTGATGCCGGGCTACACGCATATGCAACGCGCCCAGCCGGTGCTGGCGACGCATCACCTTCTCGCATACTTCTTCGCGTTGGAGCGCGATTGGCAGCGCTTGGAAGGTTGGGCGGAATGCTCGTGGATGCCACTGGGTGCGGGTGCCCTGGCTGGTGTCAACTACCCGCTCGACCGGGAACAGGTGGCAGCCGAGTTGGGCTTCGAGAGAGTGGCGCCCAATGCTATGGATGCCGTCGCGGCTCGGGATGTAGCCTTCGCCTATCTGGCCATCGTCGCCAATTGTGGCATCACCCTGTCGCGGCTGGCGGGTGAGTTGGTGCTGTGGAGCACCCAGGAGTTCGGGCTTGCCACCTTGCCCGAGTCGTGGACGTCCGGGTCGAGCATCATGCCTCAGAAGCGCAACCCGGATGCCGCAGAACTGATCCGGGCGAAATCCGCCGGCTTTCTCGCCCGCCTGCAGGGACTGGGCGCGGTGCTGAAAGGATTGCCGCTCGCGTACAACGGCGATCTGCAAGAAGACAAGGTGTACGTTTTCGCGTCGCGGCAGGAGTTCGACCTCTGTCTGGAGGCCATGACCGCCATGGTGGAGGGGCTGGTCTTCGATCGAGAGCGCGGCCGGATAGCCGCCGAGGGAGGGTATGCCCAAGCGACCGATGTCGCCGACTACTTGGTGGGCAGGGGGCTGCCCTTCCGGGAGGCGCATCGGGTCGCGGGGCGTTTGGTCGCGCTGCTCATTGCGGAGGGTAGGGCTTTGTCTTCAGCCTCCTCGGAGGAACTGCAGGGCCTCTGCCCGCTCTTCGACGACGAGTACTACCGCGTGGTCAACCTGGACCGCGTGCTGAATGCCAAGATCTCCCCGGGGGGCACGGCCCCGGAGCGCGTCAAAGAGCAGTTGGTCCTAGCTGCAGCCGTTCTGGACCGGCTGGGGACTCGCTAGGCGGATGTACGGCGCCCGTCCGGCACTTCCCGAGCACACTGAAGGGGAACTGCCGGCGGGCGACCCTCTTGCAGCCGAGTTCTTCGCTGTGCCGTCGGCGGTCGTTGCACCCGCCCTCATCGGGAAACTGGTGTGGGTGAGAGGCGTCGGCGGTGGCCGCCTCACCGAGGTGGAAGCCTACCTTCCTCAGGACGACCCCGCCAGCCACGCGGCCCGGGGACCAACGAGAAGGAACAGCGCCATGTTCCTGCCGGGCGGGCACGTCTACCTCTACCGGAGCTACGGGGTCCACATCTGCCTGAACGTGGTGTGCGACGGTGAGGGCGTGGGCTCGGCGGTGCTGATCCGTTCGTTCGAGCCGGTGGGCGACGTAGCCAAGCTTCGCCATAACCGCCTGCCGCTTCGGGTGCCCGGCGGCGCCTCGCCGGCTCCGGAATCCGATAACAAGAAGACGGGCGGACCTTGGCTGTCCTGCGGACCCGGCCGCGTGGGGCAGGCCCTGGGGCTTCGCATGGAGCTGAACGGGCTGCCCCTCGGGGACCAGTCGGGAGTCTTCATCCTTGATGATGGCGCCAGACCTGGGCTAGGATGCACCACCCGCGTAGGTGTTTCGCGAGGGGCCTCGCTGCCGCTCAGGTTCTACTTGGCGGGCAGCGAGTACGTGAGTGGACACAGGCGCTTGAGCAGAGGAGAGGCAGGATGAAGATACGTGATATGTACGAGGCCGCGTACCGATCCGGCATCTCGGCCGATCCGCGGGGCCGCGATGGGGTCGCCCGCATACTCCAAAGGGCCAAGAAAGTGTTTGACGAGATGCCCGAAAGCAAGCGCTGGGAGTTCGACCAGGAGTCGCTTGTCAATCCCTATGCGGACACTCGCATCTTGGTGGGCGATCCTGAGAAGGAGATCTCGCGGATCCTCGTGGGCATCGACCTGGAGGTGGGTGAGGTCCTGCTGGCGGACGCGCTGCGCGGCCGGGGGACGACCGTAGATCTGCTGTTCGCCCATCACCCCGGGGGACGTGCGCTCGCCAGGCTGGAAGAGGTCATGGGATTGCAGGCCGATGTATGGCACAAGTTCGGTGTCTCGCTGGCTTACGGCGACGCGGTGCTGAGCGACCGCAAGTCGGAGATCATGCGCGCTCTTCATCCTCTTAACAGCGAGCGCACCATCGACGCTGCGCGCCTACTCGACTTCCCCTTGATGTGCTGCCACACACCTGCGGACAACAACGTCAACAGATTCGTCCAGTCGCGCTGCGACGACCTCGGCGAAGATGCGACGGTGGACGAACTCCTGGAGATGTTGAAAGACATCCCCGAGTACCGGGAGGCGACCCTACAGGGCACAGGCCCGGTACTCTTCGAGGGTAACGGAGGCCGCCGTACCGGTACGATCATGGTAGACATGACGGGCGGGACCTCCGGCCCGGTGAAGTCCATAACCAAGCTCGCCCAGGCGGGAGTCGGCACCATCGTCGGGATGCACATGGGAGAGGAGCATCGCAAAGAGGCCAAAGAGGCCCATGTGAACGTGGTGATAGCCGGGCATATGTCTTCGGACTCGATAGGTATGAACCTGGTCATCGACCAGTACGAGCGGCAGGGCATCGAAGTGGTCGCCTGCTCGGGGTTCACCCGGGTCAGCAGGGCCTGAGAGGAACGTCGTTCTACTCGGGTGACACCGGCTCTGTAAGACCAAGACTGATCGACAGAGCCACCTCGGTGCCGGCGGGGAGCGGATCGCCGGGCGCGGGTTGCTGTGAGATGACCGTGCCCGGCGATGCCTCGTCCGCGACGTTGTACTCTCCGGCAACCAGACCCACGCGGGCCAATTCTTCACGTGCCACAGTGATATCCAGACCGACCAGGTCCGGCACGGTGACGATACCCTCGCCGGTGGACACCACAAGGACGACCGTCTCTCCCTGTAGAAGCTCGGAGCCCGCGGCCGGGTCTTGGCGGACGACGGTGCCGGCGGGTTCGAGCGAGGTCGCATCTCTCACCAGGGTGGTCTCGAAACGAGCCTCCTGTAAGGCGGCCGCCGCCTCCTCCGCCGACCATCCCACGACGTCCGGCACTTCGAGCTCCTGGGGGACGTGGATGCGGCACGTCTCCGTGGGTACCTCATCTGTTCTGAACAGCTTGTGAGAGGTCTCGGTGCAGTACTCGGTGGGGAGTAAGTGCGATTCGCTGCAGACCTCTATTGAGATCCAGCCGCTGTCGCTGAGCGCCGGGAAATCGGTCGCCACCGTGTCCGCCAGCGCTCTGGCCATGAAGGTCGCCCAGATCTGGGCGGGCAAAGACCCTCCGGTGACCTTGCCGCCGTGGACGTCGGTCATGGGTTCCTGTCTGGTGGGATAGCCCACCCATACAGCCGCGACGAGGTCGGGGGTGTATCCGACGAACCAGGCGTCGGCGTAGTTCTGGGTGGTGCCGGTCTTGCCGGCGGCCGGACGGTCTATGTTCGCGGCCGTGCCTGTGCCGGAAGCGATGACGTCTCTCAGGCAGTGGGTGACAAGGGTGACCAGCCCTTCGTCGAGCACTCGGACGCGTGCTGCGGAGTCGGTGTCGACGATGTTCCCCTCGGCGTCGGTGACCCGCACGATGGTCACGGGAAAACCCCGGTCGGAAGGGCCGAACCGTGTGTCCGACGAGAGGCGTTCGCCGCCGGTGGCCAAGGTGGCGTACGCCATGGCCATCTCCAAAGGACTGACACCCGTGGCGAGACCGCCCAAGGCGATGGCCGGATTGGGATCGTCACCCAGTGAGCTGACGATACCCATGTCGTAGGCGGTCTGGGCCACTGCCTCAGCGCCGACGTCCATGATGAGGCGCGCGAAGACTCCGTTCGACGACCGAGCTATGGCTTGTGCGATAGTGAGGTCCCCCTCGTCTTTCGACGAGACCTCCCACGGGCCACCGGGGAGCTCTATCGTGACCGGGCCGGACTCATACGTAGTGTCGATGCTCAGGCCTTGCTGCAGGGCTGCTGCGAGAACGAAGGGCTTGAAGGCGGAGCCGGGTTGTCTCCTGCCCTGCGTGGCAAGGTTGAACTGCATCTCGGAGAAGTCGCGTCCGCCCACCATGGCCACCATGCGGCCTGTAGCGACGTCTATCGCGACGAGGGCGGCCGAAGGATCACCAGGCTGATCGAGGACTCCGGCGACGGCGTCCTCCGCCGCCTTCTGCATCACTAGATCGACCGACACGTACACGCGCAGGCCCCCGGTAAACACAGTGGTGGCGCCGTAGCGGGCGATCAATTGGCTCCTGATCAACTCCACCCAGTAGGGGAGGGTCACCGAGTCCTCGGCCGTCTTATCGGCTAGTTCGAGAGGGGTGGACAGGGCGGCCTGCAGCTCATCGCCTGTTATGTACCCCTGCTGATACATCTTGTTGAGCACTGTGTCGCGTCGTCCCAAAGCCGCCTCGGGATCTCTCGAGGGCGCATAGGCGGAAGGTGCCTGCGGAAGACCGGCCAGCAACGCAGCCTGCTCCAGCGTGAGTTCCCCAGCGCTTACTCCGAAGTATGCCGAGGCGGCGGACTCCACTCCGTACGAGCCCTCCCCGAAGTAGATGAGGTTCAGGTACTCCGTGAGGATCTTGTCCTTCGACCACTGTTTCTCGAGCTGGTAGGCAAGCGCGGCCTCGCGCAGTTTGCGGTCTACCGTCTGCGCGTCGGTGAGGAAGGCGTTCTTGATGAGTTGCTGAGTGATGGTGGAACCGCCCTGTACGATCTCGCCGTGGGTGATGTTGGCCCACACCGCGCGCACTATGGCGAAGAAATCGACGCCACTGTGTTCGTAGAAGCGCTCGTCCTCGATGGCCACGACGGCCTTCTTGAGCACGTCTGGGATGTCGCTCGGGCTCAGTAGTTCGCGATTCTCTATGCCATGCAACTCGGCGAGGAGGACCGGGGATTCGCCTTCAGTGTAGATCTTGGTGCTTTGGGCGGCCGAGATATCCGACGCAAGCACTAGAGACGGCATGGTCCGCTCGAGGCCGACATAGAACCCGGCGAGCAGAGACAGCGCCGCGACGATGAGCAACAGCACCCCGAAGAGCACGCCTCGGAGAAAGCGGCGGCCGCGGTTGGTGGGCCGGGTAGTGTGGCGGGCGTTACGAGAGGACATCGTGCGTCGATGTTACACCAGCGGACTACCACCCATGGTATGCTGCCGCGCGGGAGGTGGCAGATGGAAGGCGAGAGAGTGCCGACCGAGATACCGGCTGAGATACGTGAAGAATACGAGGAGCTTCTCATGGGCAGCGTCGATGCCCTGCCCGAGGGAGAACTTCTGAAGCAGTTGGTTCGAGCGAGGACGGAAGGCCGCCCGCTGAGGGCGAAGCTGGGCGTCGATCCCACTACCCCCGACATCCATCTGGGCCACACGGTCGTTCTGCGCAAGCTCGCCCAGTTTCAGAAGTTCGGCCATACGGCGGTGCTCATCATCGGAGACTGCACGGGCAAGGTCGGCGATCCCTCGGGACGCTCGAAGACGCGCCCCCGGCTCACCGACGAGCAGATCGCCGCGAATGCACGGACGTACGCCGAACAGGCGGCCAAAGTGCTGGACATGGACAAGGCGGAAGTCACGTACAACGGCGACTGGCTCAGCCCGCTCTGCATGGACGATGTGTTGAATCTCACGGCCACGGTGACGGTCGCCCGCATGCTCGAGCGCGACGACTTCTCACGCCGGTATCTCGCAAACGAGCCTAT
>Ga0209612_1000556_pt1:20000-37504 | contig 37504 bp, 29 predicted proteins | sample BioC12SIPDNA_FD_185746 | JGI IMG/M metagenome (GOLD analysis project Ga0209612, IMG submission 185746) | Anaerobic biogas reactor microbial communites from Washington, USA - Biogas_R1_B C12 SIP DNA (SPAdes) (version 2) | ecosystem: Engineered > Bioreactor > Anaerobic > Unclassified...
AAAACACAGGTCTCTGCTAAGTCGAAAGACGATGTATAGGGGCTGACGCCTGCCCGGTGCCGGAAGGTTAAGTGGAGGTGTTAGCCGCAAGGCGAAGCATTGAAATTAAGCCCCGGTAAACGGCGGCCGTAACTATAACGGTCCTAAGGTAGCGAAATTCCTTGTCGGGTAAGTTCCGACCTGCACGAATGGCGTAACGATTTGGGCACTGTCTCAGCCATAGACCCGGTGAAATTGTAGTATCGGTGAAGATGCCGATTACCCGCGACAAGACGGGAAGACCCCGTGAACCTTTACTGCAGCTTGATATTGGAGCTTGGTGCACTTTGTCCAGGATAGGTGGGAGGCTGTGAAGCGCGGACGCTAGTTCGCGTGGAGCCAACCTTGGGATACCACCCTTAGTGTATTGGGCTTCTAACGGTAGGCCGTGATCCGGCTACCGGACAGTGTCTGGCAGGCAGTTTGACTGGGGCGGTCGCCTCCTAAAATGTAACGGAGGCGCGCAAAGGTTCCCTCAGCACGGTCGGCAATCGTGCGTAGAGTGTAAAGGCATAAGGGAGCTTGACTGCGAGACCAACAAGTCGAGCAGGTGCGAAAGCAGGCCTTAGTGATCCGGCGGTAGCAAGTGGAAGCGCCGTCGCTCAACGGATAAAAGGTACTCCGGGGATAACAGGCTTATCCTCCCCAAGAGTCCACATCGACGGGAGGGTTTGGCACCTCGATGTCGGCTCATCGCATCCTGGGGCTGGAGTAGGTCCCAAGGGTTGGGCTGTTCGCCCATTAAAGCGGTACGCGAGCTGGGTTCAGAACGTCGTGAGACAGTTCGGTCCCTATCTGTCGTGGGCGCAGGAGATTTGAGGGGAGTCGTCCCTAGTACGAGAGGACCGGGATGAACAGACCTCTGGTGTATCAGTTGTCGTGCCAACGGCACCGCTGGATAGCTACGTCTGGATGTGATAACTGCTGAAAGCATCTAAGCGGGAAGCACACCCCGAGATGAGATCTCCCACCAGGTAACTGGGTAAGACCCCTGGTAGACCACCAGGTTGATAGGCTGGATGTGTAAGGGCAGCAATGTCTTCAGCAGACCAGTACTAATAGGTCGAGGTCTTGACTTAATACATTACTCCGTCACTATGCAGTTTTGAGGGTGCGCGCGTCCGGGATGCGTCTTCAAAGTTTCCGGTGGCCATAGCGAGGGGGATCCACCTCTTCCCATTCCGAACAGAGAAGTTAAGCCTCTCAACGCCGATGGTACTGCAGGGGAGACCTTGTGGGAGAGTAGGAAGCCGCCGGGATTAATTTAGAGCCCGCCAGTGATGGCGGGCTTTTTTTTGGGCGGTCGCGCGGGGTCGCGGGTTTGTCTCGCAGACCTGAGCCCCTATAATGGCTGCGGGGTAACGTCGCAGGCAAACCTCAGCCAGGCGGAGGGAAGTGCAGTTATGAAGAAGACCGAATGGGACGTCCGCGGAGTCATCGTTCCACTTATCACCCCTTTCAAGGCTGATCTCAGCGTTGATTACGAGGGTCTCGCGACGCTCGTGGACTACTTCATCGAAGAAGTGGGCTGCGATGCCTTGCTGCCCTGCGGAACCACCGGGGAATCGCCGACCTTGTCATACCGTGAGCACGTAGACGTCATCCGCACTGTAGTGGACCGCTGCAAGGGGCGCGTTCCGGTCATAGCGTCGGCAGGATCGAATTCCACGCAGGAGGCGGTCCAGTTGACCAGGATGGCTCAGGAGGTGGGGGCGGACGCGACGCTGCAGGTGGGTCCCTATTACAACAAACCCACCCAAGAAGGTATCTTCAACCACTATTCGGCCATCGCCGAAGCCTCCAGGCTCCCGCTCATCATCTATAACATCCCCGGGAGGACAGGCCGCAATATCGAGCCTCAGACCATCGCCCGGCTCTGGGAAGCCACGCCCAATGTGATCGGACTCAAGGATTGTTCGAACGACGTCCATCAGACGATGATGATCTACCGCTCTACCGATCCAGAGACTTTCAAGATCTACTGCGGTGAGGACATCATGACCTTCACGTTGCTCTGTCATGGGAGCGCGGGCGCCATCGCCGCCGTAGCGCACGTGGTGGGGCGGGAGGTCAAGGCCATGTGCGACGCGGTGTGGAGCGGCCGCTTGAGCGAGGCACGCGACATCCACTACCGCATAATGGACGTGGTGGATGCGCTCTTCGTCGAGCCCAACCCGACTCCGGTCAAACAGGCCCTCGAGTGGCTGGGCCTTCCGGCGGGTCCGCTGCGTCCCCCACTGGAGCGGATGACGCCGGCCGGGCAGGAGATTCTGCGTACCGCGCTCAAGGCCGGGGGGTGGCTTAGCTAGTTTGCAGATCGCGTGGTCCACGCGACCGACCCTCGAACCAAAGTCGTATCGACCTCTCCATTCTCGGCGACTAAGCTGACTCCCGTGGGATAAGACGTTAAGCCGCGGTCCAAAAGGGCCGATATAGGTACGTGGCGCACAAATCTCCAGGGAGGCCTCTTGCCTTACGTGGTATACGCATTCTCTTTGCTGCTGGGCCTTGTTCTCGGCAGCTTCCTCAACGTGGTGATCTATCGCCTGCCGCGGCACGAGTCCCTCATACGGCCGGGATCGCGTTGTCCCGGTTGCGGTACAAGCATCCACTGTTACGACAACATCCCGGTTTTGAGCTGGCTTGTATTGCGAGGACGGTGCCGCGCGTGCCAAATGCGGATTTCTTGCCGGTATCCACTGGTCGAGGCCATTACCGGCTTGGCTTTCCTCCTTGCAATGTGGCGCTTCGGTCTGACCTGGCCGGTACTAGTGGCGTGGGCGTTCATCGCTGCCATGGTCGCCATCGCCTTCATCGACTACGACCACATGATCATTCCCAATAAGATCGTACTTCCGGGAGCGCTGCTGGGGCTGATTGCATCCGTCGCACTTGAGCCCCAGAGATGGTGGGTATATGTGGCCGGCAGTTTGGGAGCAGCCGCCTTCATGCTTGTCTTGGCCATGCTATGGCCGGGAGGTATGGGGCCCGGAGACATCAAGATGGCCCTCTTCATGGGGGCCGTGCTGGGCGCCCATGTGATGGTCGCCCTGTTCGCCGCCTTCCTCTTCGGAAGCATCGCGGGAATCTACATGATGGTGGTTCAGAAGCGCTCGCGCAAAGCCAAGATCCCTTTCGGTCCCTATCTGGCACTGGGAGCGGTCTTGGCCGTTCTACTCGGAGAGACCATCTTGCGCAACTATCAAAGTCTTTACAGCTAGAGAGGAATTCCAACCGGGACTTAGAAATGTCCATAGGCAAGCATTTACATGTTAGAGTTGAGCATGAGTGGACGGGGTACTTTCACAGACGGGCCTTGAAGTATAGACTGATGACTGCTGTGGGCGTACGAGTGAGGTGAGTGGGTGGGACTAAGCCTTTCGGGAACGGGGCAACTGGCCCTTGACATCGGCGGATCGAGTCTTCTTGCTCTGCAAGTGAGCGGTAACGCCGGGCGTCTGAAACTAAGGGGCTGTTACGAGTGGCCTCTCTCTGACGGGCTGGTCGTCGACGGGGAGGTCGTTGATGTCGATCTTCTCGCCCGCGAACTCAAGGCGTTCGCCGGCCAGTACAAGTTGCGTGGACGGCCCGTAGTGCTGGCGGTGGGCAACCAGAAGGTCATCGTCAGGAATATCGACATGCCTGAGATGACCGAGGAGGAGCTACGTGGGGCCATCGAGTTCCAGGCTCAGGACTACATACCCATCCCCGTTGAAGAGGCGGTGCTGGATTTCCAGGTAGTCGGCAAGAGTGTGAGTGCGGATGGTGCCTCGCGTCAGGAGGTCCTTCTCGTAGCCGCTCAAAGTACAATGATCTCCATGTTCACGGCCGCGGTCAGACAGGCCGGTCTCAAGGTCGCCGGCATCGACATCTCCAGCATGGCCCTGGTGCGAGCTCTCGTACCGCAGCCGTCGGTTCTCCCCGAGGCTTCTCAGGGCGTTGTGTGCCGTGCGATCGCGGACATATCGTCGTCCGTATCAACGTTGGTAGTCGCTGTGGGGGGATCCCTCAAGTTCACCCGTATCATCAACTTCTCGAGTGACCGTTTCACCCGGGTCCTCGGCGAGCATTTGGGCATACCGAGCGAAGATGCGCAGGGCCTGGTGCAGCACGTTGGGCTGCCCGGACCATTACCAGTGGAAGAGGGGGTTTTCGCGGACGAAGCTGTGGAGGAGGCTCGTGAAAGGCTTCTCGGCCCGGCTTCGGAACTCAGCGATGAGATCCGGCGGTCCCTGCACTACTATCAGGGGCAACCGTCGGCAGTCCCTGCCACCGAGTTGATCCTGAGTGGGCGTGGAGCCTTGGTCAGAAATCTTGACGCGCATCTGGCGGAGGCTCTTGATATTAAGGTCACTATCGGCAATCCCCTTGTGCACGTGGCGGAGAATGCCTCCAAAGTCCCCGATGCCTCCTTAGCATTGATGGCTCCATATCTGTCGATAGCCGTTGGCTTGGCTCTCCCCGAGGAGGACTGATTTGGCCCGGCGCATCAATCTGGTACCCGCTTCCGAGAGGGCACGCACAACGACTAACTTCGGCATGTTGGGTCTGGTGGCCGGCGTGATCATCGTTCTTTTCGCCCTCGGCCTGACCTACTATCTGCTTGGGAATACGCTGGACGATCGCGAGCGAGAACTGGCCGACGTTCGGCAGCAAAGAGAACTTGTTGAGAGCCAGGCGGCTACTCTTGCGCAGTATGAGGTCCTTGCCGCCCGAAGAGCGAGGATGGAGCAGGTGGTACAGGCGGTATACGCCGGCCGGACGCTGGTCACCGACGTTCTGGATGGTGTCAGCTTGGTGGTACCGGAGGAAGTATGGTTCCAAAGTCTCAATCTCTCCGCTGCGGAACCCACGGCTGTGATCGCTTCGGGTGGGGGAAGCCAGGCGACCGAGGGTGGACGGTTGTCCATCGAAGGGTCTACGTACACGTTTGAAGACGTCGCGCAGTTCCTGGTTCGCCTGCAGCTGATCAAGGCGTTTGCCGATGTCGACCTGGGCGCTGCGGGTGATGCGAGCGAAACCGGGAAGACGAAATCGTTCTCCATCGACGCACTGATCACGAATACTCAGGATCCTGAGGCACCTCTTCCGGTGAGCCAGGTGGAGGTGGAGGGGCTGTGACCAACCGAGTCCGCATGGTGCTGATCGCTCTCGCGGTTGTAGTCGTCGCCCTTCTGGTGTGGTTCTTCCTGCTCGATCCCATCCGTGATGACATTGCCGCGACGGAGACCCAGATAGAAGAAGAGCAGACGCGACTGTCCCAGGCTCAGATGAAACTGGCGCAGGCGGAAGCCACCCGCGAAGAGGGGCGGAAGAACCAGGCTCGGCTTCTGGAACTGGCGAAGATGATGCCGACCACAGAGGAGGTGCCCAGTCTGCTGCTGCAGATTCAGGACCTGGCCGATCAATCTGGTATACGGTTCATCGCCGTAACCCCGGGCAACGCCCAAGAATCCGAGAAGGCAGACTACCGGATTCTGCCCCTGAATCTGGAGTTCAGCGGAACCTTCTTCGATATCAGCGATTTCGTCTGGCGGGCTGAGCAGATGGTTTCTGGGCCAGGCAGACTGCTGGCGGTCAAGGACCTTCAGCTGGCCTTGGGTGGAGCGCAGGAGGCCACGGGGGCCGGGGTCAGTCCCGAGCTCTCAGTCAGTATGACTATGTACGCTTTCTTGGCCGGAGGCGAGAGTGGGGTACCTGTCCCGGTCCAACCGGCCACCGTCACAACGGACGAGACCGCGACCACCTCGGATGAGCAGTGAGCGAGGGGGTCAGAGATGGATGGTTGGGGCTGATATGAGAAGAAGTCCAAGGACATACAGACGTTTTGTCGCGGCGCTGCTGGTGTTGGCAGGGCTGGGCCTGCTCTTCATCGGATGCGGAGGAGACGACACGAATGGCTCGGCCACGGAGCCGTCTCAGCGACAGCGCATCACGCCCACTCCTACGGTGGCGGCACTTGCTCAAGGACTGACTACAGCTGATGCCGAGGAGCTGTCGACTTTCAAGAGCAAGGATCCTTTCATACAGCAGGCTGTCGAAGTCAGTACCACCGTGAGCACCACGAACACCACCTCTCCCGGAGGTCAGCAACAGTCAACCACAACGACCTCTCGGTACTCTCCCACTACCACGAGATACAGTCCGACGACCATCTACCGGCCTACGACCACCACCAAGTGGCCCGGGACGACGACCAGCACCAAGCCTCCCTCCACGACAACCACCACGGCACCCCACGTTCATACTCTGAAGGTGCTGTCGGTGAGTGAGGTCAATGGTGCGCCCGCGGTGACGCTCCAGGTGGATGGGAGCGTCTATAAAGATAGGCGGGTGGGCGATGTGGTGTCCACTAGCTGGGGACAGATCAAAGTGCTCGATTTGAGCTCCTCAAGCAAGGTGGCCACACTGCTGCACGGGAGTGAGACCCTCACACTGTCGGCGGGGCAGGTCGTCTACGAGTAACGTCGCCGGGGTGCCGTTGGCCGTCTTTGCTGCGGTTGACGGCGGCCTGGCTGGAGCCGCCACTGCAAGGAGGCGATGGTGACTCAACTCCGCGTGACCACAGCAGGCGAATCGCACGGACCGGCTGAGGTCTGCGTTGTGGAGGGGATCCCCGCAGGCCTCGCCCTACGGAGCGCCGATGTGGATATGGAACTCTCGCGTCGGAGGAAAGGCTACGGCCGCGGCGCTCGCATGGCCATCGAAGGCGATGCATGCCGGTTCTTGAGCGGGGTACGGCAAGGGCGCACACTCGGCAGTCCTATTTGCATCCTGGTAGAGAATCAAGACCATGTCAATTGGCTTGATGTGATGTCGGCTGAGCCCGCCCCCGCTCAGGCGGACCGCGGTGCGCCTGTGACGGTGCCTCGTCCCGGCCATGCCGATCTGCCGGGCATGGCGAAGTACGCCACCTCCGATATCCGTGATGTCCTTGAACGAGCCAGTGCCCGCGAGACGGTAGGTCGGGTGGCCGCAGGAGCCGTCTGCAAACGCTTTCTTGCAGAGGTGGGTGTGTCCGTGCGCGCGAGAGTCATCCGCATTGGAGACATCGCGGTCGCCACCAATGGCTCCCTGGTCGATCCTCAGGCTATCGATTGGGACGCTGTCGAGGTCTCCTCGCTGGGCTGTGATGACGTGGCTGTGTCAGAGAGGATGCGAGCGGCCGTCGACGTGGCCCGAGAACGAGGTGAGTCGCTGGGAGGCATCTTCGAGGTCTGGTGCTGGGGCATGTGTCCTGGCCTTGGTGGCTATGCGAGCATGGCCGACCGGCTAAGCGGGCGCCTGCTGGGCGCTCTTGGCAGCATCCCGGCGATCAAAGGGGTGGAGCTGGGGGCTGGATTCGAGAACGCCTCCAAGTCTGGTTCTGAGGTGCACGATCCCCTGGAACTGCGGACCGACGGGGCAGGGAGTTGGATCGCGCGGAAGACAAATCGAGCGGCCGGCCTCGAGGGAGGTATGACCACGGGCATGCCCATAGTCTTGCGTGCTGCCATGAAGCCCATACCAACGCTGACCACGCCGCTTCCGTCTGTGGACACGACCACGATGAAGCCGACTCCAGCCCACGTCGAGCGCAGCGACATCACCGCCGTACCTGCAGCACGGGTGGTAGGGGAGGCGATGGCCGCTCAGGTACTGGCCTCTGCCTATCTCGAGAAGTTCGGGGGAGACAGCGTGCCGGAGTTCTTGGCGAATGTCCGCTCGTACGCAGCAGTTCTGGAGGAGCGAGGTTTGTGGCGGCGTTCCTAGCATTGACAGGATTCATGGGCAGTGGCAAGACCTCGGTAGGAGAAGCTGTTGCCAAAATGCTGGGCTGGGAATTCGTGGACCTCGACCAGGAGTTCGTGCGGTTGACAGGGTGTGGCATCAGCCAATTCTTCGCCGATCACGGGGAGGCTGCCTTCCGGTCCAAGGAGTGCGAGTTGCTGGAGACCTTGCCGGACCAGAAGCGCACAGGGGGCCTAGTGTTAGCTCTCGGCGGAGGTACGCTGGAGAGTCCGGGAGCGGTCGGACAACTCCGGCGGAAGGGCGGTCTTGTGCTCCTATCCGTCGACCCGGAGGAGGCCTGGGCCCGAGTGGAGGGTAGCGATCGCCCCTTAGCGGCCGACCGGGGCGACTTCGACGCGCTGTGGGCACGACGGAAGTCCACTTACGAATCATGTGCGGACATCGTGATGCCGGTCGCAGGGAGAGACGTCGAAGAGGTGGCGGGAGATATCGCCGCCCTCGTGCGGACTGCAGGTGAACACTGGGGAAGCATTTGGGGGAGGCGCGTGGCCACGATCCAAAGGTCTTCTCTGGTCCTCGGCGGTAAGAACGCTCTGGACCTCCTGGCCGGTGAGGCCCGGTCGGTACGCGAGAAGGGAGCGAGTCTGCGCTTGCTCACCGATAGGAACGTCATGGATTCCTGGGGGGAACAGGTGTCGTCGGCCCTCGGGCTCTGCGCAGCGGAGAGTACTAAGATCCTTTCACCTGGGGAGACCACCAAGAGCGTCCGCCATCTCGAGGAGTGCTGGGAGTGGCTTGCAGCTGAAGGTGCCCGACGGGACGATGTGCTCGTGGCGTTGGGAGGAGGCGTGGTCGGCGATCTGGGGGGATTCGTCGCGGCCACTTATCACAGGGGCGTATCGCTCTGGCAGGTGCCCACCAGTCTGCTCGCGCAAGTGGACTCCAGCGTGGGGGGCAAGACCGCCGTCAATCTGGCCGCCGGGAAGAACCTGGTCGGGTCTTTCTACCAACCCGACTTGGTGATCATCGATCCGCAGACACTGAGGACGCTGCCTGACTATGAATACCGGAACGGTCTGGGAGAGGTTGCCAAGCACGCGCTCCTGATCTCCGAAGAAGCCTTTCGCTGCCTGGAGGCGGCAGCTCCGAGAATCGTTGACCGAGACCTGGACACGCTTAACGACATCGTCAAGACAAACGTGAACTTCAAAGCAGCTGTGGTCGAAGATGACGAACGGGAAAGCGGCAGGCGGGCGGTTCTCAACCTGGGGCACACCACTGCGCACGCCCTGGAGGCGGCAGTCGGATACGGCACGCTCGGCCATGGACACGCGGTAGCTCTGGGGCTGCTGGTGGCGCTCGCCGTCAGTGAACGAACACTGGGATTGGACCGCTCGGTAAGACGACGCACCGGGGAGCTGCTCGCGGCTCTCGGCCTGCCCACCTCGATAAGGTTACCTCGGGCAGAGGCCATCCGCGCAGCGATGGCTCATGACAAGAAGGCCGTCGCGGGTTCCACGGGTTTCGTCGGTCTGAGGGCCGTCGGCCAGCCGGTGTGGGGCCTAGAGGTGCCGCTCGATGCGCTTGTCGAAGCCATGGAGGTGATCGAGGATTGAGCAGTCTTGTGAGGCGGCTGGTGGTGCTCCATGGGCCCAACTTGGATCTCCTGGGGGAACGTCCCGTGGAGCACTACGGCACCATTACTTTGCCCGAGCTAGAACGTATCGTGACCGACGAGGCGGAGAGGGCGGGCTGGGGTTGTCTCTGCCTGCAGACTAATCATGAGGGCGTCTATGTGGAGTACCTGCATCAGTACCGTGATGAAGCCGCTCTGCTCGTCAATCCGGGAGCCTGGACTCACTACAGCTACGCGATCCATGACGCGCTCGAACTAGTGCACTGCCCGGTCGCCGAGGTGCATCTCTCCGACATCTCGTCGAGGGAGGAATGGCGCAGCCGGTCTGTGGTTTCGTCTGTGGCCACCTTCACCGTCTCCGGGAAAGGCCCGGAGGGATATGTGGAAGCAGTAAGACGCCTGATCGCTCTGGACGAGGAACGCTGACGGGCGAGGTGCGCGCGGCGAGGTGCCTTGAGGTGTAGTAGAATGCACCGTCACCCCATTGAAGGTGGCTCGCTCATCAGGGTAAATCGCAGTCGCTGGAGGCTGGGCGCGTGATCTCGACGAATCAGTTCAAAGTAGGTATGACCATCCGGTACGAGGGCGATACGTACCGCATCGCCGAATTCCAGCATGTGAAGCCCGGCAAGGGCGGAGCCTTTGTGCGCACGAAGCTGCGAAACGTCTCCACAGGAGCTCTCGTCGACCGGACATTCCGGCCCGAACAGAAATTCGAGCAGCTCCGGACCGAGAGTCGCCCGATGACCTACCTCTACGACGAGCCGGACCAGGTCGTCTTTATGGATGCGGAATCGTTCGAGCAGCTGGCGCTGCCCAAGAGTTTGCTGGAGGGACGTTTCGATCTGATGACCATCAACATGCAGGTCGACGTGGTCTACATCGACGGGGAACCATTCGACGTAGAACTGCCCACGTTTGTCGACCTGAAGATAGTGGAGACCGCCGCGGGTGTGAGGGGAGACACGGTGTCCGGCGGCTCAAAGGAGGCCGTTCTGGAGACCGGCGCCTCGGTGCAGGTTCCTCTTTTCATCGAGCCTGGAGAAGTGGTGCGCATAGACACTCGCTCGAGAGAATATGTGACGCGAGCCTGAAGGACGGGAAATGACGGAATACCAAATATCCACATCCGTTCTGGAAGCAATCGTGAGGGGTTCTTTGGAGGACGACGGCCGCCTGCGGATCCATTCACCACTGCCGCTAATGCGCACCCACTCCGTGGAGGTGGGAGTCGAAGACCAGGAGTGCCGCGTTACCGTGCATCTCGATGCACGTCTGGGCGAGCACCTGCCTTCTCTTGCGGTTGAAGCCCAGCAGAAGATCATCAGGGCCCTGACGCAAATGACCGGGCTCGCGGTCCCCGCGGTTGACATCGTGTTCGGCGGCGTCTTTCCGGCGGATGGTTGATCTGGGCGAGTATGGCGGTTGGTCGAAGAACTGCGCGACGGCAGGCCGTCTTCGCCCTCTATAGGCTGGACCTCCTCAAGGCAAGCCCTGAGGCCGCGCTTGCGGGCTCCATGGACGGCGAGGCGGACGAGTACGCAACCGATCTGCTCATGGGGACGATTCAGCATCTGGAAACGGTCGACGGACTCTTGGACCGGCACCTCGAGGGATGGACGCTGCAGCGCCTCGGCGTATTGGAGCGGTCCGTTCTCCGGGTCTCCGCGTATGAGTTGTTGTTCGAGAAAGGGACGCCGGAAGCCGTGATCATCGACGAGGCTGTGACGTTGGCCAAGCGGTATTGCTCCGCTGAAGCGAGCGCTCTGGTCAACGGAGTTCTTGGCTCCATCGAGGCGTATACACGGGGGCTGGAGCCGGGTAGGCGCTCTCAGGAAGAAGAACAACCGTGACCGGGTCCGCGGGCAGGATGATAGACAGACTTGATCTGCCGGGTGACCTAAGAAACCTGGACGCGGCTTCTTTGCGTCAGGTCGCCGTCGAGGTCAGGCAAGAGATCATAGACACCATATCCCAGAACGGCGGCCACCTGGGGGCGAGCCTCGGAGTGGTTGAGTTGACGGTTGCCCTCCATGCGGAGCTTGAGGCACCCAAGGATGCGATCATCTGGGACGTGGGGCATCAATCGTACGCGCACAAGCTGCTCACCGGCCGATTGGGCGCATTCCGGTCCATCCGCACCTATGGTGGGTTGTCAGGGTTCCCAAGCAGGGAAGAGAGCCCGTTCGACATCTACAGCACAGGCCATGCCAGCACCTCGATCAGTGCGGCTGTGGGGATCGCGCAGGGCAGGTTGTTGGGGGAGACACCGGATGGACTGCTCAGTGAATCCGCGACGGCCGGGGAGGCGGGGATCGCACCTGCTGTACCGGCCGGGACCGGCAGCCCGGGCCGTGTGGTGGCGGTAATAGGAGACGGGGCCCTCACCGGGGGCATGGCCTACGAGGCCCTCAATCATGCGGGTCATCTGAGTACGCCGCTTCTTGTGATACTCAACGACAACACCATGTCCATCGAACGCAACGTCGGCGCGATGAGCGCCTATCTCTCGCGACTGCGCACCGATCCGACTCTATACCGATTGCGGCGTGACCTGGAGAGACGCCTGCAGCGGCTTCCCGGTGTAGGGGATTTCATGGCTACCGTCAACGAGCAGATCAAGGACAGTATCAAGGCGGCGGTGGTCCCAGGGATGCTCTTCGAGGAGCTGGGCTTCACCTACGTGGGGGTAGTGGACGGTCACAGTATCGAGGATTTGCGAGGCAGTATCAGACGCTCCCTGGCGCTGAATAGGCCGGTGCTACTGCACTGCCAGACGGTCAAGGGCAAGGGTTATGAGCCCGCTGAGAAGCAGCCTGGGCGCTACCACGGCACGCCCAGGTTCTCGGTCTCGACAGGGGAATGCCTCGATGCGGAAGGTCCGACCAGCTTCACCCGGGCGTTCGGAGAGGCTATGGTGCAGCTCGCGCGGGCAGACGAACGAGTGGTGGGGATCACTGCAGCCATGGCCTCCGGTACGGGGCTCGATCTGCTCAAAGAGGCTTTTCCCGACCGATTCTTCGATGTGGGCATCGCCGAAGCGCACGCGGTGGGATTCGCTGCCGGGCTGGCGGTGGCGGGCAAGCGGCCGGTCGTCGCCCTGTACTCCACCTTCTTGCAGCGGGCCTTCGATCAGGTGATCCAGGACGTGTGTCTCCAGCGGCTACCGGTAGTGTTCGCGGTGGATAGAGCCGGCCTGGTAGGAGCCGACGGTCCTACTCATCACGGCGCTTTCGACCTGTCTTATCTCAGATTGATCCCCGGCCTCACGATCTTCGTCCCCAAGGATGAGGGGGAACTGCAGCGGCTGCTGGCGACCGCGCTGCAGATGGACAGCCCCTCGGTGATCAGGTATCCGCGCTCCCCCGGCGTCGGAGTGCCCTTGGCGTCCCCGATCAAGCCTCTGGCGGGCCCGTGGATAGACGTGCTACGGGAAGGAACCGATGTTCTCTTCGTCGGGGCAGGACCGGTGATCAGACTTGCGGAAGAAGCAGCGGACCGACTCATCGGACAGGGCATATCCGCCGGCGTAGCCGGAGTCAAACGGATCCGACCCCTGGAGACCGCCACGCTGGAACGACTTCTTCGGTCGTACCGAGCCGTGGTCACGGTCGAAGACAATGTCCTCGCGGGAGGTTTCGGCTCGAGCATCCTGGAATTCATGGCAGATGAGGGGATCAGCCGGCCTGTGGCCAGGGCCGGCCTCCCCGACGCTTTCGTGGGTCACGGCCCAGTGGAGACAATCCGGAGGGACGTGGGTCTTACTGCCGAGGGTTTGAGCGCGCAGGCAGCGCGCCTGCTGGGGCTCGCCGGGAAGCCTCCGTCGCTCGGAGGCTGAGCGCGCGTGGGCGCGCCCACGCGCATCCGGTTGGACGAGGCCATGGTGGCCCGAGGCCTAGCTGCAAGCCGCAGTGCCGCCCGGGGGTTGATCATGGCCGGGCTGGTGTCGGTAGAAGGCCGGATAAGCGACAAGGCGGGCACAGCGGTGGCGGCAGATGCTGAGATCACCGTCAAGGACCGGCCGCGCTTTGTCTCCCGAGCCGGCGAGAAGCTGGCTCATGCCCTGGATGTGCTCGGAGTCGACGTGGGCGGAGCCTCGGTGCTGGATGTGGGGGCCTCTACGGGAGGTTTCGTCGACTGTCTCCTTCAACGCGGCGCGGCCAGGGTCATCGCCTTGGATGTGGGACGGGGACAACTGGACATGCGACTCCGGACTGACGCCCGGGTATCGGTCTTGGAGAAGGTCAACGCCCGCTACCTCACAGCGGATCAACTGCCCTACCTGGCCGATTTCTTGACGATGGATGTGTCGTTTATCTCGGTGACCAAGATCCTGCCGGCTGTGGTCGGGTGTCTCACTCCCCGATTCGAAGGGTTGATCCTCGTCAAACCCCAATTCGAGGCCGGGCCGCGACAGGTGGGCAAGGGAGGCATTGTGCGGAATCCGTCTGTGCATCGTCAGGTGCTTGTGGACTGCGGGCGGTTCATGATAGAGAAGGCAGAGTTGGATGTCATCGGAGTATGCCGGTCCGGGCTCCGCGGGGCGGACGGCAATCAGGAGTTCTTCATGCACGCAGGTCGCGGTGTGGACAATGCTGTTGGACTTGATAGGCTGGTAGCTATGGTGGAAGAGATACTAGAGGAGACAGACACGCCTGCCCGGGGAGCGATTACATGAAGCGTGAGGTCGACCGGGTCGTCATACTGACGCACGGAGACTCCGATGTGGCCTGTGAGGCACTCAAGAAGTCCCTGAGCTTCTTTGCCGGCCGAGGCGTCGAGGTGCTGGCTCCTGCCAACGAATGGGCCAAACATGGTGAGGTCCTGGGCGCAAATGGGGGAGCTTTGCTGGCGGCAGGGTCGAAAGACCTGCGAGGAGTGGGCCTCTGCCTTGTTTTGGGGGGCGATGGGACGATGCTGAGGGCTTTCCACCTGACCCGCAACCTCTCCATACCGGTGGCAGGGGTCAATCTCGGTAGAGTGGGGTTCCTCACCACCATCGACAAGGATGAAGTGACCGACGGCTTGAGCAGACTGCTGGCCGGTGAATACAAAGAGTACCCCTTGTTGGGGTTGGAGGCGACGGTGGGCGGACAGACCTTCACGGCCACCAATGATGTCGTCGTCGGGAAGGGGGACAGCTCGCACGCGGGGTCTCTGGCCTTGTGCATCAACGGGGTGACGATGTTCGAGGTTCTCTGTGACGGCGTTGTGGTTAGTACACCGGCGGGCTCTTCGGCATACAGTCTGGCAGCGGGTGGCCCTCTGCTGGGAATATCCGTAGACGCATACGTGATCAGTCTGGTGGCCCCGCATGCGGTGGGTGTGCGTCCGGTAGTCGCGGCACCCCAGGACGTTCTAGAGATCACCAATACCGACGATGAGGGTGTCAGCTGCCTGGACATAGACGGCCAGAGGATGGCGATGTTGCCGCCCGGCACCGTGGTACGCATCAGGACCACGCCGGGGATGACGTCCCTGGCCCTTCTGGAAGGCGACAGTCTGTACCACCACTTCCGCGACCGTCTCTTGTAGGGAAGGCGCCGGCTTGCTCGCCTCCCTCACCATCCGGAACTTCGTGCTCATCGAAGATGCGGTCCTTGAGTTCAAGCCGGGTCTGAACGTCCTTACCGGTGAGACCGGGGCGGGTAAGACCTTGCTGACCCGGGCGCTCGGGCTGCTGATGGGCGAGAGGGCCGAGGATGGGCTGGTGGGCAAGGTGGGCTCGGAGGCGCTCATCCAAGCGGTGTTCGACCTCGATGAACGCGACATTGAGGAGATCCCGCCCGATGTGCAGGAACTGCTCGGCGGCGTGGAGGCGGGTGAGTTCATCGTATCGCGCCGTCTGGGCAAGCAGGGCCGCAATCGGTGCTTTCTGAACGACACCGTGGTCACACTCGGGGCGATGGGGTCGGCCATCAGTGGCCTGCTCTCGTTTGCCGGGCAGCATGAGTACAGACGGCTCCTCGACCCGCACTATCAGCTGAGCGTTCTCGACCAATGGGCCGGGGCAGGTGTGACCGAACTCGCCTACGACTTCAGAGAGGTATACGCCGAGGCTCGGGAGGCAGGGCGGCGTCTCGAGCAAGCAAGAGCCCGCGAGGGATCCCGGGAGAGAGAGCTGCAACTCCTCCGCTTCCAGGTGAAGGAACTGGGGGATGCTCGTCTCTCTCTTGAGGAGGAGCGATCTCTGGCGATGGAGCAGCGCATGCTGTCCCGGGCGGAAGAACTGCTTCGAAGTGTGGGTTCCGCGGGGGCCGTCCTCGGCGGGGAGACCGATACACCCGATGTGACCACGCTTCTCGCGCAGGCGGTGCAGCAACTGGCAGCCGTATCCTCTGTCGATCCTGACCTGGACCGGATCACCGCCGGTCTGACTGAGGTGCAATACCAAACTGCCGAACTTGCTCGTGACCTCCATGGCTACGTGTCGCGGATATCGGTCGACCCCGAGCGCCTGGCTGCTGTGAACGACCGGCTGAAGACCTACACCGATCTCGCGCGCAAGTATGGTGGGTCTACCGAATCCGCCCTGGCGCAGTGCAGTGCTGCAGCCGAGCGACTGATGACTTTGGAGCAGGAGGGAATGGACCTGGAAGAGCTGGAAGAGGCGCGCGCGACGTACGTCGCGCGCGCCCTCTCCCTAGCCGCCACTCTGACCGACAGACGCCGCAAAACCGCTCCTCTGCTCGAGAAGGCCGTCGCGGCGCAATTGGAGAGCCTGGGGATGCCGTCGGCAGAGCTACGTGTCTCTCTCAGTTCCGCCACGAACTGGGAGGGCCTACGCGAATCGGGGGCTGAGACCGTGGAGTTCCTCCTTGTGGCCAATCCCGGGCAGGTCCCCCGTAATCTGGGGCGGACCGCTTCCGGTGGGGAGCTCTCCAGGGTCCTGCTTGCCATCAAGTGTGCGCTGGCCGGCGTGGGTGGGAACGAAACGCTCGTATTCGACGAAATCGACGCCGGTATCGGTGGGCGGACCGCGGTGGTAGTCGGTAACAAGCTACGCGAGCTGGCCGGCCACTCTCAGTTGATCGTGGTTACGCATCTGCCTCAGGTGGCGGCTTTGGCCGCCCAGCACTACGTCATCGACAAGATCACGGCGCAGGGAGATACGGTCACGCGTCTCACGGCACTGACCGGGGACGAAGTGGTGGAGGAGTTGTGCCGCATGTTGGGGGGCCGTCCCGGCGACACTGAAGCGCTGGCCCATGCCCGAGATCTGCGCGACAGAGCACTTGGAGGACTGCTAGACTAGGACAGGCGCGGGCCCAACAGCCATGCGCCGCGCCGGATCCCACGAAAGAGCGGCAGAGGTGAGCATGGCCAAACACGTATTCGTAACGGGCGGCGTGGTTTCTTCCCTCGGTAAGGGTATTACCGCGGCGTCCCTGGGCCGCCTCCTTAAGAGCCGCGGTCTGCGGGTGGTGATCCAGAAGTTCGATCCGTATCTGAACGTAGATCCGGGCACGATGAGTCCCTTTCAACACGGTGAGGTCTTCGTCACTGACGACGGGGCGGAGACCGATCTCGATCTGGGTCACTACGAACGGTTCGTGGATGAGAATCTGACCCAAGACTCGAATGTGACTGCCGGGTCGGTCTACTACAATGTGATTCGCAAGGAGCGTCGAGGTGACTACCTTGGCGGCACGGTGCAGGTCATTCCTCACGTGACCAACGAGATCAAGGAACGCGTCGCCCGCGTGGCCCGCAAGCCCGACGTGGACGTGGTCATCACCGAGATCGGCGGAACGGTGGGAGACATCGAGAGCCTGCCGTTCTTGGAAGCCATCCGCCAGTTCCGGAACGACATAGGCCGCCAGAACGTGATCTACATTCACGTGACTCTGATCCCGTTCATCAACGTTTCGGGAGAGCTGAAGACCAAGCCGACCCAGCACAGCGTGAACGAACTCCGCAGCATCGGTATCCAACCCGATATCATCGTCTGCCGGTCGGATCGCCCCATCAGTCCGGAGCTGAAGGAGAAGATTGCCCTGTTCACCGACGTGGAGTCCCGAGCTGTAGTCAGCTGCGTGGACGCCCGGCACCTCTACTACGTGCCCTTGAACCTCCGTGATGAAGGGCTGGACCGCTT
>Ga0209612_1000562_pt1 | contig 37230 bp, 28 predicted proteins | sample BioC12SIPDNA_FD_185746 | JGI IMG/M metagenome (GOLD analysis project Ga0209612, IMG submission 185746) | Anaerobic biogas reactor microbial communites from Washington, USA - Biogas_R1_B C12 SIP DNA (SPAdes) (version 2) | ecosystem: Engineered > Bioreactor > Anaerobic > Unclassified | place...
GCTGATCGAGGTCAGTCCGCCGAAGCGACATGAGCTGCCCCGATATCTCATTGAGTATGCTCAGCGGACCAGCAAGATGAAGCTCGACCGCCCCGCCGCCGAAATGCTGATCGAGCTGGTCGGCGAAGACCTGACCCTGCTCTACAACGAGATCGACAAGCTGGCGTTGTTCGCGCGCGACGAGAAGGCGATCACAAGCAAGCACGTCGAGTCGCTGGCCGGACACAATCGCATCTTCGGCGCGTTCGAAGTGATCGAAGCGATGATCGCCGGCGATCCGCTCCAGGCGATCCGGCGGCTGCGCAACATGTTCGAAGAGGACAAGAGCGCCGAGTACACCGTCGTCGGCGCCTTCGCCTACCACCTGCGCCGCATGTTCAGCGCCAAGGCCCTGCTCGAAAAGGGCGCCGGACCGGGCGACGTCGCGCAGAAGCTGCGGATCTGGAACAACAAGGACCGTTTCTTCACGCAATTGAAGCAGACGTCGCTGGAGCAGTTGGGCAAATACATCGAGCAATTGGCCGCCATCGACTACGCCGTCAAAACCGGCCAGGCCAAAACCCAGGTCGCCATGGAGCAGCTCGTGCTCCAACTCGCGAGGTAGCGAGGGACTTTATCCACACGTCAGATCCACCAACCAGGCATCGGACTGCGCCTTGCTGTAGCCGAGGAAGGCGGAACTGGGGTCGTGCTGGTCGAAGGACTGGCGGGCCGTCAGCTTGTTGGCGTTGGCATAGCAGTACGCGCAGCCGTGCGGGCAGGTGTTGTAGGTCCCGATGTCGGCGCTTTCGGTGCAGCCGCACTGAGGCCTCGTGCCTTTGTCTTTGTACGGCGTCTCGCTCGGGCCGAACAGCCGCTCGATGAGAACTCCGTCGATGCAATGGGCTTTCTGTATCCGGCCACCAACCAGGTAATCGCCGCAGCAGGAGTACATCGCGATGCCGTGCCGAGCGGCGACCTCCGCAAGCCGGTTGGCCAGCTCGATCCGCACCGGCTCGCTCGGCTCGGCCACCTGAACGCCTTGGGCCCTCTCCAAATCCCGGAAGTTGCGTCGGACCTTCCCGTAGAACGCGACGAAGCTGAAATAGCACCGCTCGACGAGCCCTTCCAGTTCGCTCGCAAGAGATTCGAACGCACGCACATAGAACGCCTCGTCGCTGATGCTCGACCGGATGATCGGATCGAACCGCCAGTTGATATGCCCAGGCGAGTAGCGTCCGGCAAGATGCTTCAAGGTGCGCAGGGCCGCGTGCCTGTCCACGTCGCTCTCGAAGACCGACGGCAGCGCCGTCACGGTGCAGTTGAAGTAGAATCGATAACCGAGTCGATCGAGGGTTTCGAGATGCGCGACGAACGGCGTGAAGTCCTTCGACCAGAAGACGAGGCAGTCCACATCGTCGCGTCTCAGGGGCACGCGATATCGCTGGCCGCCGAAGGGATTGACCACACCGACGAATCCCTCACGAACCCGTCGCATGAACCACTCGCCATAGAAGGCTGGAATGTCGGTGCGTCGCGAAACCGAAACGATCCGTCTCATCGTGCTTTGCGGAACCTTATCGCAGCCGGAGCGGAACCGCACCCAGGTCTCCATAAAAAGGAAGACGGAGTCGCCCTCCTCCGGAACGACTCCGTAGCTTCTGGGAAACCGCGACGGGCTTTTGGCCCAACCTCGGTTCTTGCCATGGTACACATCCGGGCGCCATTGCCGCCCCGGCACGGTCGCAGGCAACCTCCCACGACCCACAAGGCACACCGTAACGCATCCTTCCCGAAAAGGCAATGACCTATTTTTCCTACATAGCCTATTTTTTGCCTTCGGCCGGATGGCAATACGCTTTCGCGGCAGGATTGCCCTATGGGGGCGATTTGACGTATCTGACGCTGGAAATCCGACCGTTCCATCGGCACAGCCAGGAATCAAAGAGCGTCATCTGCCCCGTCCGCTCCTGGTCGATGCGAAAGATCGTGTCTTTGCGCCACTGGACAATGTCCTCGGTCATCTCCTTGGCAACGTACTCGGGCAGTTCGAACCGCATCAGCTCCAGCGGATCGGTCTTCAGGCGAAAGTGCGAGACCCTGCCGTGCTCGGGATTGTATACGAACTTGTTCCCATCCTGAATGAACCCGGAGGGCCCCTGTTGCATCCAGCCGGCGAAGTAGACCTTGCGATCCCGCGGCAGCGGCCTGAGGGCGTTGTCGCCGTCAAAACCCAGCGGATCGACGTGGAATCCGAGAAGACTCAGAATCGTAGGGGCCAGATCGACGGAACTCACCGGGTACGTGACCCGCCGGCCCGCTTCGACCAGGAGGGGCGCCCGGATACACATGACGATGCGCAACACCTCGTCGTATGCCACTCGGTCGTGGCCCTGAATCCGATGCTCGCTGAATGCCTCGCCGTGATCGCCAACCACACAGAAGATCGTGTTCTCGGCGACCCCGAGACGGGCCAGCTCGATGTCCAACGCCTGAAGAAAGCGATCGGTATAGGCGATCGTCTGTCTGTAGCCCTCGACGGGCGTTGCGGCCGGCGCGCCATACCAGGCCGGCACCTCATAGGGATCGTGTGTCACCGAGCACATGACCGTCAGCAGGAATGGCGTATCGTCGGATTCGATCCAATCGCACATCGGTTCGAGCAGAGCGAACTCGTCGGCGCCCAGGTAGCCCACATGAGCGTTCGGATCGTTCAGGTCCTCCCGGGCAAAGAACTTCTGATACCCCAGATTGTGCACCAGTCCGGGCCGGGACTCGAACGTACCGGTCGCCGACTGGAAAAAGGCCGTCCGAAACCCCATCCCCCTTTCGAGGATGGTCGCCAGGCTGGCATAGGACTCCGACACAGGGACAGTCTCTCCGATATCCTGACACGCACCCGGACGTCGGCCCGCCAGCAAGGCAAACAACGCCTTGGTCGTGTGCGTCACCACCGAGCGCGCATTCGTGAACGACACGCCCTGAGACGCCAGCGTTGCCAAATAGGGGGTAGGATCGCACCGTTCGCCGTCGCTTTCGACCAGATTGGCCGCCAGGGAGGTGGCCCGATACTGGATCCCTTCGAGGACGACGATCACGACGTTGTGATTGGTTCTATGCGGCTTGAGCGACACAGGAACCTCGCCGGCCAGCGGGATCCGGCGCGTGGCGTTGCTGAAATCGTCCTGGACCAGATGCCGATATTCGGGCAGAACGAACGACAAGACAGCGCGCGCATGACAGTTGAACCGCAGTCCGACCGCCGTGATCTGCGCCGAGCCGAGACGCGAGGCGGCCGCCGTGCCGATGATTGCCACGATGATCGCCACGAGAGAGAAGCCGATCTTCGTACGGAATGCCTTGGGATCGTAGCCGGGGGGCACCGGTCGCGCCAAGACAGAGAAGAAGAAGGCCAGAGCCACCGCGCTGGGCAACAGCAGCGCGACGGCCGAGCCGGGCATGCGAATCAGGTTCCGACCGATGAGCCTGCCGATGTTGATCGGATCACGAATCAGTGACAACATCTGCATGGGCAGGATCTGGGTCCCCGTGCGGATCAGCCAGCCCGCGTTGATCACCGACCAGGCACAGGCGATCGCCGCGACAATCATGGCGCCGCGCCAGACCGCCCTGCGGGGCCAGCGGTAACAAATCAGGGCCAGGACCACTTCGAGGCTCAGCAGCACCGCGATATCGGTCAGGATCCAACTGGGGTATTCGCGCAGCGGCCCGTAGCGAAGCGCATGATAGAACTTCACCGCCAGGCTGCAGAACAACGCCGCGAAGACGATGACGCTCCACGCGCGCGGTGCGAGCAGACCGTAGAGCCTGCGAACAAACCCCGGCCGTTCGCACCGAGAATCGGACTGTCTATTCCGCCTGTTCATGGGGCCACCATGCTATCCGAGCCGAACCGGCAAAGCAAGCGGCATGTGGTCGATCCTCCCGTAACGCGTCGAGACCGTTGGATTCGCCGGCGGATGCATGGCAGGCCGGGGATCAGAAGCTGTAGCGAACGGCAAGATAGGCGTTGGTGTTGTTGTGAAACTGGTTGAAGAAGGTGTGGGTCTCGTCGCCGAAAAACACATTCCCGCCGATCTCGACGGCCAGATGGTCGCTGGCCTTGTAGTTGGCGATCGGCCGCATATAGACGTCCTCATCGGACGGCGAGTAATACGTGAACAGCGATAGACTCAGGTTCTGGTTCATCAGCAGCTTGGTCAGACGCAACGTTGTGAGGTGGCGAAACTCATCGCGTTTGGGCATACCGGCGGGCTGGTTGTTCTCGTAGTCGTCGTAATCGAGCATCTGCTCGACGTAGTACTGAACGCCCGCGGTGAAATCCCTCGCGATTTCCTGCGTGTAGCCCACAAGGTACCGCATCTCGGAATTGTTGATGAGGAAATCATCGCCGTCGCGGTCGTCGACCGAATCATAGTAGCCGATCTCGGCATTGCCGATGCCCTTGCCAACCGTACCGCGAATGCTGGCGCCGTAGACGTACAGATCGGGAAAGACCGCGGCGGTCATTGCCTCATTGAACCCGCCCGGGCTCTTCCAGTAGCCCCAATACCCGTAGAGGGCCAGTTCGTAGTTACGGATGTTGCGGTACAGACGCAGAGCCAGTTCGTCCTCTTCGAGGAACTCCCGGCGGCGTTCGACGCTCATGGTGTTGTCCTCGCCGGCCCGGTCACCCAGCACGGGATTCCAGTAAGACAAACGCTCCCCGCTGATGAAGCGGTCGGAGTCGAACTCCGGCGTGTAGGCGACATCGAGGTTGGCCCAGTCCATGAAGAAGCTGACCTTCACCGCATCTGACGGGGCCTTGAGATACTCCGTGTCGCGACCGATGAAGAACGACTGCCAATCCTTGGGGAACAGATCGTTGATGAAGATCAAGTCGCCCGTTCCCCAGGTCAGAACCTGGCGACCCAGCTTGACGTCCATCGAGTCCGTCGGACGCATGAAGAGATTCGCCTCGCGCAGGTCGAAAACACCTTTCTCTTCAACGCCGTCGCCGTAGACGTCGCCCTTGACCTTGATATCGCCCCAGTCGCGCATACTGAACAGGTCGAACTGGTAGCGCGCCTCCATGATCGACATGTCCTTCTCATCCGGATCGTTCTGGAGCCGGTAGCCCGCCCGTGCCTCGTAGAACCCGTGGTACTCGGTGTCAAACCTCTCGAAGAACTCCCGAACCGGGTCCGATTTCACCTGTTCGTCCTGTGCGACAACGATCGCCGAGCAGGTCATCGCCAGCAGAACCACCGTCCTGATGTGTATCGGGACGATACGCCGGAACACAATCATCTCATGGCCTCCCTGGGGGGTCTGCGAAGGTACCGTTCCTCAAAGATATCCCCGATACCGACGTTGTACTGGACGTTCGTAAATTCCATCTCCGTTTGCCCACCCGTCTTGAGGTCCTTGACGACCGACCTGGTCACCGTGGGAAGGTCCTGGATCACCTTGACGTCCTTCGACTCGATGACGCGATAGAGCTGGCCCTGCTTGTCGTAGAAATCCATCTTCGTCGGGACGTAGGTCTTGCGATCGATCGCCACGGTGTAGTAACTGAATTCGACCTCTTCGGGTTTCTTCGGAACGTTCTTGACGATGAACATGGCATCGGTCGTCTCAATCAGTTCGTGCGTGTCCTGGTCGAGGCCGCGACCGGAAACGTCTTCATAGACGAAGTCGGAACCGACGAAGCTGGTCCGCTTGTCGCTGGCCGCCACCCGCTTGACCAGATCGAGTGCCGGCAGATACAGCCAGCGGTCGTCGTCCTTGCCCTCGCCCACATGCTTCTTGACCATGTACACCATCCGCCGCACATCGGACGGACGCTGGAAGTACACGAAGTAATTCTGGTCGCCGCCGTCCACAACGTCCTTGCGCAGGATGATGAACTCCCGCTCGCGGGTCTGACCTGCCTTGCTGGTGATGGTCATCTTGACCGTGGCCTTGCCGTCGTCGCCCTGGTAGTAAGCAACGATGTTGGCTCTGGTCACGATCGTCTGAACGTCGGGTGCGTCGCCCTCGGCGGCCCTGGCGACACCAGCAACGGTCAGACTGAAAACGGCACATACCAGCAGTACGGCCGAGCTTTCTTTTCGCAGCATGGTACACCTCCGTCTTGTCAATATCAGCCTTTGACACCCAGTTTCCGCAGGAACGTCATCATCGGGCACCAGTTGGTGAACGCGGACTGAAACAGGTTCAAACCGACGAAACCCGTGAACAACAACCAATAAGACGAATGGTAATGCGCCAGCAGGGCGCTGACAATCACGAAGAAGCCGGCAATGCCTCGGAGCATCATGTCCACCGTCATAGATCACCTCTCTTCTCTTCGGCCTGACCTGGCTGGTCCTGCCGTGCCTGGGCCACGCGACAGGCCTGCCGGCGCGACATGATCCCGCAGGTCAGCGCCATCAAGGGGATGACAACAAGCCCGAATACGGCCAGGTAGCCCAGGCTCATATTCCAGTTCTGGTGCAGGTTCAACGCCACCAACACAACGGCCGCCACAGAGACGATCATGCAGAAGCCGCAATTGCAGCCGGCCGACTGCGGCATCCTGGCAGGTCGCAGCAGCCGATTCTCCGCCACGGTCAGGATGGCTGGCAACACCAGCAGGGTCACGGCGCCCGACAGGGCCATGATCGCACAGAGGAAGATACCGACCGTCTTGTAGGGAACCAGCGGCGCCGCCAGCAGCGGCAGGAAACCGATGGCAATCACCAGTACATTGCGGCTGATCGCCCGGGCCGGCTCGCCAAACATCTCGGCGACACTGGCCTTCCATGAACCGGTCAGGGCGTACGTCGACCGCGCCCGTTCAAGGAAGTGGATCGCGAAATCGACCGCCATGCCCAGTGTCAGCGCGCTGAGCACCGCGACCGGCATATCGTAGTCTTTGCCGACCAGGCCGATAATCCCGTAGATGACCGCGATGGTGATCGACAGCGGGATCATGCAGATCAAACCCCACAGGGGCGAACGGAACAGGATCGCCATCATGATGAACACGATGATGAAGCTGCCCAGCAGCGATTGGAGCATGCCCCAGACCATCTTGTTCTGCCAGATGATGTTGATATAGGTCAGTCCGGCCCACTGGTGTTCGAACGGCATCGGCGCCGTCGTCTCGGCGAAAAACTCCTCCACCGCCTGGACGACCTGCTCCATGTCCTTGTTGTCACCGCTCTTGAGCTGAAGCCAGAGGTTGGCCCTGTCATGGTCGTTCGTGACGAAATGCCACAGATCGTCGGGCGTATGGCTGCTCTGGAACTGGATGAGGCATTCGGCTACCGCGGCGCCGGAGTCGGGAATCCTGTAGTTCTCGGGCTTGCCGTCGATCAGCTCCTGGTGCACCTTCTTGACGATGCCCGCGATCGAGTTGGTCTTGCCGACCAGCCCCGTTTCCTCCAGGTATTCCTCCAGTTGCGCGATGTAGCGAAGCGCCTCGGGCTGCTTGAAGACCTTAAGACGCTCCTTTTCGAGATCGAAGAAGTCGCTCAACTCGAACCAGACGTCGGCGGCCTCCTCGGACGCCGAGGCCTCCTTTTCCTGAGCGTAGCTGTTCAGTTTGTCGAGCAGAGCGACCTTGGTCAGGCCCGTCGACGCTTCGGCAAGGAGGGCCTTCTCCGCCTCGGCGACCACCCTCGTCGCGGCGGGCACATCGGGCGACAGGTCTTCGGCCTTTTTCACAAGCCGATCGCGCAGACCGTGAAGGTATTCGGTGCTCACGTTGGGATCGCTCGCATCGGAGAGGACCAGATAGGCCATGTAGGTCCCGGAGAAGTGCCGGTTCAACTCGACGTCGGCCACACGAATCGGATGGCTTCGGGCGAACCACTTGATCGGGTTGTCGTTGATTTGGATCCGGGCCACGCCATAGACCGCCACCGCCGCGACGATGACGATCGCCACCAGAATGGGCTTCGCGGCGGTGTAGGTGAGCCGGCCTGTGGCATGGAGCACATGGGTCAGCCAGGTCTGCTTCTCCTCGTGTACGGCGGCGGCGCCGAAGTTCTCCAGGGAGCGATCTTTGAGGAACATGACATAAGCCGGAACGAACGTCACCGTACAGATCCAGGCCACCATGATGCCCGAGGCGACGAAAATCCCGAAGACCTGGACCGGCGGGATTGGCGTCAGCGCCAGTGACGCAAAGCCGGCCGCCGAGGTCAACGAGGTGTACAGCATCGGCATGAACAGATTGTCCATCACCTCGAGCATCGTCTGACGCCGGCCCTTGTCCTTGGTGTACCGGTCGAAAAACTCCGAGAGGATATGCACCGAATCGACGACCGCGATCGGCATCAGGAAGATCGGAATCATCGAACTCATGATGTGGACCGGATAGCCCAGACCGATCAATGCCCCCATCGTCGTGATGACCGCGACCATCGCCACGATCATCGGCGAGATCACCAGCACCAGCTTGCGGAAGAACGCGAGCATCAGGAGGAAGATCACCAGCATCGCCAGCGGCGCCGAGATCGCCATCTGCACGAACATCTCGTATCCGAACGTGTCTTCCGCCACGGGTAGACCCGTGATGTGATACTCCTCGTCGCCTTGGAACTCGGCGATCTTGCTGTTGAGCGCGCGATACACCCTGTGGCTCAGGTCCTTGTGCGTCAGCGGCAGGTACAGACTGATCGCCTTGCCGTCGTCAGAGACGACGGTGCCCTTGAGCAGGGGATTGGACATGGCCTTGTCGCGAATCGCCAGCGCCTCGGCGTCGGTCTCCGGAGGCCGGGGCATCAGCCACTCGAACGTCACGACGCCGGGACCGCCCTGGCCGATGTGGTCGACCGTGGACGGCGCGAGCAGATCGACTTCGATCACGCCGATCTGGCGGTTCGGGTCTTCCTTGTCGGGCCAGCGCAGGGTTTTGGCATACTCGGTCAGATCGTAGATGTTGCGCAATGAGGCGGGATCGAACACGCCGTCAGGATGGGCGTCGTTGACGACACCGACGACGACCATATCGGACAGGACGAACTGCTCTTTGGTCCGGTCGTGGAAAAGCCGCACCGGCTCGTCTGCCGCGAGCATGTTCTCCGGATCGGTATCCACCTGAATGCGCGGGATCAGCGCGCCCAAGGCCAGAGTGAAGACAACCATCACCACCGTGACCAGTTTGTAGTGGCTCAGTGAGTAATCTGTGATCTTGTGTCTCATTTCCATACGAATGGCCCAATCCTCGTGCCGCCGCGCGGCCGACCTGTCAGTTCAGGATTCCACACGTTCGTCGCCTTCGCCAACCGTTGTCATACCTCGCCCCATCTCACAGCGCCATCCGCTTCGGTTTATCTTCGCCCCTTGCCCTTCTTGCGGCAGTGGTTGTGGACGCATCCGAGCACGCGGATCGCGTTCTCATTCTCGATCCAGTAAAAGACCCGTGCCCCTTCCCGGCGAGACTTCAGAATGCCTTTGTCCTTCATGATATTGAGCTGCTGGCTCGTGATCGCCTGTTTCTCCCCAACGGCCTCGGCGATCTCTCCTACGGACCGCTCGCCCCCTTCCAGCGCCTCGACGACCTGGAGCCGGATCGGATGGGCCAGCGCCTTGAGCACTTCGGCCGCATGGCTTGCCAGTTTCTTGTCCATGCACAAACCCCGAATGAATCTGCGTATCGAGATATAACGATATTACTATATGCAGTCAACCGGGTTCGGACAAACGAGGAAATTCCTTGAATCTTCTTCGGGGAAGTCACCAATAACCAAGGCGGTGGTTGCCCCCTCCCCCGGACTGCGAAGGGGCAAGAGGTGGTCGGGCGTCTTGTCGGCACACTCAGCGCGATGGGCGAAAGGGCACCCTCAGTCGCGGTCCGGCCCGGCGTCCGGGAGCTTCTCCCAGGGCCTTCCTCGTAGTGCCCTGTCGAGGCCTTGAGCCTCCACGGTGAAGAACTCGTCGAAACTGGGCAACCGCAGATTGAGGAGTTGCTTGATCGTGTCCAGCGTCTCGGGGCTGTAGCACGAGACCTCGATCGCCATCGTCCGGACAGCCTCATCCAGTTCGGACGGCGCGACGACGTCTTCGAGCAGACCCCACTCGAGTGCAGCAGACGCGGAGGTTTCCGTGCTCCGGCTCACCAGCGAATTGGCCCGGCCCAGTCCAACATAGGCAGGCAGCAAGTAGAGCAATCCTCCGCCCGGCGGCATGTCCAACTCGCGCCCCTGATTGTGGAAGATCGTGTCGGCCGAGGCGATCCGGTAGTCGCAGGCCAGCCCGATCCCCAGGAATGGCAAGATCACATCGCCCTGAAAGACCATGATCACCGGCCGCTTCACCGACCGCAACCAGCGAATCAGCCCGCCGAACACGTTTTCCTCGCGCGCCATGATGAACCCGGCCAGCGGGCTCGAGAAGACATTGCGCCCCTTGCGCGCGCTATCCAGATCGCCCAGGCTCTTCAAGAAGGCGCCGCATCGCTCCGGCGAGAAGCAGCGTCTTGACGCCCGGAAAACCAGGGGCTTGCCCTGTCGATGCGCCAAGCCCTTCAGGAGTTCGCGGAAGCTCTCGATGGCATGAGGCGCATCGGCCACGCCCAGCAGATCATCACCGAATCGCACTACGTCTGCCCATTCGAATCGCTCCACGGACAGAAAGGGCTCCAAGATCGACAATCCGGTTTCGTCCAACATGATCGTCCTCCTTCTGCGCTGCAACTGTTCGTGGAACCAATCGGAGCGAATCGCTCCGACCGACTTTAGCAAGACTCCCAATCAGGATATCGCATACACTCGGCCAGCCAACCCTTCTCCCGGAAGGGTACCGGGCCACGCTCAGGGCTCAGAGGTCCCGTCGGGCACATCGCCCCCACCCCCCAAGGTGGCATAGAGCCTGACATGATTGGCGAGCTTCGTCAAATGCCGATAGACCAATGCCTGTTGCGCCGCATAGAGAGATCGCTGCGCATCGAGAACGCTGAGGTAGTTGTCGAGTCCCCGTTCATAACGAGCGAAGGACAAGCGGTAGGTTTCCTCGGCGGCATGGACCAGGGACTGTTGCGCCGCGATCTGGCGGTCCACAGTTCCGCGGACAGCCAGCGCATCGGCCACCTCCTGGAAAGCAATCTGAATGGCCTTCTCATACTCCACCAGGGCCATTTCGCGTTGCACCTTGGTGACCTCATACGCCGACCAGGTACGGGCATCGAAGATCGGCATCACCGCCTGCCCGGCATAGCTCCACGTGCCCGAGCCGGACTTGAACAGACCGGACAGCTCGTCGCTGGCCGTCCCGAGTGTGGTAGTCAGGCTAATACGGGGGAAGAACGCGGCTCGGGCGGCGCCGATATTGGCGTACGCCGCTCGAAGCTGATGCTCGGCGGCGATGATGTCGGGCCGGCCCAGGAGCGAGTCGGAGGGCAGCCCGGGCGAGAGGTCCCTGAGGGCGCGAATGCTTGCCAGTTCAGACGGCAAGAAATCCTCCGACACGGCACAGCCAACCAGCAGGTTCAAGGCGTTCTGATCCTGCGCCACCCGTTGTGTGTAATAGGCGACGTCTCCGCGCGCCGTGTCCATGGGTATTTGGGCCCGGCGCAGGTCCAACTCGGTTGCGACGCCGATCTCGTATTGCCGCTTCACCAATCCATAGGTCGCCTCCTGGACCTGTAAGGTCTCTTCCGCCAGGGCCAGGGCGTCGCGGTCAGCGGCCAGGGCCAGATAGCCGTTGGCCACCGAGGAGATCAACATAACCTGTGCGCTGCGGCGGCCCTGTTCCGTGGCCAGATATTCCTGTAATGCCCGATCCTTCAGACTGTGCAGGCGGCCGAAGAAGTCGATCTCCCAGGAGAGAATGCCGAGACTGACACTGTATTGCTCCGTGGTCCGGGGCTGTCCGGGTGGGGTCAGATCGGCCGATGCACGTTGCTCGCCGCCGCCGGCCGTCGCATAAAGGCTTGGATAGAGTTCCTGACGCTGGATCCCGTACAGGGATCGCGCCAGCTCGACATTCAGGGCCGCCAACCGAAGATCATGGTTGTTCTCCAGGGCCGTCTCGATGACCTGGTGCAGCTTGGGGTCGGTGAAGAACTCCCGCCATGGAAGTTCCGACGCGACCGGCGCATCGGCCATGACGGGGTCCTCCGCATAGGCCTGGCCCGTCGGCCAGTCGACAGGAATGGGAGGTTCGGGCCGCATGTACTTTGGGGCCATCCGGCACCCGGCGACACAGATGACGATTCCGATCAGTGATAGAAGGATACGCGTTTTCATTTGGATTCGTTCCCCGATGCGATTGGTCAGGCCGTCGCGACCGTTGGTTGCGGTTTGCGCCTGTCAAAGACTTGAGCGATCAGCACATAGAACAACGGCGCGAACAGAAGGACCAGCAGGACGCCCGTGATCATGCCTCCGAGCACCGTGGTGCCGATGGCATTCATGGCCCCGGCGGCCGCGCCCTTGGTGAAAGCCATGGGCAGCACCGCCAGACCGGTCGTCGTCGAGGTCATGAGAATCGGACGCAGCCGCAGCTTCACCGCCTGGATCGAAGCCTTGGCCGGCGCCACACCTTGCGCCGCGATGCCCATGGCGAACTGCACGATCAGAATGGCGTTCTTCGTGGACAGGCCCAGCGTGTTCAGCAGGCCGATCTGAAAATACACATCGCTCGGCAGCCCGCGCAGCGTCGAAGCGATGAAACCGCCGATGAGCCCCAGAGGCAGGACCAGCATGACCGCCAGGGGGATGCTCCATCGTCCGTACAGAGCCGCCAGAAAGAGAAAGACAATCAAGAGACAGAAGGCATAGAGCGGGCCGGTCTGAGACGCGGCCTGCCGTTCCTGGTAGGAAATCCCGGTCCAGTCATAGCCTATCCCCTGCGGCAGCCTGGCGGTGATCTCTTCCATGGCCGCCATGGCTTCGCCGGAGCTGCGACCCGGCGCCGGCTCGCCCCAGATATTCAGCGAGGGAAAGCCGTTGAAACGCTTCAACGACGGTGACCCGCTGGTCCAGTGGCTGGAAGCGAACGAAGAGAAAGGAACCATCGCGCCCGCGTTGTTCCGCACGTAGAGCCGTTCCAGATCGTCGGGCAGCATGCGATAGGGAGCATCCGCCTGGACGTAGACACGTTTCACCCGTCCGCCCTGGATGAAGTCGTTGACGTAGGCACTGCCGAAGGCCGCCGAGATCGTGCTGTGGACAGAGCTGATGGGCAAAGCCTGTGCCCCCACCTTGCTCCAGTCCACGTCCACGCGATATTCGGGCACATCCTCCATGCCGTTGAAGCGCACGTTGACCAATCGCGGGTCCTGCGCGGCCATGCCGAGAAGCTGGGTGCGCGCCTGCATCAGGGCCTCGTGGCCGATGCCGCCGCGGTCGACCAACTGGAAATCGAATCCCAAGGCATTTCCCAATTCCATCACGGCCGGCGGCGGAAAGGCCACGACAACGGCATTGCGAAATGCGGCAAACCGCCCCATGGCCCGACCCGCAATCGCCTTGACCCGCAGATGCGCCTTCTTGCGCAGGCTCCAATCCCTCAGTTTGACAAACACCATGCCGTTGTTCTGCCCCCTGCCGGAGAAGCCGATGCCGGTGATGGTCATGCAGGATTCCACCGCCTCCTGCTCCTGTTCCTGAAAATAGCGCTGGACTTCATCGGCAACCGCCTGGGTCTGCTCCAGAGTCGCACCGGTGGGCATCATGACCTGGGCCAGCAGGATTCCCTGGTCTTCGTCCGGCAGGTAACCGGTCGGCATCCGCAGGAACAACCACCCGAGGCCGGCGACGATCACGAGGTACACCACCACATACCGCACCTTCCGCGCCAGGGCGTGACCGAGCAGTCGCACATACCCGTCGCGGAATCGGTTGAAACCCCGGTCGAACCAGAGGAAGAACGGGCGTAGCAGCCGCCATCCGACTTCGGCCGCCTCATGGCCTTTGCCCACCGGCTTGAGAATCGACGCACACAGCACCGGCGTCAGAATCAGGGCCACAAGCACCGACAGCACCATCGAGGTGACCACTGTCACCGAGAACTGGCGGTAGATAATCCCGGTGGAGCCGCCGAAGAACGCCATCGGTCCGAACAATGCCGAAAGCCCCAGGCAGAAACCGATCAGAGCGCTGGTGACTTCGTCCATACTCTTGGCCGTGGCCTCCTTGGGCGAAAGCCCCTCTTCGCTCATCAAGCGTTCCACATTCTCGACCACCACGATCGTGTCGTCCACCAACAAGCCGATGGAGATCACCATGGCGAACATGGTCAGCATGTTGATCGAGAAACCGAACACCCACAGCGCCGCGCAGGTACCCAGGAGCACCACCGGCACCGAGATCGTCGGAATCAGCGTGGCCCGGATGTTGCCCATGAACAGCCACATGACCAGGAACACGAGCAGGATGGCCTGAAACAGGGACTTGACCGCCTCGCCGATGGCCACCCGGACAAACGGAGTGGTGTCGTAGGGATATACGACTCTCATCCCCGTCGGAAAGTAGCGGCTCATCTCCTCCATCTTGCTCTTGATGGCATCCGCCGTGGCCAGCGCGTTGGCACCGGGCGCCTGACGGACAGCCAGAGCCGCCATCGGTTTGCCGTTGTAACGACCCTCAATATCGTAGACCTCCGTCCCCAGCTCGGTTCTTCCGACATCCTTGACCCGCACCATAGAGCCGTCCGGATTGGTCCGCAGAGGAATGGCGGCAAACTCGTCCGGCGTCTGCAGGAGGTTCTGGACGATGATGGAGGCATTCAGACGCTGGCCTTCCACCGCCGGAATCCCTCCAAACTGACCGGCGGAGACTTCCACGTTGTAGCTCTGTAACGCCGCAACCACCTCCGCCACCGTCAGGTGGTACTCCGTAAGCTTGTCGGGGTTCAGCCAGATGCGCATGGCGTACCCCGAACCGAACGCTTCCACCTCGCCGACGCCGGGTACGCGGGCCAGGACCTTCTCGATACTGGATACGGCGTAGTCCTGGAGGTCGTGATTGGTCATGCCGCCGTCTTCGGAAACCAGCCCGACGATGATCAGATAGTTCCGAGTGGATTTGCTGACCTTGACGCCGGTGCGTTGGACCATTTCCGGCAGACTGGTCATGGCCAGTTGGAGCTTGTTCTGGACCTTGGCCCAGGCCAGATCGGGATCCGTTCCGGGTTTGAAGGTCAATTCGATGCGCGAGGACCCGGAGGAGTCGCTGCTGCCGGACAGATAGAGCATGTCGTCGAAGCCGGTCATCTTCTGTTCGATGATCTGCGTGACGCTGTTTTCCACCGTCTGCGCCGAGGCCCCGGGATAGAAGGCTTCAATAGCGATGGCCGGTGGAGCGATCGGGGGATACTGCGAGATCGGCAGGTTATAGATGGCCAGCCCGCCGAGCAGCATGAAGAAGATGGCGACGACCCAGGCGAAGACGGGCCGGTCCAGAAAGAATCTCGATAGCATGTTGTGTCTCCGTTAGTTCGATTTCGGGGCCGGGCGGGCAGGACTCTCCGAGGACGCTTTGCCCTTCTCTGCGGCGACCAAGGGGACCGCATTGACCTGCGCGCCGGGCCGCACGCGCAACAGCCCTTCCGTGATCACCCGATCCCCGGACACCAGTCCGCTGGTGACAAGCCACCGATCGCCGATGGCGCGGTCCAGAGCAAGCATCCGCTGTTCGACCTTCTGATCGGGCCCCACGACCAGCGCGACCGGATCGCCCTTGGCATTCCGCGAAACCGCTTGCTGCGGAATCAAGATCGCCTGACGGTTGACGCCTTCCTGGATCTCGGCGCGGACAAACATGCCCGGCAGAAGAATGCCCTGCGGATTCGGGAAGACGATCCGCAGGATGAACGACCCGGTCGTTGGCTCCACCGTGACATCGCGAAACTGAAGAGTCCCCTCCAGAGGATATGGCATACCTTCTTCCAGGATGAGCCGGACCTTGTTCTGGTCCGCTCCATTCGAATTGAGCCGGCCGTCGGCCGTCCGACGCTGCAGACGAAGCAACTCCGTTGTGGATTGGGGGACATCCACGTAGATCGGGTCGAGGGTCTGGATCGTCGCCAGGGGGACCGCTTGGTAGGCCATGACAATCGCGCCGTCGGTCACGCTGGATCGTCCGATGCGCCCGGCGATCGGAGCCGTAACCTTGGTATAATCGAGATTGATGCGCGCCACATCCAGTGCCGCCTGGGCCTGCTGAACGGCGGCTTCGGCTGCCGCAATCGCCGTGCGGTCGCTTTCGACCTGCGCTTCGGCCGCCAGCAGGGCGGCTTCGGCCGTCGCCGCCTCCGTCACGGCCCGGTCCCGGTCGCTGGCGGAAACGGCCTTGTCTGCAAACAGGTCTTCGAACCGCTGTCGGTTTGTGCGTGCGAAGGCCGCCATGGCCTGCCGCGTGGTAACGCCGGCAATGCTGACATTCAAGGCCGCTCTCGCCCGATCCACGGCTTTCCGTGCGGCCTCGAGATTGGCCAGCGCATTGTCGACCGCTGCCTGAAACGGGGCCGGCTCGATCTGGTACAACACCTGACCGGCTTCGACATCGGAGCCTTCCTTGAACAGTCGCTTCTGGATGAGCCCGCTGACCTGCGGCCGGATTTCCGCGATGAGGTAGGGAGTCGTCCGTCCGGGCAACTCCGTAGTCAACGTGATCTGTTGCGGTTGGACCGTCACAACAGCCACCTCGGGGACAGGGGGAGCGGCGGCGGTTTCTTCCTTTCGGCTGCACCCCCCCGGCAATAGGCCACCGAACAGGATGGTCGCAATCAGGACCGGTCGAACCATAGCTCGTGCACGCAATTGCATTCGAAACCTCCAATGGTAAATAGAGATGCCCTGAACGGGCGAATATTCAGCTTCGTCCCCTATCCGAAGCGGCTCCGGCAGACGCCGCCCGATTCCATGCGTCATGCAGAATCCCTCGGAAGAACAACTCCTCGATGTCGGTGACCTTCTGCTCCAGCGAAGTCTCATCTGTATCCTCGGCCACGGAGAATACGATCGCACGCAATGCGGCATCCAGGGCCAGCGAAACCACGCGCGGATCGAGGGCCCGAAACGTTCCTTTGCGGACGCCGGCGGCGTAGACCTGCCTGAGCTTCGTCTGCAACGTGTCATGAACCTCGACCGCCGTTTCACTAAAATGGGCTGTGCCGATATTGGCCAACGGTCCCTGATTGGCCCGGAGAAACAGACGGATCGCCGCCGAGTTCTCGCGAAAGACGAGAATGCTCGCTCGGATGAAGCCGGCGAGCTTCTCCTGCTCGTCCGCATTGCTTTCCAGGATCGGCCTCACAAGCGACAGAACATTGTTGGCCACCTCATCCATGATTTCGCGGTACAGCGCCTCTTTGCTGTCGAAAAAATTGTAGATCGTTCCGATGGCGAACTCGGCCTCGGCCGCGATCTCCTGCATCGAGACGTTGTGGAAGCCCTTCTCGGCGAAGAGCTTCATCGCCACGTCCACGATCTCGGTCCTATGCCGCTGACGTTCTCGCTGTCTCCGCGAAGCCTTCGTCTTCTCGGCCATGACCTACTCCCACAAAGATGAATATGTAGTCATACGGACATCCACATACTCATATTATGAATTCATATTCATTTCACGCAAGACAATTTCACACAAACCCCCTCTTTCTACGCCGTAGGCATTTTCATAACAAACACTTACGACGCATTGAATTTCGTTATGCCGGCATGGATATTCGGCTCGTGGCGGCTTTTTCTGCTTGATGGGAATCGGCCGACCGTTACAATGGCGGGGTATGGGTCTAGCCGCCGGGTATACTTACCGGGGACCGGCCTTCACAGAACGCAGCACGGAGAGGTGTCGGAGTGGCTGATCGAGCTGGTTTCGAAAACCAGTGTGCCGTTTACGGTACCGCGGGTTCGAATCCCGCCCTCTCCGTTTTCTGATCTTGAAACGCAGGCTGGAAAGGACGAGTCGTCTCGTCTGCGTATAAGGCGTCTTCCCAAAGGCCGGCAGGTTCGGCGGGCACATGTCCATCGGCGGCCCAGCAATCCAGAAACGCCTCTCCGATCGCGCTTCGGTCGCTGTCGATGTCGCCTTCGAGCCATGCCTCCACGCCGTGCTCGGGACCGAACAGGCTGACCCCGACACGGTTGCCGTCGAGCAGACCGAACCAATCGACCTCCAGGACATCTCCATCCGCGAGCGTCAGGCGGCCTCGATGGCCCTCGAAGCGGACCCCGTCGAAGACGAGTACAAGCTCCCCGATGGGGGCTGAACCGCTGTCCCGGACATCATAGGCTCGCCTCAAGAAGAGTCCGTCAAGGCTCGTCATGTCCCATTGGAGTGCCTCACGCAGGCTCATCAACACATGCACGTACACCTCCAGATGCGGCTGGGCGCTCGGCTCGATGTACGTCAGCTCATTGGCCTGCGGGTCTGTCCCTTCAGGACCGTTTTCCAAAGCAACGTACTCAATCGCATCGATCCAGCAGTTGATTGCGTCAAGCCAGTCCTGCCGGGCATATGCGAACGCCGCTGCATTATCGAACAGGTGGTCTTCGGCTGCCGCGGCCATAAGGCGCCGGACCTCTGCAAGCAACAGGCCCGCCCCGGCTGGAGCGTCGTCGAAATCAAACGGACCGACGGTCTCCCTGTAGACGTAAGGCTCGGTCGTTCCGGCGACCTGCATCATCAACATGCCCCGATACGCCAGGAGCAGGCCTTTGAGAATCACCACGTCCCCGTAGTCGGTCTCAAGCCCGCCCGTCACGCCCGTCTCCTCAGCACGCATGACAATCGCAAACGCTCCGGCCGTCTGGTCAATCGAATCCAGCTCGGAAAGGATCGACGCAAACTGCGGCAGGATCGACTCGGCAAGCACCCGGCGAACATGGTCCGGGTCGTGTTCAGGAGGCAGCAGACACGGGCCGATCTGCCGGCACGACGCTCCGGCACCGAGACCCTCGAAAACACCCGGCACCAGCGCGACCCCGCACCCTTCGGCCAACTCGAGCAGATCGCGGGAAACCAGGACGTCGTTGTGATCGATGAACAGCATCGCCACTTGCGCGACAGCTCGCAGGAAGACCAATTCGCAGTTGCCCCGGCAATCGGGACAGTCACCGTCATCGATCGCGGCGTCGAAGATCTCATAGGCCTGCCGCACACCGGTTGCTGTCCCCTGGCTCAGATGCATGCGACCGGCCAGAGCATAGTCCTCCGCCGACAGGCCGGATGCCGTCCCGGCAAGCCCGCAACATGTCAAAACGATCCAGGCTGCAACCCGTTTGCCCATCCCTGATCCCCTTCTCTATCCGATGAACCTACGCCAGCGGGCCTCAGTGTGGCACGGAAGCGTCCTCCCCGCCCCATGCGTGTGGCCCCGCCGTACCGCAACGTGTAACGCCCGGGCGCGTAGATCGACTCGTTCGATACATCGATTTCGATGCAGTTGCTCTCAAGGACCGCCTGCGACATCGTTAGCGTGACGCGGCCCCGCAGTACCATGCGGGACCAGTCGCTCCGCAGCACGGCATGCTGAGACCGAACGTGAAAGACGGTGCAATCGTCCCGCCGGACCCGCCAATCCAGGCCTCTGACCCGGACTTCCCCGGTGTTCGACATATCCACCGGCATCGACCAGTCTGTATTCTGCTTCTGCAGCTCGTCGAACAAACCAAGTGAACCGGCGTCTCCGTGGCCATCCCGTCGCGGCGCAAAGAGCCCGTGGAAGTCCCGCAGCCCGGCGTCCGCTCCATTGCCCTGTGAGAAAAACGTAGCCTGGAGGTTGTCGAGATACACGATCCTGGACGAAGCGGTTTTGAAGACGCCGAGATTGCCGTTCTCGACGCGGAGATTGTCGAAGACAACCTTGTAGGCCGGCCGAGCCTCCGGAGACGGCCCCCTTTGCCATACCGTCAGCGCGCCGGTTTGATCGCTTGTTGAGGCAGGAAGGTCCGCTTTCAACGCGGCCGGACCGTCCTGCAATCGTCCCGACAAGACCGTATAGAAGGCGAACAGGATGACGCCCGCCAACCAGAATAGTCCAAGCCTGACCAGGTTTCGCCGGCTCAGACAGTCCGAGAATGTGCTATCGATAATTGCCTTCCAGTCCATTCTACCTGCTCTCACGTCCTTCCGAGCCGAGCCGGACCCAAGAGGACCATATGATCTTAAATCCATTCAAGAAAAGAGCTTATGCCCAGACTGCGGCAAACTGACGTCCAATCCGGTTCTACCGTCTGTATCGGCAATTCGGGTTGTATCAAAGTAGTGAATCTGGCGAATCTGCGTAATATAGCATAATACAATTCGACTTGAGTTGCCGGCAGCACCCCGCAGGAATGTGGTCTGCACATGGCGGCCTTGACATAGACCCTTGGCAGGTCTATGCTTGCGCGATCGGCCGCCGCAATCGCTTCCGAAGGAAGTTCCGACGGTCGATCGAGCGCAGCCGCACAACAGAGTGATTGGGCCGTCCTGCAAAGATGCCAGAGACCTTCACAGCCGCATGCCGGAAACACCGGACGATCCTCACGAACTTCTTTTCGCTGTCCGTCCTCCAGTTCGCGACGTATCTGGCGCCGCTGATCACGTTGCCATATCTCGTCCGCATCCTCGGCCCGTCCCGATTCGGCCTGGTGGAGCTGGCCCGGGCCATCAGTATGTACTTCATCCTCGTCACAGATTACGGCTTCGACCTGTCCGCCACACAGGAGATCTCCGTGCACCGGGACAATCCACGGAAGCTCTCGGAAATCTTCTCGGCGGTTTTGCTGCTGAAGCTGTTCTTGACCGTGCTAAGCTTCGTCGCCCTGGCGGCGGGGGTCCTGGCGGTGCCCAAACTGCGGGGCGACTGGCCCGTCTACCTGCTGGCGTTTGGGACCGTCGTGGGGCAGAGCCTGTTCCCGGTCTGGCTGTTCCAGGGCCTCGAACGGATGAAGTACACCGCCGTTCTGACCATCCTCTCGAAGCTGGCCGTCGTGGTGGCGATCTTCGCGTTCATCCGGCAAGGCAGCGACTACATCTACGTCCCCGTGGTGTACTCGGGGGGGACCATCGCGATGGGCGTGGCCGGACTGCTCGTGGCCCTCTGGGTATTCCCCGTCCGGCTCATCCTGCCTTCGAGAGCCGTCCTGAAACGGGAACTTGTCGACGGCTGGCACCTGTTCGTCTCGAGGATGTCGGTCAGCCTCTACACCACAAGCAACACTGTCATCCTCGGCCTGTTCGCAAGCAATACCGTCGTCGCATACTACGTCGCGGGAGAGAAGATTGTCCGGGCGATCCAGGGCCTTCAATTTCCCCTGGCGCAAGCCGTGTTTCCGCACATTGGCAGGCTGGCAGCCGAGTCGAAGACGGCGGCGCTGGCCTTCGCCTCTCGCATGACTCGCATCGTGGGCGCCGTCACGCTGGTCATGTCGGCGGGCCTGTTTCTGGCAGCCGGACCGCTGACCCGAGTCGTCCTGGGCGAGCAGTTCGGCGACAGTGTGCTCGTGGTGCGCATCCTGTCCCTGCTGCCGTTCCTCGGCAATCTGAGCCATATCCTCAGCATACAGGTGATGGTCAACTTCGGACTGAAGAGGACCCTGACCAGGATTCTCGCGATGGCAGGCGTCGCCAACATCGTTCTGGTCTTCGCGCTGGTCGGTCTGTGGCAGCACATCGGCGTCTGCATTGCCGTGCTGCTGACGGAGGCGGGGATCACGGCGGCGATGTACGTGGCCCTGCGGCGAAGGGGACTGGATGTGTTCCGGCGTTATCCGACCAGGGAGGCCGAGGATGGTGTATGACTGCCTCATCGTCGGTGCGGGCTGGGCCGGGTGCGTCCTGGCGGAGCGGCTGGCCAACGAACTCAATCAGAAGGTGCTGCTCGTCGAACGCCGCGCCCATATCGCAGGCAACGCGTACGATGGCCTGGACGAGCACGGGATCATCGTTCAGAGGTATGGCCCGCACATCTTTCACACGTCGGCCAGACACATCTGGGACTATGTCGGCCGGTTCACATCGTGGAACGGCTACGTCCATCGCGTTCTGGCGCAGTTGACAGACAAGGCCGTCTCTCTGCCGATCAATCTGGACACGATGGAGCGACTCTACGACCGCCCGTTCACGACCGAGCAGTTTCGCCACTTCCTTGAACAGCGCCGCATGCCGGTCGAGATGATCGCCAATGCCCGGGACGTGGTGATCTCGCAGGTCGGTTCGGAGCTGTACGAGCTGTTCTACAGAAACTACACGAAGAAACAGTGGGGGCTCAGCCCTGAGGAACTGGCGCCCGAAGTCACCCGGCGACTGCCCGTTCGGTTCGACAGGGACACGCGGTATTTCGATGATCCCTACCAAGGCGTCCCGGAAGACGGTTTCACTTGCCTGTTCGAGCGCATGATCGATTCGCCCAATATCACGCTCCGGCTGCGCACGGACTATCGATCGGTTGCCGGGTCCGAGCGGTTCGGCCGGCTTATCTACACGGGCCCCATCGACGAGTACTTCGATTGCGCCTACGGCCGACTTCCATATCGGAGCGTCACGTTTCGCTTCAAGACCTTGAACATGGAGCGCTTTCAGGAGGCGGGGGTCATCAACTATCCGGGCGAACAGGACTACACTCGAATCACCGAATTCAAGCACCTGACGCTGCAGAAGCATCCGAAGACGACGATCTGCTATGAGTATGGGGCGGCGGAGGGCCCTCCATGCTACCCCGTCCCGACCGAGGCCAATCGGAGACTGTACGAACGGTACAGGGCCAGGGCCGAGGCGCTGGAGGGCGTTCACTTCGTCGGCCGGCTGGCCCAGTACGAATACCTGAACATGGATCAAGTCGTCGATCGCGCTCTGGCCGTGTTCGAGGAGATCCGGACCCGTGGCTGATCGCGAACGACAGACCATCGCCGCCGTCGTGGTGACGTACAACCGCAAGGAGTTGTTGACGCGGTGCCTTGATGCCCTTCTGGCGCAAAGCCACCGACCCGACGCCATCTATATCATTGACAACGACTCGACGGACGGGACGTATGAAGACCTGCTGGACAGAGGGCTGATCGTCGCGCTTTCGAGCAGTGAAGAGGGCATGCGAGAGTCGGTCAGGACCATCGGAGCTGACTCATCGGGCAACCGGCCTGTCACGATCCACTATGTGAGAATGCCTGAGAACACCGGGGGCGCAGGCGGTTTCCACGAAGGGATGGGCCGCAGTGCTGCGGCGGGCTTCGACTGGCTCTGGCTGATGGACGACGATCTGGAGCCCTTCGCCAAGGCGCTGGAGGCGCTCGTCGCCAAGAAAAGGTTTCTCGAAGAGACATCGCCCCGGCCCTTCCTGCTGAACTGCCTGGTCCTGTCGCAGGACCCGGCGGACGGCGACACGCTGGCCTTCCCGCTCCAGGAGATCACCCCAAAGGGCTATCCCCGATTGGGCGTGTATCATTGGCGTCTGTCCGAGGTGGCCGAGAAGGTCTGCAACGGCCTGTACCGCTGGGCCTGCCCCTTCAACGGGACATTCCTTCCCGCTCGCATCGTGACCGAGATCGGACTGCCGAACAAGGAGCTGTACATTCGGGGCGACGAACAGGACTACCTCTGGCGGGCCGCAAAGAAGCTGGATCTGTACACGGTCATCGACAGCCGGGCCTACCACCCCCGGCCGCGCGTTGACGCGTTCGACTGGAAACAGTACTATCACATCCGCAATATGTTCGTGGTGAACGGCCACTTCAACTTCCGGTGGCTGAGAAACCTCAAGTTGCTTGTCCTGAGCCTGGCGCTGGGGTTGCGCCATGGCCGGCGCGGCACGGCGTTGGTCGTCCGCGCGATTGCCGACGGACTCGCCGGCCGTTTGGGCAAGAGAGAACAGGTACACCCATGATGCGATGTCTCGTGAATCCGCTGTTTCTCTATCTGGCCGTATGGGGCCTGGTCGTCGCCCTCTACGTCGAGGGACTCAACGTCGAGTTCTTCCCCCCGGCGACGCCCAAGGTCTTCTGGGCGGTCGGGCTGAATGTGGCGGCCTTCAGTCTCGGTTACTTGACGTGGGTCCTGCTGCGACGGACCAGGACGAGCGACGGCATGCTTCACGCGCCGGCACTTGCTCCGCTGAACGCCCGATCGCTTCGAACCTATCTGCACGTCACGCTCTTCTTCGGTTTCCTGGCCGTCGTGATGTGTGCCGTGCGGGTCGTGGTTCTCGCCAGAACGCATGAGATCGATCTGTCGCGTCTCATCACCGATTCGCATCTGTGGCGACAGACCCTCACCCTGCGCATCACCCCGGACATGATGGCCGTTCGGCTCTGCACGATCGCCATCACGCTGACGTGCAGCGTCTTCTCCATCGGCTTCGTCCTGCTGGGCGCCCTGCTCTACTTCGGGCGCAGTCGATGGCGATACGGCACCGTGTTGCTGTTCCTGCTGGCCGCCCTGGGGATCGGCCTGCTCAGCATCGCGAGAAAGGAAGTCACGATCAACCTGCTGTTCATGGCGCTGTCGTACCTGTTCCTGCATCAGCAGTATCGCACCCGACGGACCATCGAGGTGGTCGGGCACCTGGTGGCCCCCCTTGCGGCCCTCGCTGTGCTGTTCCTTCTGGTGGATGCCCTGCTCCAGAAGGGCGCCAATTACGACCCCTCCAGTCGGTTGATGGGGTTCCTCGTTTCGGTGTACTGGTACATCGCCAGCCCGCTGGCGGCGTTCGGCGAGTTCCTCAAGACCCACGACGGCAACTGGCGCCTCGGGCAGAGCGTGTTCCTGCCCATCTACAAGTGGTTGGCCCGGGCCCATCTGGTTCCCGTGCCCGATTCGATGAGCATCATCTACATGGAGAAGATCCACATTCCCTACATGGCCAATGTGTACACCTATCTGCGCAATATCTATGAGGATTTCGGATTCGTCGGTCTGGGTGTCATTCCCTACCTGCTCGGGCTTCTGTCGGCCGCGGTACAGAGCCGGGCCGGGCGGTCTTGTGGGTATCTGAATCTTTACATGATCGTCTTGATCGTGATCGTCTTCTCGTTCTACGACCACCTTCTGATATCCAACCAGTACTACTTCCAGGCATTCTTCGGGTTTGTGTTCTTTCGTTCTCGCCTGCCCGAGATGGATGCCGAAAGTCTCTGACACTCCATGAACGGCCGACTGAGAGTCCTGAGGTGCATTGCCGACCCCCGTTTCGGCGGACCGCACCGCTTGAGCTTTGCGATCGCCGAACGCCTGCAGGCCGAGGGCATCGAAACGGTCTTCCTCTTCGGGCCCAGAACCAAGGAACCGGGGCCCCCGTGTCCCTTCGAGCATTTCCATCTGAGACACCTGCTGTTTCTGCGTCGCCGAAGACCGTTGTTGAACCTGCTGGCGTTTCTGTTCTGGTTGCCCTGGAACCTGTTGCGCATACGGAAGATCGTTCGGTCCGGCCGAATCGACGTCGTCGATGTGGATGGGGCGCTGAATCTGGTGCCCGCCGTGGCGGCCCGCCTATGCCGGGTACCGGTTTTGTGGTGCTACAACGATCATCTGCCCGGTCCGGTCCAGTTCGTGCTCCTGCCTCTGGTGGCTCGGCTCGCGACCCGGATTGTCGTCCAGGGCGAATGCCTTCGCCACACGCGTACGGCGTCGCACCCCCTGCTGCAACAGAAGGCCGCTGTGCTCCACACCGGGACCGACACGACGGTGTTCGACCCGGACCGCTATGGCCCCGAAGCAGGGCGCCGCGTGCGAGAGCACTGGCACATCGCCCCGGCCTGCCCGCTCATCGGCACGATCGGCAACGTGAATCCGTTCAAAGGCCACGAGGACTTCCTCCGGGCCGCCGCCCGGATCAAGAAGCGGGCCGACGACGCCAGGTTCATCATCGTGGGGCGAAGATTGACGACCGCCCCCGGCTACTGGGAGCGATTGCAGCAACTGACCGTCGAGTTGGGCCTCAAAGACGACGTGATCTACACCGGCTTCTGCGACGATATCCCCTCCATGCTGGCGGCGCTCGACGTCTTCGTGCTGGCATCGATCTGCGAGTCGTGCCCCAATGTGGTGCTGGAGGCAATGGCCATGAAGGTGCCTGTGGTGGCCACCGACGTCGGCGCCGTCTCGGAACTGGTCGCCGACGGTCGGACCGGGACCATCGTGCCGCCGCACGATCCCGATGCAATGGCCACAGCGGTGCTCGATCACCTGGCGAGAACGCCCGAGCAGGTCGTGGCCATGACCAGTGCGGCCCGCCAGCGCGTTCAGGCCGAATTCTCAATCGACCGAATCGCCTATCAGCAGCATACGCTCTACACCGCCCTCGGCCGGGCCAGAAAGAAGTGAGGTCGCTGTTTACGGGACCCTTGGCCGCCGATATACTGCGTTTTGTGATTCTGCACCGGTCGGATCGTGCGAGTCCGGTCCATGACAAGCTGGATCTGAGGAGAACCTCGTGCAGAGTTTCCTCATCAGGATATCGACCGATGTGGTTTCCGAGCACGGTGTGGGCGTATTCATCCATCGGAGGCATGAATGAAGGTGTTTATCAGCGGCGTCGCCGGCTTCCTCGGGAGTCATCTGGCCGACGCCTTCCTGGCCGACGGCCATGAGGTCGTCGGATGCGACAATCTCGTGGGCGGCTATCTCGACAACGTCCCGGCCGACGTCGAGTTCCATCAGTACGACTGCACCTACCACAACTCGATGGTCAAGATCACCCGAGGCTGCGACGTCGTCTACCACTGCGCGGCCAGCGCATACGAGGGACTGAGCGTCTTCAGCCCCTTCTTCGTCACCAAGAACATCGTTCAGGCCTCGGTGTCGATGATCAGCGCCGCCATCGCCAACGGCGTGCGCCGGTTCGTCTTCTGTTCGAGCATGGCGCGCTACGGGACCCAGGACACCGTGCCGTTTACGGAGGACATGGTCCCCCGGCCCCAGGACCCGTACGGCATCGGCAAACTCAGTTCCGAGGCCCTGCTGGAGAACCTCGCGCGCGTGCACGGAATGGAATACGTCATCGCGGTCCCGCACAACATCATCGGCCCGCGGCAGAAGTACGACGATCCCTATCGCAACGTCGCCAGCATCATGGCCAACCTCATGCTCCAGGGCCGCCAGCCGATCATCTACGGGGACGGCAACCAGAAACGGTGCTTCAGCTTCATTCAGGACGATGTGAAGATCCTCAAGCGGCTGGCCACCGAGCCGGCCGTCAACGGCGAGGTCATCAACATCGGGCCGGATGATGAGTTCGTCACGATCCGGGAACTGGCCCGGACCATTGGAGAGCTTCTGGACTTTGATGTCAGGCCCGTGCACGTCCGGAGCCGGCCGCAGGAGGTACTGCTGGCCAACTGCTCGGCCGACAAGGCCCGAAGGCTGCTGAACTACGAGACGCAAGTCAAGCTGCGAGACGGCCTGGCGGCGGTCATCGAGCACATCCGTCATCGCGGCCCGAGGCCCTTCAAGTATCATATCGACCTGGAGATCATCAACGACAAAACACCCGAGACCTGGAAAGATAAGCTCTTCTGATCGCGGCCCATGTGTATGACCCAAAGCAAGTCTTCTATCTCCATCGTAATTGTCAGCTTCAACGTCGAGACGCTGCTGAAGGAATGCCTTGAGTCGCTCTATCGCGAGACGACCGAGGCCGCCTTCGATATCTGGGTCGTCGACAACCACTCGCGCGACAACAGCGTGCAGATGGTCAAGGACAGCTTCCCCGACGTCCACCTGATCGAGAACGACCGGAATCTCGGCTTTCCCAAGGCCAACAACCAGGCCGTCGTCCGAAGCACCTCGGACTATATCCTCTTGCTCAATCCCGATACGATCGTCCGGGACGGCGCTATCGACAAGATGGTCCGTTTCATGGACGAACACCCCGACGTCGGCGTCTCGGGCTGTCGCGTCCTGAACGAGGACGGCTCGCTCCAACTGGCCTGCCGACGAAGTATCCCGACGCCCCGGGTGGCGTTCTACCGCCTCACCGGCCTGAGTCGATTGTTCCCCAACAGCAAGACCATGGCCCGGTACAACCTGACCTACCTCGACCCGAACGAGCCGCACGAGGTCGATGCCGTCTCCGGCGCGTTCCTCGTGATCCGCAAGAGCGTCGTGGACGTCATCGGCGTACTCGATGAGAACTTCTTTATCTACGGGGAAGACATGGACTGGTGCCTCCGCGCCAAGAAGGCCGGATGGAAGGTGATGTACTACCCCCACGCACAGATCCTGCACTACAAGGGCGTCGGCTGCAAGACCAACAACCTCAAGACGACGTACGAGTTCTATAGGGCGATGGTCCTCTTCCACAGGAAGCACTTCGCCCGCGAATGCTCCCTGCTGACGAATCTCGTCGTCTACATCGGGATCGTCCTGACCGCACTGCTCGCCTGGCGCCGCTGGCTGTTCAGCGCCAAGCCAGGCGCCGGCAAGTGATACCGTCTGATCGGCGCACACGCGGATCAAAGGCGCCTGAGGATGGTTACTGCCTTTCGCCCGTCAGAATCGAGCGGAGTGGAGAAGGCCTGGACCCAACCCGACGGCGCCGCGTCGGACTCGCCGGGACTCGGCAGCACAAGGATATAGTCCACCTCGCGCAGGTCCACAGACCGCTCGTAAGGCACCTGCGTCCGCTCGGCGTAGAACCCAATCCGCCGATCGTTCGCGGCGATCACCTCGTCGGCGGTGGTGTTGTCCCGGAGCCAGCGGACCGCCGCACGATAGGCCCTCTGCTTGTCGTCATCGCGCGACAGGAGTTTCGGAATGCAGAGTCCCACGCCGAGCACGATCAGCAGACAGAACCAATGTCGTTGCCTGATCTGCTCAGACGACGCCCGCCGGCCCGGGCGCTGGACGAGCCGGGCAAGCCACCCCGCGATCCTGTCCAGACCTACCGGCACATAGGCAATGGTCAGGGCGATCAGTCCCAGACTGTAGCGTCTGGCGACGACCGGCTGAATCCAAAGGTACCGAGCCAGCATCAGCAAGACGTTCACAACCACGATGGAAACCATCAACGTCCGTTCGTACGGTCCGGCCTCACGCCGCAGACGGTACCAGAGCCCCAGGCATAGCGGCACCAGGAAGTACTGCATCAGGTTGTCACTGACGCTGCGGAAGATCGCATTCGCCACATGCACAAGCGCCGCCAGGGTCCCGCACAGGCCGACGTCAGGAACGCCTGCACGAACCGGCTCCGCGTCGCCCACCTCGATCTGAATCAACTGCCCGCCTTGGAGGCGGCCGTCATCCACAATGACGTTCAGTTGATGGACGCCCTGTTGGTCCGACTCGGGTCGCCACCGAACGACGCTGCCCTCAACCGCCAGCCCGGCCGGTGGTGGCGAGCCGGCATGGGCATACCATGCAAAGGCATCGCTCACCAGATCCGCATCGCCCTCAACCGCCCAGACACGGTGTCCTTCCCGGCTGCGGAATCGATAGACGGCGACCGCGTCGGCCGGCGGACAGTCCGGCCCAAACGCATAGAAGGCCACGCCTTCGCTGCGCCATTGGTTCTCAGGCTCATTCTCGACGATCGCTTTTCGCTCCCTCTCCAGGAGACTGTAGAAATGGCGGTCGAGCACAGGCGACCAGAACCCACAGACCGGCAGAAGCCCGGCCGTCGCATCTGGCTCGGCGTAGGCGTAGCAGCCAATGCCGTCGTAATGCCACACGCCCGGCCGGTAGCGCGTCAGAAGCAGGCTCCTCTGGTGATCGGAGATCGTCCAGAGGGTATCGCCCGTTCCATTCAATCGAAGACGATAGACGGGTCGTGCGCCGACGGGCACGGCAATCACGGAAACCGTCATGGGGTCACCATCGGGATCGAACGCCTCGATCGGCATCTCAAGGAGCGAGCCGACGGCGGCATCGAATCGCAGCGGCTCGGAGCGGACGGCCAGACCGCCCACGGACATGATAACCGGCGCCCGGTTGAATGCAGGCGGGTCCAGCTTGCGAGCGGTCGGCAGTCCCGCCCAAGCTACGTACGGTGCCGCTGGAATCGCAAAACCAAGGAGCAAGAGCACCGCTGATTCAACCACCGTTCGGCTGCGCGCCCGCGAGGGACCTCGTGATGCGGTCAGGGCGACAACGGTCAGCCCGACAAGGCCGTAGGCGAGCAGTTGGGCGCACTCCGGACGAATCAGATAACCCATTCCGGCGTCCAGACCAATCAACCCGAACAGCCACCATCGCCCGGAACGAAGGGCCACGAACAACAGCCACACGCCCAAGGCCAGAAACAGCAGAAACGGCCATTCCCTCAGCACGTCGCTGCCATTGTGGGCCGGATAGGGCAGAACGATGAGGATCAGGACGGCCCAGAAGCCCCTTCGCGAGCCCACCAGCAACCGCGCCAGCAGATAGAGTGGAATCACCGCCATCAGCCGGAACAGAACCGTCACTGCCAGCGAGGAGGAAACCCAGGCAGCCGCCGTCTCGCCCGCCCCAAGCAAAACGCCGACGCGATGGGCCAGACACAGCAACAAAGGGTAGCCCGCCGGATACGTCTGCGCCGTACGCAAAGGATCGTGCGCGAGAGTCTTCGCCAGGTTGATATAGACGACACCGTCCCTGGAGATCCATGCGTTGTCGGCCGCGAGGTAGATGCCCAAAGCCAAGGCCACAACCACAAGCACGGCGAGGTTCAGACCGTCCCGATCGAGCAACCCCTGATGCTCCGTGGCGCAGGCATACGGGCAGTTCTTCATATCAGTGGCGTCTGTCCGGGGACCGCAACCGGCCGGACCGGCAACGGGCCGAACTCGTACTTCGGCGGGCTCAAGTCCAGCTTCGACTGGTTCAGCGCCCAGCTCCACTTCATCGCCCGGCCCGTATACGCGCTCATCCTTCCCGCAACGGCAGCCATCGTGCTCTCGGCAACCTGCACGCCCTCGTTGATCGGTTTGCCCGCCCGAATGGCGCCGATCCAGTCGGCGTGCTCCTGGACGTAGGGATTGGGCGAGGCCGGCGGCTCGTAGGGATGCTCGCCGCGGATCCAGCCGGTGCTGCTGTCGATGTAGACGATGCCCTTGGTCCCCACGATGTGCTCGGAAACGCGGTCGGTGCAGCCGGAATGGTGCCGGCACATGCTCTGGACGCGCACCCCGCCCGGATACTCGAACTCGACGGCGAAATGGTCCCAGATGTTGCCGCCCCGTCGCACCTCGCGACCGCCCATACCCATGATGAACTCCGGCGGGCCCTGCATCGCCCAATGCATGATGTCGATGTTGTGGACATGCTGTTCGACGATGTGGTCGCCGCAGGTCCAACAGAAGTAGTACCAGTTGCGGACCTGCCACTCCATGTCGCTCATGCCCACCGGCTTCTGTCGTGTCAGCGAGCCGCCGCTGCCATTCCAATACACCTGGGCCGCCCGAATCTCGCCGATGGCGCCGTCGTGGACGCGCTTCATGATCTCGATGTAGTGATTCTGGTGCCGTCGCTGCGTGCCGGCCACGACACAGAGGCCCTTGCGCTCGGCCTCTTTGGCCGCCGCGATCACCGTGCGGACGCCTATCGGATCGACCGCCACGGGCTTCTCCATGAACACGTGCTTACCCGCCTCGACGGCCGCCTGGAACGTCACGGGTCGAAAGCCCGGCGGGGTCGTAAGGATCACCATGTCCACGCCGCTGGCCAGCAGTCTCTGATAGGCATCGAAACCGACGAACTTGCGCTCCTCGGGCACATCCATCTGCGCCGCCAGGCCGGCGAAGGCCACGCGGTCATAGCGCGCCTCGGCGCCGTCGTGGAGCATGGTATAGCTCTCGTCAAGTCGATCGCGAAACAGATCCGCCATCGCCCAGAGCTTCACCGGGGTCTTCGTCGACATCAAGGCCTGGGTGACGGCGCCGGTGCCGCGTCCGCCGCAACCGATCAAGCCGAGCTTCAACTCGTCCGACCCGGCCGCATAGGCCCGGCTCGCCAGTTGCGAGGCCAGGGTCACAGAGGCAGCCGTCGCGGCTGAGTGTTTCATGAAGTCTCTGCGGGACAACCTCTCGTCCGCGCGCGTTCGAGCCGATTCCTGCTGCATACTCATCCCTTCCATACTCAACCCAAGCCATAGGGCTCAATGAGTCTTTCGTGGGGTTTGAACTGGAACTGACATTCTTCGGCCGGCGTGCCCAGGACAGTGACTTTCGCCAGATCGCCCTGTCCCTTGCCTGCCTCGGCCAGCGAGGTCAGATACATGATCTTGTTCGGGTCGAACCCCATCATTTTCGTCGCCAGTACATCGAGCGCCAGCGAATCGAGGCTGGCCAGCGCCACCCGCGCATCAACCGGCGTGCCGCCGACCGGGCCGTTGCCCTCCATCGCCACGAACCCGTCGATCACCCCGAGATCGGGATAGATCTCCTGAGCGAGGTGGAACATATTGAAATGGATCAGCGCTTTGGGCGAGAAGTTGTACTCGGCGTGTGTGAGCCATTTGTCGTTGGTCTTGTAGTCGTTCAGCGGCGCTGCCAGCAGAACGTTCTTGAGCGAGAGCGTCGTCACAGCGCGGTCGTGCGTTTTCATCTTGGCCGCCGAGATGACGTAGGTGTCCGGATCGAGGAACGTCGAGATGATGCGGATCGGCGTCGGCTTGTGGCCCTTGCCGAAGACGTAGCGGTATACCCAGGGCTGCTCGTTCAGATCGATCAGCTTGATGTTGTATTCGTTCTCGAGGGCAGTGTAGCCATAATTGACGTAGCCCTCGCGCGTGCCGCCCCCGAAGGCGGTCGACTCGCCGATCGTGATCTGCTCCTTGTAATGGGGCGTGAGAAAATCGAGGATGCCTCTGACCGCATCGACGTGCGTCGCGCACAGCTCGCGGCGCGTGCTGACGAAGTTGGGCTTGATGAGGATCCTCTTCTTGCCCTCGATCGACGCCAGAACCTCGTCCTCGATATGCCTGAGCGCCTGATAGACAATATCCCGCCGGTCGTTGCCCCTGACCAGCCCGACCCGGGCGGGTGGCGCCGATTGCGCAAACAGCTTCCCGCCAAGCACTTGCGATGGCTCGGCCTGTGTCTGGGCCTGGCCGACTCGTCCTTTCAGACCCAAGGAACCGAGGGTGGCCGCGACGGCTGTGGCGCCGAACCCCCTGAGAACCTCACGACGATTGATTTGATGGCGACCCGTCATAGAAACCTCCTGACCCGGTTGCGAATCGATTCTGTCGAGGCATTCATTCTACAGGATCGCCCTCATCCCCACAACGCCCCTGTGGGCTCAGGCCGAACCAGCCGAAGAGTCGTGGGTTCTCGCTCGACGGACGGACGACGACAAAAAAGATTGCTACGCCGGCACAGACCGATAGAATAGGGCCCCTGTAGAGCATCCATTCCCAGCGTTCGGTGGGAGACTGCAAGAGCAACTGCCGCCGGGCTTTCGGTGCATAGGGTTCTTTGGAGTCTCGTTCGGTGCGAATCGCTCTGGGTCAGTTCAACGCCGTCGTCGGCGATCTGTCAGGCAATATCGAGAAGATGAAGTCGATGTGGGCCGGGGCCGTCGAGTCGGGCGCGGACCTTGTGGTCTTCCCCGAACTGGCGGTTTGCGGCTACCCCCCCGAAGACCTCGTCTACAAGAGGCAGTTCCTCGAAGACAACCGGACCGCCGTCGAGACGCTGGCGGCCGCCTGTCCGGCCAAGACCCTCGTGGTCGGCTTCGTCGAGAGCGTGAACGGCACCGCCTTCAACGCCGCCGCGGTGATCCAGGACGGGCGGATCGCCGAGACGTATCAGAAGCGCGAGCTGCCCAACTACGGCGTCTTCGACGAACGCCGCTACTTCCGGCCCGGCAATCGACCCGTCCTCGTGGAACTGGCCGGCCTGAATATCGTCCTGACCATCTGCGAGGACATCTGGGAAATCGAATGGCTCAAACGATTCTACACGGAATCCGGCCCCTTCGATCTGCTGCTCAATATCTCGGCGTCTCCCTTCCACATGGGCAAGTTCGACGAACGGGGACGCATCATCACGCGATGCTCGACGGCCTTCGGCTGTGCGGTGGCCTACTGCAATCTCGTCGGCTGTCAGGACGAGCTGGTCTTTGACGGCCAGAGCATCCTGACTGATTCGAGCGGCCACATCGTCACCAGGGCCAGGGCCTTCGAAGAGGACCTGCTGATCGCCGACGTGACGCGGGCCGAGGAGAACGTCACCGTCGCGCCGACGCAGGCGAACGTGGCGCTGGCCCAAGACCCTCTCGATGAGATCTATCACGCGCTGGTCCTGGGCACCAGGGACTATGCAAGGAAGAACGGGTTCAAGAAGGTGCTGCTGGGCCTCAGCGGTGGGATTGATTCGGCGGTGACGGCGGCTGTCGCCGTCGCGGCCCTCGGCGCTGAGAACGTGCTTGGCATCACCATGCCGTCGCGCTTCAACAGCCCGGAGACCAGCGCCGACGCGAAGAAGGTGGCCGACAATCTGGGCATCGAGCTGCTGACGATCCCGATCGAGCCGATCCTGACGCCGTTCAGCAAGTCGCTCGAGGCCGACCCGCGCTGGGACGACAAAGGCATCGCCTACGAGAACCTTCAGTCGCGCATCCGCGGCACGATCCTGATGTCGCTGAGCAACCAGATCGGCGCGCTCGTGCTGACCACGGGCAACAAGAGCGAGACGTCCGTCGGCTACAGCACGCTCTACGGCGACACTGCCGGCGGCTTCGCCGTCATCAAAGACGTGCTCAAGACCGTGGTCTATCGCTTGGCCACGTACATGAACGTCAAAGCCGGTCGCGAGCTGATTCCGTCCGACGTCATCACCCGGCCGCCCAGCGCCGAACTTCGACCCGACCAGAAGGACGCCGATTCGCTGCCCGATTACGATCTGCTCGATGAGATCATCAAGGGGTACGTCGAGAAGGATCTGTCCGCCCGCGAACTGGTCGCCTCGGGCCTGCCCGCCAAGGATGTCGAACGCGTGATCCGCCTGATCGATCAAAACGAATACAAACGCCGCCAGTCCCCCCCGGGCGTCCGCATCACCCCCAAGGCCTTCGGCAAAGACCGTCGCCTGCCCATCACCAATCGCTACACCACCACCATCCCCAGACCCTGACCGCATTCCCATTCCGCCCGCCCGCCGAGGCCGCCGAGCCCCAGCCACAGGAGCGTCCCCTTCTCCACCCCATGTATTCCGACAGATTCCGGGTTCTCGGGCCCGTGCGGAGTGAGTGGTTCGGAGGCGGCTTCTTTGCGAAAAACACATCGAATCCTTACCTGCCGGAAACAGTAGGTGGCGAGAATGGAGTGGTGAGAATCTATGAGAAATGTAGCCGAACGGCATCAGGAGGCATGTGCATGGTTGTTTGTACCGAAGTATATGACTGCGACCGCGTCGCCGAGAGGACCCTGGAACTGGGGTTCTTCACGGAACAGGAACTGAACGCCTTCTCCGTGTTGATCCATCGCCGTCGCTGTCTGCCAATCTTCCTCGGCGACGGTTGGCGTTGCCCCAGTTGCGGATGCGAGCGCAGCGACCTTGCGGGGATGGCGAACCACATCCTGGCGACCCATCCGCCGGAACCATTCAACGAAGAGGACCTGCTGGAGCTGCGGCCACGTCGCTGTGCATAGGCGCCGTTTAAGCCCGCGGATCGAACGGCAACGGCAAGCAGAACCGTTGCCCGAAGGCGGCAGTCTGCGAGACTGAGGGGTTGCGATTTCGTGCGAGATCTGGTAGGCATTGCTCCCAGTGCGTCCCGAGCCGGCGTCTGTGGCCCGGGTCACCAGGCACGGAACACCGATGAGATCGAAAGGAGACCCTCGTGAGCGTTGAACTCAAGAAGGATTGTCCCTATGCCTTGCTCGTACCGACCAGCATGGGGGCCCGCCTGACGCCCGATAACGGCCAGCCGTTCCATTGCAGCCGGCAGTTCACCCTGCAAGCCACCAGCGCCGAGACCAACGTCGCCAGCGTCTCGTCGTATCTGGGCCTTCCGGTCAAGGTCCTGACGACATTCGTCAAGGGCAGCCCGATTGCCCGCTTCATCAAGGACGACCTGGCCGGTCGGCACATGGACGTCGAGGCCAGGGAGGTCGATCAGGGCGGCCCGTGGGGCTACCGGCACCAGCTCAATCTGGCCGACTCCGGCACCGGCTCGCGCGGCCCTCGCGTCTGCAACGACCGGGCCGGCGAGGTCGGACGGACGCTGAACGTCAAGGACTTCGACCTCGAACGGATCTTCGGGCGCCAAGGCGTCCAGATCGTGCACCTCTCCGGCCTGATCGCGGCGTTGTCGCCCGAGACAGGGACGTTCTGCCTCGAGATCGCACGGGCCGCTAAGAAGCACGGCACGCGAATCTCGTTCGATCTGAACCACCGCGCTTCGTTCTGGAAGGGTCGCGAAAAGGAGCTGCGGGCGATCTTCCACGAGATCGCCGGCGTCGCCGACATTCTCGTCGGCAACGAAGAGGACTTCCAGCTCGCCCTGGACATCGAAGGCCCCGAGGCCGGCGGCAAGGGCCTTGGCAGCAAGATCGACAGCTTCAAAGGCATGATCGAGCGGGCCGGCAAGGCCTACCCGAACGCAAAGGTCTTCGCGACCACGCTGCGCGAGGTCGTCAACGCCAATACGCACCTCTGGGGCGCGCTGCTGGCTGAGGGCGGCCGCTGGCACGCGATCGAGCCGCGACAGATCGGCGTGCTCGACCGGATCGGCGGTGGCGACGCCTTCGTCGGCGGCATGCTCTACGCGATCCTTCGCGGCTGGGAGCCCGAAAAATGGGCCCAGTTCGGCTGGGCCACCGGCGCCCTGGTCGTCACCCTGCTGACCGACTACGCCCAGCCGGCCGACGAGGACCAGATCTGGAGCATATGGGAAGGCAACGCCCGCGTCAAACGATAGCCGGCGGAGAGGCGACTTACGGCTTGTCGAGCGGGCCTTCGGAGTCGGCGCGTTGGGTGGCAAGGAGAGCGCGGAACTGGGCCGAGGGCAGCCATTCGACGGTGCCATTGAGGCGCAGGACGACGAAGCCATCGTCGAGAAACGACGAGGAATGTCGCTTCTCGGAGTAGGCCAGGATCGTCTCGTCCGGGGCGCCCAAGCCGATCCACAGGGCGCGGTAGCGCACGTTGCCGATCCGCACGGCGCCGTCCACCTGGTCCTTGACATCGTCGATGAACGACTGCGGTGGCAGCGAGCCGTGTATGGAGCGATAGTCGAGAATGCGGCCGCCCAGTTGCGTCATAGCCCGCATCGCCTCCGAGCGGTTGACGTAGTCCTTCAGGTGCATCAGGCCGACGACGGCGGCCACCGTCGCCAGCAGGATGACAGCAGACTGTATCAGAATCGATCGTTTGTAGCGTGTCATGGCATGTCCCCGCCTCGGCGGTCGCTATGCTCTGAC
>Ga0209612_1000589_pt1 | contig 35978 bp, 26 predicted proteins | sample BioC12SIPDNA_FD_185746 | JGI IMG/M metagenome (GOLD analysis project Ga0209612, IMG submission 185746) | Anaerobic biogas reactor microbial communites from Washington, USA - Biogas_R1_B C12 SIP DNA (SPAdes) (version 2) | ecosystem: Engineered > Bioreactor > Anaerobic > Unclassified | place...
CACATCGGGGCCCCACAAATCACCAATGCAACCAAACAACAAATCGCGACGGCTACAAAACTTAAGAGTCAACGTCATGAATTTCGGTTAACGGCGTAGGGTGCCACCGGCACCGTCTGGTTCGACGACGTTCAGTTGCTTGAAGGCGCAGCCTCGCGCTGGCAAGTCTTCGCGCGGTCCTATGCCAAGGGGCTCGTCCTCGTCAAACCGTACGTGGGCGGCTCGTTTGGTGACGACACTGCATCGGTTCACAGATTGCCAGGAGCGTTCAGACCGCTACGCGCCGACGGGACAATCGGTGACGCGGTACCGGAGGTCATGCTGCGGAATGCGGAGGCGGCGGTGCTCCTGAAATAGTCCGGCCTCCACGTTGAACCGAACTCCGCAATTGCCAAATGCCGCGCAGAACACGGTGATGCCCATGGCGCGTTTGGAGCGGTGATCAACGACCGCAGCTACCCACCAACAGAAGGGCCTGCACTGTGGCAAGGCGAATGGTAGCCAATTCGTTAGCTCAACATGACTTTTCCAACGGGCCGCTAGGACCCGCTGCGCCGCAGCGTGATGAACACCACGGCGTGCGGCGGGATCTGTGTGGTCAACTGCGGTCCCTGCATCTCCAACTTCAGTTCATTGACCAAATCCTCTTTGCGCCTGATGAAAGGATCACCGTCCGGATCGGAATGTGAGAGCACGACCGCCGCAGCCTGCTGCGGGGTGAAGCCGCGGAACTCGATCCTGCAGGGCACGGCTCGGGTCCACGAGCCATCGGCCAGGATGACGAAAAGCCGGCTGCCGTCGTCGCTCAGCGTGGCCACTGCCGGGGTGAGCGGCCCTCGACAGGTCTTCTCACCGGCGGTGCCTTCATAGTAGGGCGCGGTGCCGTCGATCGGGAGAACCCAGCGGCCGGCATGGCGGTTGAAGTAGTAGTAAAGCCAATAAGTCATAGAACGGAGTTGCGGGTCGTCCTGGGCGAGAAAGCCGAATCCGGGGGCGCTCCGGTGGGAGAACATCTCCCACGAGCTGGCGCCTCGAAGCGGGGCCTCGCGGAGGTAGTGGATCAATCGCACGGCCCGGTGCATCATCCCAAAGATGTTGGCGTTGCGACGCACGTAGTCGGCCCGCTCCCCTTGCGGCCCGGAACTGTGCATGCCCCACTCCGTGTCGTACTGATAGACTTCGCGGTCAGGGTTGTACAGCCGCATCAGGGCGTTGACCTTGAGGATCTCGTCGATCATCTGGTAGTTGGCCGTGAGCACGACGTCCTCGAACGAGCTGCGCTGGACGTTCATCGAACAGTAGTAGTGCCCCACGATGAAGTCGTAGTCACCGGCCGCCCGCTTCAACAGGTAGTTGCCCCAAGCCGGACTGCGATGGTGGATGGGCATGCCGATCTGGCCGCTGGGGTGGACCTGCCGAATGGCCCGGCTCACGGACAGAAAATGCTCCAGGTACGAATCGGCCGTTTGGAACGCCCGGCCCACACGCCCCACGTACGGCTCGTTGGTGATTTCCCAGCGGCGGAACTCGTAACCTCGGTCCAGGCTGTGTCGCACTCCGCGTGCCCAGACTTCGGGTAGGAGCTTGCTGGTAGCACCTTGAATCTCGAACTCGAGCGGTGTGGCGGCCTGGGGCGTCCCGATGCGATTGAGAAACTCGGCGGCCTTGTCGATTGCCGCCTCCAGGCCAAACGGCTCGTCGCCGAGGGCGTAAAACCGCGTCATCGGCAGACGCAGGTTCCGAACGGCCTCTTCCAGGTCCGGCGGCAGCACGTACCGGCCGTCCTTGTCGAAAGGGAGCTTCGTATAACCGGCCACACGATGAAACGAAACGCCCCCGACTTCTCGTGGTGCCTCGCGCTGTCGTCTGCCCGCGTCGACCGTGAATTTCAATTCGTCGCCGGGCTTCAGGCGATGATCGAGCCGGTCGTAGACAAGCGACTCGGGGTTGACCAGGCGGCCCTCACGTGGCGACGGCCGCTCGGTGACAACGACGTCGTCGATCCAGAGGGTCCTCTGCTCTTCCGGCCGTCCGGCGGCTTTGAACGTCAGGAGCATGAAACGGCAGTCTTCGGCAAAGAAGTCCCAGCCCTCGTCGAGAAGGAAGCGGAACTCCCTCCAATCCCGGTCGAGACGAATGGGAAACAGGCCGGGCGAGGCGGCCTCCACGAATGGTCGGATGCTGCGGTACGCGGTCCAGCCGAACAGGGCCTCGCCGGGCCGGTCGCTCCGTGCCCAGAATGTCAACGTGTACCGCATTCCTTCCTTCGGGCGGAGGGCGGTCTCGGGCGAGGAAACCACGTAGCCTTCCGTGCCGGCCGGATGATCGATGCGGAAGCACGCCTGGCCGCTGTGCGCCTGGCTCGTATCGCGCGTGTAGTTGCTGGCAATCTTGTACTTTTGGGCGCCCCACATCGTCCATCCCGGGGGCAGATCCGCAGACACCGGCTGCTCGAAGTCGCCGCCCGCCACCAGGTTCTCGTCGTCGGCCATGAGAGAGGCGCCAACGGCAAGGAGCCCCAGTATCGAAAAGGCCGGAACGATCCGACTCAAGACACGCATCGGAGAACCTCCCATCAAGGACTTTTCTGTCGCGTTTCATCGATCATCGCACAATCTTGCTCCAAGTCCCGCTGGCTCCCAATCAGCAGGAGACGGCGACAGCTATTCCGCCTCAACCTTCAGCCCGCCCAGGTTGTACGATCCCTGCATGAGGAGCACGATTTCGTGATCGCCTGCCGTGAGCGGGACGGACTTCAGGACCGCTTTACTGGTGTGGCGCCAGTCGGGAAATTCGTGCGCGGGGGTCTCGAAATCGCCGGCGGCCTTGCAGTCAACCATGAGTTTCGGCCCCCGCTGTTTCGGAGACGGCGTCCCATAATCCAACGTAAACGTATAGTTCGCCGTCTGGTTGACGTGGACGGTGTACTTGAGCCATTCGCCGCCCGAGACTCCGCCGATAACGGTTTCGCCCGCGTCCACGTCTTCGTTGGCGCGGAAGGTCTTGCTGGCGCTGTTGCCCGGCGTGCCGTCGGAATAGGCGAATCCCTGTCCGCCTTCATCGTAATGCGACAGCATAATCTCGCCCGGAAGTTGGATCGGCTTTCCAAGGTACGGCCCCGTCTTGCCGTTCTTTCGAAGCAGTCTGACGACGTTTTCCGAGCGGCCGACGTTGCCTCTTTCGTCTTGCGCAAAGATGCAGAACGCGTGCAGTCCGCGGTCCCAATCCGGTCGGACCCCGGTGCGTCCCGGCTTGACGAAATTCGTGCCGTTGTAGTAGTCCTGCGTGATTCTGACGACGAAATCGTAGGGCGGCGCGGACCGGTAATCCAGCAGCGCGCCGCTGTCGAACAGGTAGACCTGCTTGATCTTTGCCCCGGTTATCGGCGACGGTTCAACCTGCGCCTCGAGATGCAGTTCTTCGCCCGGTTTGAGGATATAGGTGGATTCGTCAGGCTTCCTGGCCAGTCTGACAACCGGGTCGGAGTCGTGCGGATATTCGTAGATCCGTACGTAATCGACGAAGAAGCTCTCGGGAAACTTCCCCTTCGTCGGATCGCCGCCGGACTTGCCGCAGCAGCCGGAAAGAATGGCGTGCAGCGGCACGTAACCTGTCGCGTGGTTGAACGGGTCGAACGTCACCGAGCTGTACGGGCTGTGGTTCGCTTCCGACTGGATGAGCTTCCCGTTGAGGTAATACGAGACTTCGAAGGGCGTCCATTTGCAGGCCACCACATACCAGTCGTCGACTTTGCCGGGCAGCTTGGAGCCGTAGTTCCAACTCCTCAACGTGCCGCAGGCGAAGACGTGCAGATTATGGTCGAGGACGCCGCGTGGTTCTTCGCCCGGGTTTTTCGGACCCATGTAGTAGTCTTCGTAGACGTCGATTTCCCAGCCATCGAGGAACGGATTCGACGGTCCGTGCGTGCAAAGCCAGAACGCGGACCACCAACCGGATTGCTGGCGGAACTTCACCCGCGTCTCGAAGTAGCCGTATCCGAAGACCTCGTTGGAATAGAGGCTGGCGCTCTTGGTTTTCGTCTTGTCCGGCGTCGCCCAGTTGCAGACGATTTCGAGCAGCCCGTCGTGGACTTTCGCGTAGTCCTTCTCGCTCGTTGGGCTGAAGTACCATTTGCCGGTATCGACCCGGTCACCATCGAATTCCTCGTCGAACACTTTCTTCCAGCCCGCCTTGACCGGATCGAACTGCGGGACGAGATCGATCTTGAACGGCGTCGACGAGGTCTTCGATTCGCCGCGTAGATCCAGCGGACCGGCGAGTTTCAGAATCGCGCTGCCCTTGTCCGCGACGATTCTTACCGCGATGACGTTCGTCCCCTTTTGGAGCCGGACGTTCTTGACGTGGTTGTCGATCTCGACAGGCGATTGGGCGTTGCCCGGCGCAGGGATATCGAAAACCGGCTCGCCGTTGAGATGGTACTGCATCGCTCCACCGGCACCCGCGCCGACTGTCATATCGCAATCGTATTTGGCCTCGATTCGACCGAACGCCCATAGGCATTGGGACGGGCCAGAACCGGCGAGTGGCGCGAGATCCAGCGTGTTGGAAATGAGAGGGACCGTCTGAGCTTTGGCTCCACCGAAGGTCTCCGGAATCGACTGGAGCTGTTCCCGCGACGGTTTGAGAGCCTTGTCGACGGGCCCGAAGATCGTCCAGGATTTGGGCATGCGGGTATCGCCGACGACTCGAGTCGGCTGGATATCGAGGGTCAGACTGCATACCAGTATCTCGGCGCCCATTTTGCCGCCGATAGCGAGCGAGACGGCATGGGTTTCGCAGGCATGCCCGTTGTCGATGGGAATCGTCAAGACGTGCGGCTGCCACGTGTCGGAGAGGGTGAATGGAGAACTGACGACGACCCCGTTCCAGGCGCCCTTCTCGCCCCATCGATAAAACGTGGCCCACGCCAGCCCCTTTCCCTTTGCGAGGAATGAAATGCGGCCCACGGAGCCGGAGCGGGCGGGGAATTTCGTGCGGGTCTGGATGGCGCCGCCGTCGTCACCTAGGACGTTCGTGATGCTCAACGCCGTGCTGCCCTCATAAGCGCCGGGTATGGTTTTAACCTCCGGGAACGGTTTGTAGCCGCCCCATTCGTGCATGACCCAGCCGTCGGGGAAGCCGCCCGGCGTTTTTGATCGAAAGCGACCGTTGACGTCAATCGGCTCCGCCGACAGTGCATCGCACATCAGAGCAATGAGCAACGGGAAGACGAAAGGGATAGTGGTTTTCAATACTGTGTTATCCATGATCTTCTCGTTCCTGTCCTGTTGGAGTACAGCCTTCAGGCTGGGATTCGCACACCAACGCATGTACTCCAACATATCCGGCATCCCATTTTGGAAACTCCAGAAAGCACAAGTCTATCGACGCCGCTTCTCCACGAAACGGCACTCGCCTTTGGCCAGCTTGCGCAGGGCTTCTCGTGTAGCCGAACGATAGTTGTTGTAATCGACGCACTCCAGGCTGATCCCGCCGGCGCCCTCTTCATGAGCAATCCGTGCAAGGGCTTCGGCCAGTTCGGCGTTGCTCTTGCCGGTGGCCTGTTCGTAGGCCGGCAGGCCGAACCGGCTGTAATTGTATTGCTGGACGGGACACCAGACGCGGCAGCGGCCGTCCACCGCATCGAGCACCTCGCGATACGCTGCCCGCGTGCTCTCCAGGGGAGCTTCCTTGTCCCACGTGACGTAGTTGATGACCAGCGTGTCGATCAACCCTTCCTCGACCCAACTCCGCCAGTCGGCCGCGCATCGTGCCAGAGGCTCGTCGCCGCCGGGCGCGATTTCCGGGAGGCCGACCGCCAGTTCGATCGATCGGCCCGATGCCTGCAGATGCCGGCGCAGCTTGCGGAGAAACTCCGTCACGTAGCCCGCCACGTGCCGGCACCATCGCGGATCGCGAGCATCGGATGGTGGATCCTCACCGTATCGGCTCCGGTAGGCTTCCACGATCGGATCGACGTATTCATAGGCCGGGCTCCAACCGCCGGTTCGCCAGAAATCGATGAAGAGCACTTCAATCCCTCGATCGACCAGCTCGTCGACCAATGCCAGCTTGTGCTCGATGACCGGCTCATAGGCAAGACTCACGCGTCCCCACCACGGCCGGCCCGCCGCATCGCGCCCCCAATACTGCGGATGCTCGAAGTTGTAGCGGCCCACGGTCCACAGGGCCCAATGGGTCTCTTCAAACGGCCAATGGATCCCCGGCTTCAATCCGCGTTCCTTGCACATCTTGACCACCGTGGCGATGATGTCCACCTCCGCCTCGCCGTAACGAACCCAGCCGGCGATCTCCCGCCCGTCCGCCACACGCCGCTTGTCGAGCCGGCTGGAGTGATGATGGGTTTCGATCTGGCTGGGGTAACGCATCGTCGATCCGCCGCAGTTGCGCCACAGGATCGTCGTCGCGCCCGTCTCCTGCACGTGGTCCAGGATCTGCGCAAGTCCCGCCGCCTTCTCCGTGTCGTAAATCGTGTAGAAGTCGAAATGATCGACCCACGCGGCAACTTCAAATGGTTCATTCTCCTGGGCAATCGCCGGGGCCGCAAAGCCCAACGCAAGCACCAGGCTCAGAATACAGCATGGCCGACGACAGATGGAAACAGGCGAAGCCATCCGGAACTCCTTCAGTGGGAAGTATCAACAGGCAATCAAGGCTGGTTTGTGCGATCCCAGAACCGGGCGAGCGAGTCCGCCAGGATCGCCTCCGGCGCCAACGTGCCACGCAGAACCGATAATTCGAAAATCCTGCCCGGAAAAGGGGCCGACCCGTCGTGCTGCGACCCGATCCGTATCTGCACGGGCTCCCCGTAGGCGAACAGCGCGTCCCGGCTTGTGACCTGCTGCAAGCGGCCGTCAACATACAGACGCACGCTTCCCGCAGCGTCACGAGTACCAACGAGCGTCACCGCACGATCGGTCGGCAACGGTTCGTCCGACTTGGCGCCCCGATAGACCAGGTCCGTGTCGCGGGAATTGAACCAAACGCGCCGGTCGTCTGTCACGTACAACTGCCAGCCGAGCCGGTTATTCGGGTATTGCCCCATGGTGATCATCGCGAAGCGGCACGTGTCAGGCACTTGCACGACCGCCCGGACCGTGAAGGCCCCGCTTCCGAAGTCGAAGCCTTTGGCGGCAGGAATGGAGAGAAACGTCCCTGGTGAGAAACTCAGCCCCCCGTCGCTCCACGTCGGTTCGCCGTGGACGGCGATCGAATTGGCCTCGGGACTCTGATCGGTGATCGTCTTGCCCGGTTTGCGGGCAAAAGAAATGTGGAGGACCTCTCCACCCGTTGCTTTCGCCTCTGAGGACGGTGGCTCCGACGGCCGAGGGAACGAGGGCACTTCGATCCGATAGAGCTTGTAGGATCCCGTACGATTGTTCTCGAACACCAGTTGTCGGCCGTCCGGCGACCAGGCCGGGCTCCGTGAATTGCCTGGCCCGCAGTCGAGTCGCACCCGGCAGGCGGTGCGACTATCGATGAGGTACACTTCCCAACCCGGATCTCCCACCTCGAATCCCGTACAGGCCAGCGCCGAGCCGTCAGGACTCCACTGCGGGCTGTAGAACGCTCCCTGATGATCGGTCAGCGGGAACGTATCGGCAGGGGCGTCCACCGTGGCAAGATGGATCGTCCAGTTGTCGCGAAAGCCCTGCAGCCGGCTGCACGCCAACATGCGTCCGTCCGGCGAGAAGCAAGGTTCAACCAATGCCCGATCCCCGCCCGGCTGCCGACATACCAACTCCGGATTACCCCCGTCGAACGAAATCCGATAGAGCCCCACGGCGTTGTCGTCTTTCTGGCCGTCCCGGTTCGAGCAGAACCAGATTGTCTTGCCGTCCTGGGCGAAAACCGGGCAGTAGTCGCGATGCAGCCCTTCGGTCAGCCATCGCGGCTCGCCTCCCTCGGCAGACACCACGAACAGGTTGTAGCCGTTGGCCTGCCCTTCAAAGCCCGTGGCAGTGAAATGGGCATACGAATAAACGATCCATTTGCCGTCGGGTGACCACGAAGGAAAGCAGGCGTGGCCCGGCCCCGTGACCAGGGGCCTGACTTCAAGCGAAGATACGTCGAGCACGTACAGCCCAAGCGTACCCGACCGATCCGATTGAAAAACGACTTGCCGACCGTCGGGCGACCAGGCCGCCTCGGTGTCTTCACCGGGTCCGCTGGTCAGTGGAACCGACGGCTCGGCCGCAGCCGAGCCGAGCAAACACGAGAAACACACTGCCCAGACAAACGCTGGGCGACCGAGCGACTGCAAAGGCCGCAACTGGCGCCGGTTCATCATAGCCGCAACCGCAACTGCCGCGGCGGATGTGACGACGATTCGATTCAAGAAACTCCGTCGGCTGGCGGCTCGATTCATGGTGACTCCTCGGGAGTGAGTTCTTAACGCATTCAGGCATGGTTGGCGAAACACGCCGGCACGGCGTCCATGCTAAACTGAAATCAAAATGAAGTCATGGCTTCAGTCTATTCTCCAACCATGGGACCGCAACATCTGCTTTGAAATAGTGATCCGGTGGATCGTTATTGTTCAGCTTCCAGAACTCGTCTGTCGTCAATCCTTCTGGAAGATAACCATCGTATCTGGTCTCAGGGGCTCTGTATTTCGGGAACTGCGACACAGTCATATTGTCTGTTGCGTCCATGATTCCATAAGCCTTCTGATACAGCTCAAGGTTCTTCTCAGGCAACCCCTCGGCGAATAGTACGGGACGCGGCGCCAAACTGGCGACAATGTCAGGGTTGTCAAACCATCCATACATGCCAGGAACTACGTAGAACAGGCCAAATGCCGGGGGCCTCTGGCCCCGCTCATTTGGCTTGGTCCTGACTTTTGCGGCTTCGCGCCAATTGTAGATGCCTTGATTCAGGACGACTGCGCAGATGTCCGGATTGAGAACGGCGAGATAGGCGGCCATCCATGCGCCAAGAGAATGACCGCTGACGGCGATTTTTTCAGGGTTGATATATCCGGAAGTTCTCATCCATTTCAGCAGTTGGTGGCTCTGGAATGTGGCTAAGCCCATGTAATGCCAATTCATATTCAGCAAATACTGCTCGAAGGTCGCTACGTCAATCACGTCCTGCCCGCTGTATTGTTCCAGATCCGACGTTTCGGCATACCCGGGATTGTCAACGGCGACAGCAACGATTCCCTTTTGCGCATAGAGCAGAGCCATCCTGTTAATCTCGTCAAACGTAGGACGTGCAAATACAGGAAACAGCTCCTTTTCGCCCGCCAGACTTTCCTTGCTTCTCGAGGTGCCAGGCAGACAGAGAACCGCAGGCGCCGAAGCACTGGCAGAAACACCATCAGGAACCAACACGAGGAACGGGACAACACTTCCGGGTTGAGGATAGTGCTCCCACTTTTCAAGCGTGTATCCGTTGCGTTTTGCCCTGCTCAGAAGTCGTGGTTGCGGTTGCGGCGGGATATCCGGGAATCTCATCAAGTCCTGGAGTTTGTTTCTCACTTTGGTCTGCCAGTCCAGGAACTCGTCCCTGGAAAAGGCGGGATCAAAAGCAAGCAGAGGATGTTGGCTGCGAATCATATGCTGCACCAGGCCGCGGGTGCTTGTATACCGCCCGTCAGGACGATCGGTACTCAGGATCTTGTGCTTCTCTGGGTCAAATGGCGTGGTTTGCGATCCTGTTTGCGCAAACGAGCTCCCCGCAAAGAACATCCATACACATGCCACGAGGATCGCGAGTCTGAAGGCAATTGTTTTCATCGACCTTACTCCTGAACGCGTGAGAATTGTGGTTGACGAGGAGTGTCATGTTCCATGCCGCTCGGCGGGCGAGGTCTTCTCGGAGGGAATCCCACGGCGGATGCCCCGTATTATTCGGCCCACACCAGGCGCATCCGCATCGGTTCCAGCGGCACGAGCAGTCCGCCATCGGACCACGTCAGCGGCTCGCCGCTCAGAGCATCCTTCGCTCCTTTCGCGCCCACGCCCATCCTGGTCAGGTCCACCGTCAGCCGGGCGGTCACGCCCTGGTCGGCTGACAGGTTTGAGACGACCAGCAGAGCTCGCCCCTCTCTCCCGTCGCTGGCGGCTCGCACGTAGAGGCTCGCCCGAACCGACTGCGGCTCGCTGGCCGACGCCATGGGTGTTTCCCAGTAAGGGTGCCACTGCGCCTGGTCTACCCCGAACCGTGTCATGGCATCCCAGATCGGCGCGATCTTCTCTAGTCCCACCAGCCCGCACGGGCGAACCCGCACGTCGTGCAGTAGCGAGAAGGCCAGTGCATGCTCGTAGGTCCATTGGGGCGGCCGCTCGTAGGCCAGGAACTCGCAAGGTACCCCGTAGTTCCGCCCCATGAACTCCGCTCGAAATGCATCCAGCGGCAAGTTCTTCAAAGGATCTCCCGACAGTTCTCCCCCTGCAAACTGCTCGCCGTCCCAGTACGAATCGGCAAAGGCGAGTGTCGGTGTCAGGCAGCACGTGCTCTGGTGCGCGCTGATCAGGCCTCCCTGGGGATGAAACATGCCGTAGAGCCGTCGCATGAGCCGTCGTACCCCGAAAATCGGGTAAGTCGGCCGCAATTTACCGTCGGCCGTGCGGTAACCACAGCCGTGCCGCTCGTTGCAGCAGGGCCATGGCTCGATCGTACCGTCGAGGTAGAGGCCGTCGTAACCGTAGCGCTTTCGAGCCTCTGAAATCCCGTCGGCCAGCCGGTCCGCCCAGACGCTATTGTAGCAGACCCTGAAGTCCCGCTGCTCGGGATGGCGATACCAGCCGGGCGTAATCTTCGCCGCACTGTTCTTGACCAGCACGTCATCCGACAACTCCGCCCACTCCGGCGCCATGGGCGACATCTCGTAGCCATGGTAAACCAGCACCTTCATCCCGCGCCGGTGACAGGCCTCGACGATACCGCGGAATTCCGATTCGGGAAACGTCATCGGGTAGTTCTGGATCGGTGCCCAGTCCTCGTGGAACACGGCCGTCTTCACCCCCAATTGGGCCGCCCGGTCGAGAGTGGCTTCGGGATTCCGGTCCGGAAATGCCCGGTGACAAAGCCACCACTCCTTGGGTACCGGAAGCGTCGCGTCCACTCCCAATTGGGGCACGTGCCAGATCCGCCACTCGTGGAAATCCGCCGGCCACGGCTTGACCGGCGTTGCCTGGAAACCGAATCGGTAAGTCGCCGGCAAACGCACCTCCCCGTCGGACAGGTGTACCCGCAGCACGACCGCCTCCCCCTCCACGACGACCTCCATCGCCGTCTCCTGGCGGGAAGGTTGCCAGCCTTCGTCCGATTCGGCGAACCAACCCAGACCGCTGTCCTCGCTTCCCAACCATAGAAACGGCTTGAAGGGCAGGGTCAGGCCTGTCTCAGGTAGCCTGCCGCTGTTCTTGGCCGCTCCCCAACTCCCCGGAAAGTAGTGGAACAGGCTCGCCCGCTCCCGCTTCAGCGGCACCTCCAGCCACAGTCGTTCCACGAGGGGAGTGGTCTTGTATTGCGGGAGCACGACCGCGTCGATGCGGATGAGGCCGTCCATCTCAATCCGGGTAGTGGTATTGACGATCAGGTCGTCTCCCGATTGCCAGCCGGTAACGATTGCCTCAGTCGGCTCAGCGCGAAAGAGGAAATTGCCGCCCCGTTTCCAGGCGATCGGCTTGCCGCCGACCTGCCCGGTGAGCCGAATGGGGGCTGCCAGCAATTCCTCGCCCGCCGTGACGATCGACGTGGGCAGGGCTGCACCCTGGAGCGTGTGCGAACGCCCCCACACGCCCACCTCTACGCCCGCTGAGTCCGATCGGGTCGTCACCGCGGTCCACGGCGCCATCAGCCCCATGGACTCCTCCCCATCCGCGCTGCCAGGCCGGGGCAGGACTGCTACCAGCAAACTGCCCAGCAACGCCCACCGAAATTGTCCCTGCCGCTGCGGGCGTCGGTCAAACATCATGTCAGGCTCCTTGAACGGTTAGGTTTCGTCACCCTCTCCTCGCCCTTTCGGCGAGGCTTGTATCCTAAGGGTTGCCGCTGAGCTAAGCGAGTCCCCGGTGGGCAGGGTCGTGCCGGATCGGAAACCGGCCTCAAGGCCCCAACCGACCAGCCCACTCGCTTGGAGCGGGCTGCCCTTGCCTTCTCTGTATCCTGCCCTATCGGAGTGGTACCCCAAGAAACGCCCGTCAGGCAGCCCGGCGAAATAAACCCCTATACACGATCTCCATTCTTTGTACCGATGCATCGACCACCTCTCGCAGAGGCTTTGTCCCTTTCGGCAAGTCGATCCTTCCGGCCCCGGCTCTCATCGGTGACTCATGTCCGCCCTCGAGGGGCCTGTACCGAATTCTGTGCTCGTGATCGTGCCGGAAGGGGACAGTCCCATTTTTGTGGCGTCCTGCCACAAAAATCGGGACAGTCCCCCCTCGAGCTTCGCTCTGGGTGACTGTTCTTCCGGCTGAAGACTTTTTATCACCCTTGGTCCGCCCGTAAGCGATAATGATAGAACCTGTTCCCGCTTGGTCGATTCCCGGAGGTTCATCCAGACGGTGTTTGGTGGCCGGGTTTCACAAGCTCAAATCAGCCATCTCGTGGCCGCGGCGAGCATCAAAAAATGGCGCAGGGTGCACGTCAGCTTTTGCTTTTTTTGAGTTGAGTGGCTGGCCGTCCTCACCCGCATGGCCCCTTCGCAGAGCGTCTTGCGTGTCTCCGCGGACGGGTAGAACCCGGCCGCTTCGCGCACCAAGATCGGTTCTCCGGCCGTTGGGGCGAGGTTTGACGTGGCCCAGCCGAGCTTCGAACCTCCGCAGCGGCCAGAGAACTCACCGAATGCTAGACGAGCGCGAGCGCGCGATGTTAAGATAGCGAGCAAACTACGCCTGGAGTGGTTCCAGGCCCAGCCAAAATGCAAAGTCCCGGGTGGAACCTTCTGCGGCTGCGCCGTCCGGATTAGTTGGGACGTGGAAGGGCCGTTCGTGGACGACGATGCCCCAATTGCAGAAATGCGGCTCGCGGTTACCTGCCGACTCCCGCGCAGCACGAACTGGGAGGCTACGAGACCTGGCTGGGCACCCATCGCGTGCAGAGGGATGCATCCGTGATCTTTACCGACGCCCTGCTCGAAATGCGCGGTGATCTGCGAAATGGCGATGCCTGGTTGGCGTTGAATAGCGAATTCCTGCAAACTCAGAGTATTCAAGAAGGCGAATATCATGCCCCGCAAGCGGATAGCGTTGAAAGCGTGTCTGGAAGCACTGGTGATCCTCGTTGGCGGCAGTCTGTGCTGCAGTGGGCAGACGGTGCTGCATCGTTGGGATTTCGGCGAGGGGCAGGGCCGGTGGTTTGCGGCCCATTCCTGCGCCCCGTTGGAGGTCAAGGACGGGCTGCTTCAGGTACGTGTCACGGGGTTCGACCCTTACATCTACAGCAGCCAAGGTCCCGACTTCCGTATCGAGGCCACTCCGTCCACGTTCGTTCGGATGACGGCCCGGTGCAACGTATCGATGCCGGCGACGTTCTTCTGGGCGGAAATCCAGAATGGACGCGACACGGGCTTTCGGGCCGGCAAGGAAGTGGCGTTCCGCATGCATGGCGATGGGCAGTTTCACCAGTACAACGTCTTTCCCGGATGGACGGGGCAGATCTCCCGTTTGCGTCTTGACCCGCCGGGCGGTGCGGAAGAGGGCGCCGTGGTGGAGATTGGGTCGATCGAGATTCTGCAATTGCCGGCGGCCCCTGCGAGCACTCAACCGACCTGGAGCTTTGCTGGTACGCTGGCGGGTTTCGTTCCTCGCCAGTACGTGGGAGGTTTTCGGTTTGAGGCGGACGGCGTGGTTCTCCGCGGTTTCGGCCCGGCGGCGACGCTGGTCAACGAGGAGTTGGATCTGACGGCCGAGCAATGTCCGTGGCTCAGCCTGGAGGCGTTGAGCACGGAGCCCACGGTGCTTACGGTGATGTGGCGCAACGAGGAAGAGACGTATTCCAAGGAGCGTGCTCGTGTGCGGCTGGTGCCGGCAACCGAGACCGAGGTGAGCACCGTCTTGACCGTGAGCGGCTGGCGTCAGCAACAGGAGAAGGAAGGCTACCAAGGTCTGTATCCGGACAGTTGGAGCATGTTGACGGGAGACATATTCTGGGGACTGATGCTGGGCCCGTTGCGACTGGTCCGCAACCAACTCGCATTGGACGGTTGCTACCCCGAGGGTGACACGCGGCTGTTTCGTCGGGGCGACGCCCTGGTTGCCCTGCTCGGTCCCGGCCGGTTCGAGGAAGTGTCGGCGGGAGTGCCCGGCGACGGCAGCCGGATCACCGATCTGCCCAACGGCCGGTTCGACCTGGAGTTCCGACATCGATTCCGCAACCATTCAAACTGCTACGTGGCGTTGGTCGGAGCAACCGACCCCGGCGAGGTGAAGATTGATGGGGTGTTGGCAGAACGCGTTACCGACCTGGACACGGTCGAGCAAGGCTGGATGTGGTCGCCGTCCATGCCAGGCGTCGTCATGCGGCTTCACAGTTCCGCCAAGGCTCCTGTCTCTGTCCAGGTCTCAGGGCTCAACACGCATCCGGCGGTTCACCAGACGCGCTGGATGTTTGACGCAGATCCCGAGGGTTGGACTGTGGAGAACGACCTGGCAGCTTTCGAGATCCGCAATGGTGCCCTTGTTTGCGTTCCGACGGGCGGCGACCCTTTCCTGACGGTGAGACTTGCCGGGCTCGACGCGAAGAAATTCGCCCGTGTCCGTATTCGGTACCGAACGCGCCAGAACGGGTCGATGCAGCTTTTCTGGTCTCCGCCGACAGGTTATTCGGCGGAACGGTCAGTGTAGTCATGGACGAAGAATGAAAAGTGGCGCGACTGGGCCACGCTCAACGAGGGCTGTTATCTACTGCGTACCAACGTGACGGACTGGTCGGCTGAAGACCTGTGGCAGGCGTATATCCAGTTGACCGAAGCCGAGGCGGCGTTTCGGATCCACAAGAGCGACAGTTGAAACCAAATGCAGTGAAGACTATTGACCGCCCACCCCGCAAAATCGGGGACAACACGCCAACCATTGGAGAACCAGGGTTAGGCTGCCTGGAGACTCGTGCAATCTAAGGGCCTCTTGCAGCACCCCCCTCTAGGAAAGGGGCCCCGCGTCAAAGCATTTCCGATTTGCTAGAATACCGGCTTTCCGCTCTGTTGCTGCGTGTTCGAACCAATGAGAAGCACTGCTTTACCGACTCTGGCGCTGTTCCTTCTGCTGCTGCCTGGTTGTCTCGAATTCGGACCCAACATTTCGACCACCTCGCCTGCGCCGGAACAGATCGAGAAGTGTCGCTCGATTATGCATCTTCGGGCTGACGCGGAAATCCACCCGTTGGGCCTGGACTACACGAGCGGCCCCGACGACTCGGCCTGTCTGAAGTTCACAACACCGCAGACGGATGTTGCCGCTCTTTTTGACCCCGAATTCGTCGACGTGTCTGGATTCCAGGAGAAATTCGACCTGTTGTTCGATACCTCGGTCGGGCGGAGTTGGTGGGACCCGGAGAGCAAGCCCCTCAGAGGGGCGCAGATATCGTTGCCAAATGCGGAATTCATGAACATCGGAATCCGTGAAGAGGAGCAGGGGCTCGTGGTTTACATCATGTGGACCCAAACCTAGCCCGAGCGTGACCCTACCGTACGGACTGCCAGACCATCTCCAGCACGATGCAAATGAACTCGGTGGCCATTGTCGGAGTCGGACTGATCGGGGGATCGATCGGTTTGGCCGCGCGCCGGGCGGGAATCAAACGCATCGTCGGCATCGGACGCAACCGTGACCGGTTGGAAGAAGCCCTGCGGCTGGACGCGATCACCGATATCCTCTGCCTCTCCGACAATCTGTCCGCCGGTTTGGCGGAGGTCGAGCTGATCGTCGTCTGCACGCCCGTCGGTCTGATCGTCGACCAGATTCGCGAACTGGCCGCGCATGCCCGGCCCGGCACGTTGTTCACCGACGGCGGCAGCACCAAGCGGTCGATTGCCGAGGCGCTCGACGGCCCCTTGGCGAATGACTGCCGTTTCGTGGGGAGCCATCCCCTGGCCGGCAGCGAGAAGACAGGCGTCGACCACGCGCGGGCCGAACTGTTCGAAGGACGGGTGGCGATGATCGCCCCGACCAAGAACTCCCGCGAGGAGGACGTGCAGCGTCTGGCCGGCTTCTGGGAAGCGCTTGGGGCGAGAGTGGTGCAAATCGCACCGGACGAGCACGACCGGGCCATGGCCGCGACGAGCCACATGCCTCACGCAGTGGCGGTCGCCCTGGCCGCCTCGCTGTCCGACGAGTTCAAGGATCTCACCGGGACGGGGTTCGGCGACACTTCCCGGCTGGCCGCGGGCGACCCGGACATGTGGCAACAGATATTCCTGGACAACCGGCAACACGTCGGCAATTCGATTCGCAACTTCGTCGAGGAGTTGCAGCGGCTTGCAGAGCTGATTGAAGATGCCGATGCAACCAAACTCGAAAAGTACCTCACGCGAGCAAAGAAGAAACGCGATGCTTTGGGAAGTTGATATCTACCCCGCTGACGGCCAACCCGACTTGATCGGCCAACAGACCGCCGCCGATGCCGCCGACCTGGGCCTGGCAGAAGACTTGGCGGTGACAGCCGCCCGCGGATATCTCGTGCAGGCCGAATTGAACTCCGAGCAGGTGGGCCGGATTGCCGCTGAACTGCTGGCCGACGCCGTCGTGGAACGAACCGTCGTCGCCCCCGTCGGCGACGTTGCCCTGATCCAGCCCCCCGCCGGAGCAGAGCATCTCGTCTACGTCCTGCCCAAGCCGGGTGTGATGGATCCCGTGGCCATGAGCGCCAAGCAGGCGATCGCCGATTTCGGCATCGAGGCCGACGAAGTCCGCACCTTCAAGAAATACTGGATCGGCAATCTGGACGGAAAGCGGCTCGGAGCCCTGTGTTCCAGGATCCTCGCCAACGACGCCATCGAGCAGGTCATCGTCGGGCCCTTGCCCTTTGACAGGCTGGAGGTCGGTTCGCCCTATGTGTTCCAGCTCGTGACCGTGCCCATCCGCGAGATGGACGACGAAGCCCTCAGCAACCTGAGCGTCAAGGGGCAGCTCTTCCTCTCGCGGGTCGAGATGCAGACGATTCAGGCCCACTTCCGCTCCCTCGATCGCGATCCGACCGACGTGGAGCTCGAGACCATCGCCCAAACCTGGAGCGAGCACTGCAGCCACAAGACGCTGGCGGGGCGGATCCGTTATCAGGACGAACACGGCGAACGTCACTTCAAGAACATGCTCAAGGAGACGATCTTCGCCGCGACCATGAAGATTCGGGCCGATGCCGGCGACAAGGACTGGTGCGTGAGCGTGTTTGCCGACAACGCCGGCGTTGTGCGTTTCGACGACGACTACAACGTCGTCTTCAAGGTCGAAACCCACAACCACCCTTCGGCCCTGGAACCCTACGGCGGCGCCAATACCGGCATCGGCGGCGTGATCCGCGACCCCATGGGCACGGGCATGGGCGCCAAGCCGGTCTGCAATACCGACGTGTTCTGCTTCGCCCCGCCCGATACGCCGGCCGACGAACTGCCCCCCGGCGTGCTTCATCCGCGGCGGGTGATGAAGGGTGTGGTGTCGGGCGTGCGGGATTACGGCAACCGCATGGGCATCCCCACCGTCAGCGGGGCCGTCTATTTCGATCCCCGTTACCTGGGCAACCCCCTGGTCTACTGCGGCAACGTCGGGCTGATCCCCGTTGACCAGTCGTTCAAGCATCCCCAGCCGGGCGATCTGGCGGTCGCCGTCGGCGGGCGGACCGGGCGCGACGGCATCCACGGCGCCACCTTCAGTTCGGCCGAGCTGACCAGCGAGAGCGAAACCCTCTCCGGCGGCGCCGTCCAGATCGGCAACGCCATCACCGAGAAGATGGTCCTCGACGTGCTCATGGTCGCTCGCGACCGGGGACTCTACAACGCCGTCACCGATTGCGGCGCCGGCGGTTTCTCCAGCGCCGTGGGCGAGATGGGCGAGAAGATCGGCGCCGAGGTCAACCTGGAAACGGTTCCCCTCAAGTACGACGGTCTCAGCTACACGGAGATCTGGATCTCTGAGGCCCAGGAACGTATGGTGCTGGCCGTCCCCGAAGACAAGTGGGACGAGCTCAAGGCCCTCTGCGATTCCGAAGGCGTCGAAGCCACGGTGATCGGCCGGTACGTGCCCACCGGGCGGCTCGTCCTCAAATACCACGGCACGCAGGTGGCCGATCTGAGCATGGAGTTCCTCCACGACGGGCGCCCGCCGGTGGTGCGCGACGCCGTCTATGCCCGCAGGCCGGTGCTCAAGCTCTCGCCGTTGGACAAAATCGATTGGGACTACACCGACGAGCTCAAGGACATTCTCGGTTCGCTCAACGTGGCCAGCAAACACTGGGTGATCCGCCAGTACGACCACGAGGTGCAGGGAGGCAGCGCGATCAAGCCGCTGGTGGGTGCCGAGAACGACGGCCCGGGCGACGCCTCCGTGGTCCGGCCGCGGATCGACAGCCGCCGCGGGCTGGTGATTGCGTGCGGCATGAACCCCTGCTACGGCGACCTCGACACCTATTGGATGGCCGCCAGCGCGATCGACGAGGCCGTCCGTAACTGCGTAGCCGTCGGCGCCGATCCGACGAAGATCGCCATCCTCGACAATTTCTGCTGGGGCACGACCGATCGGCCCGAGACGCTGGGTTCGCTCGTCTGCTCGGCCCTCGCCTGCTACGACATGGCCGTCGAGTTGGGAACGCCCTTCATCAGCGGCAAGGACAGCCTCAACAATGAATTCCGCCCCGAGGGCGCCGACGAGGCGATTTCGATTCCGCCCTCGCTGCTGATCAGCGCCATGGGCCAGGTCGAAGACGTGAGCCGTTGCGTGACCATGGACTTGAAGGCGCCCGGCAACCTGCTCTACCAGGTCGGTGCGACCCGAAACGAGATGGGCGGCTCCCATTTCGCCCAGGTCCTGGGGCTTGAAGGGGGCCAGGTTCCGAAGGTCGACGCCCCGCTCGCCAAACAGACCTTTGCCGCGCTGCATAAAGCGATCGATTCGGGGCTGGTGCGGGCCTGCCACGACCTGAGCGAAGGCGGTCTGGCCGTGGCCGCGGCTGAAATGGCCTTCGCCGGAGGCTGGGGCGCCCGCGTGATGCTGGCCCAGGTTCCCCACGAGATCGAAGCCGACGAGGCGGCCAAGCAGCGGCGAGCCGAACTGAGCCTGTCGATGCCCGACGAGCCGCTCCACCCGTTGGCCCTCTACCCGCCGGCCACGTCGATCCTGCTGTTCTCCGAGTCGAACACCCGGTTCCTTTGCGAAGTGACCCAGCAGAATGCCGCAGCCTTCGAGGCGGCCATGAGCGGAGTGCCTTGTGCCATGATCGGCGAAGTGACCGACACGGGCAAACTGGAAATCATCGGCCTTACCCAGCCGATCGCCGACGCCGAGTCGAATGCCGTCGAGATCGGAACACCCGTCGTGGTCGAAGCCGAACTCGGAGAATTGAAAGAGGTCTGGCAGAAGCCGCTGGATTGGTAGCGTGAGGAGACAGACCGTTGGATGCGGCTTTGATGCGATGGGACGCACAACTGTTTTGAGCGTTGGATGCGGCCTTCATGCAATGGAACGCACACCATGGTGGGCCGTGTTCGTTTCTTGGAGATGCGTGCTGTTCTGAAATGGAAGAACTCTTGCTGATCCAAGGTTGATTGCAGGTGGTCCACTTGGCCCACCCTACATTCCTGCTTCCTGAACCCCGACCCTTCCTTCCGGAACCCCGAACCCTGAACCCCGACAACCGACTGCGATGTCCACTCCGAACGTTCTCATACTGCGTGCCCCTGGAACGAACTGCGATCAAGAGACGGCCTATGCCTTCGAGCAGGCGGGCGGCAAGACGGAGATTCTGCACATCAACCGTCTGCTCGAGAATCTTTCGCTCTTCGGCCGGTTCCAGATCCTCTGCATCCCCGGCGGGTTCAGCTACGGCGACGACGTGGGGGCCGGGCGGATCCTGGCCAACCAGATCGCGCACCACCTGGCCGAGCAGCTTACTGAGTTCAAGGCGGCCGGCAAGCTGATCCTGGGAATCTGCAACGGATTTCAGGTGCTACTGAAGTCGGGTATCCTGTTGGAGAACGACGCCCAGGCCGGCCCTGCCGCGACGCTCACCTGGAACGATTCGGGCCGCTTCGAAGACCGCTGGGTGAAACTCGGGGTCGACGGCGCCGCGTCGGTGTTCCTCGCCGGTATCGAGTCGATGTATCTGCCCATCGCCCACGCCGAGGGCAAGTTCGTCGCCCGCGACGATGCCGTTCTGGGCCGGCTCGGTTCTGCCGGGCAACTGGCCCTCCGCTACCGGCCGCTCCACGACGGCGCCGATCAGCCGCTCGACGCGTCCGTGCCGTTCCCCGACAATCCCAACGGCAGCGTTCTGAACGTGGCCGGCGTCTGCGACGCCAGCGGCCGTGTCCTCGGGCTCATGCCCCACCCCGAGCGTCACATCGACCGCACCCAACACCCCCGCTGGACCCGCGGCGAAGGCAGCGAACACGGCGACGGGCTGAAGATGTTCCAGAATGCGGTCAAGTATTCTTCGTAGCGTGGGGAATCAAGCGATGACAGAAACCAGCGCCGACACGTTCTTCGCTCCCGCCGGCCGTGAGGACGAGGAAGCCCTTCGCAGTCTGGCGGCCGGCTTCGACCACAGTCACCTCTTTCGCGCCATCGTCGACGCCGTGCCGAATCCCGTGGCGATTCTCAACGATCTGCGGCAGGTGGTCGTGGCGAACTGCACGCTCCTCACGCTCCTGGAAATCGAGGAGGCCGAGATTCGCGGCAAGCGTCCCGGAGAGATCCTTCGCTGCATCCATGCCGGCGAAGGGCCCGACGGCTGCGGCACCGGCACGCATTGCCGGGTGTGTGGAGCGGTTGCCGCCATTCTCGAGTGCCAGCAGACCAAGACTCAGGCCGACAACGAATGCCGCCTGACCGCACAGACTTCCGCCGGTTCCAAGGCCTTGGACCTGCGGGTGACCGTTTCTCCGCTGTGCCTCGATTCCCGCGAGTTCACGCTCATCGTGCTCGAGGACATCGCCAAGGAGAAGCGGCTCGACGTGCTCACGCGGACCTTCTTCCACGACGTGCTGAACACGGCCGGCGGTATCCGCGGGTTCGCGCAACTGCTCGAAGAGGACTTGCCGCCGAACACCAGCGAACGCGACGAGGCGCGGCAGCTCGGCTCACTGGCCGATAAGCTGATCGACGAGATCGAGTGCCAGCGGGACCTGACCCGTGCGGAGAACGGCCAGCTCGTGGTGACCCCCAAGCCCGTTCGGGCCGCCGAATTGCTGGCCGAGCTGCGTACGCTCTACTCGGCCCACGAAGTCGCTGCAGGGCGCAAGATCGTGCTCGATCCCTCCTGGGACGGCAGTCTCCTGATCGATCCCAGGTTGCTCGTCCGCGTCCTCGGCAACATGATCAAGAACGCCGTGGAGGCGACGCCGCGGGGTGGGCAGGTCGTGCTGTGTTGCGAGGACATGGGACGCCAGGTTGCGTTTCGCGTGAGCAATCCCACGGTCATGCCCGAGCAGGTCCGCCTTCAGATCTTCCAACGTTCCTTCAGCACGAAGGGCGAGCCGGGGCGGGGCATCGGCACCTACAGCATCAAGCTGTTCGGCGAAACCTATCTCGGCGGCCAAGTCTCCTTTTCCAGCCAGGAGCCCGAAGGCACGACCTTCACCCTCGTCGTGCCGAAGGTGCGGCTGGATTCGCTGGGAAGGGGCGCCTGAGCTGTAAGTGACTATTTTCTATAGGGTTGCTGTAACGAGGCGGACGGCGTGTACCGATACTGATATCTAGTGAAAGCGTCAGGGTGTTGTAACAGGCAGGCTGTGCCCTTCGTCTGCGCACACCAGTCACCCGAGAGAGGGGGGGCTAGCGTGGGCTATAGCCGCCCCTCAGAAACGACGTTCTACAATTCCGGAATTCGTGATACCCTTCTGATGAGACCGCCGAAGAAGCGTCCCCGTTCGGCCGTCATCGCCGACATGAGCGTGAATTTCCTCGAACGCCAGGTGCTGCGTCGCGGGCACCGCCTGCTACGCATTCCAGTCAACAACCGACTGACGCCGACGGCCATTGACCGATTCCGCTCCGCATTGTTGGCGTCCATACCCAAAAACACTAACGACGAGTAGATCACGATGGCCTCGAAGACCACCAATCGATTGCTCCGTGGATTGCTCCTCTCTCTTGGCTTCAAGAAACAGGCAGTAGTTGACAACAACTACCGTGTGTTTCGGCATGCGGAATCCGACTGCGTTGCGATTCTGCCGGATAATCGCGACGATCATCCCGCTCGGCAGGCCGATATCGCCGGCCTCCGTGACTATCTGCATCAGACAGGACATCTGAGCGAAGAGGAATTCGACACTTATCTCCGTGACGGCATCCTCCCTGCCGCCTGAGATCAAGTTGGACAGAGCGCTAGTTCAATTGACTGCCTCAATCGAAATCACTTCCCCCGGTGTGGCAGCAAAAACAGGCGGTACTCCCACCGCCTGCAACGACACGTCTTCCATAACGCCTTCGCCGGCTCTTTCCATGGTAATCGACCAGATCTCCAGCCGATCCGCGTTGTCGCGCTCGAGCACGAACACGTGCGGAGCGGCGATGTTGTCCTGCTCGGCCGCGATATGGCCTGCTGCATCGCGAATCGTGGCCTTGACGGTCTCGGCCGTGCCGGCGCCGCCAACCACCAAGGCAAAGCGTGACACGCCCGACGGCACGGCGAAGTAGAGCGTCCCGATCGGCCGGATGAAGTTGGCGCCCAGGGCCTCGGCCAGAATGGCGATCGGCGCGGTGCAACTCACCGGTCGCAGCGTCTCTCCGTTGTCGCCCTGCCAATCGAGCCGGCAGGGGCCGTTCTCCTGCGGCGCGAAGGTGTAGACAATCTGCTTCTCGTCGACCTTGGGCTTGACCTTCACGGTATCGCCGCTGGGGAACGTGACGCTGAGCACACCCGGCTTCGGAACATGGCGCCCGACCGGTTCCATCTTGACAACCAGTTCGACGGGCTGGCCCGCGGTGCCCCAGGCGAGCAACGCGGCCGCCCGGCGCAAGCGAAACGTCGCAGCGCCCTTCACGGGCGATGCGTCGGCCGCAACCGGCTTGGCCTTGTGCCAGTCGAACTTCAGCCGCGGGATCCGGGCCACGAGTCCTTGCGCCGGGAACCACTTTTCGAGTTGTACCGCATCGAGGGTATAGCTCTTTTTCCCGACCGGCGACTCGACGGCTAGCGAGCCTGACACGTTCCGCAGGCCTGTCATCGGCGATGCCGACAGGGCGATCGGCTGCCGATCCAGGCAGTCGCGAACCAGGCAATCGGCGATCTCGATGTTCCCGGCGTCGAGATCCAGTTGCCGCGGGGCTTCGATCGTGATCGGTGCGATCTTGGAGTCCGGTTCGTCGCGGCGGGTGATTTCGCAGCGCTCGAACCGCACCTTGCACCCGTCGGCCTCGTTGCCGCGGATGTAAACGCCGGCGCCCTGATCGGCCTCGAATCGGCAGTCAACGAACTCGATCGACCCGCGGACCGTCCGCCGGCCGGTGCGGTTGGCGATACCGACATAGGCCGACATCCGCTCGCAGCCCTTCGACGAGCAGTTCTCGAAGCGAATCGAGACGGGGGGCGATTCCTCGTGCATCTGCCCGAGATAGAAATGGTAGGCGTGGCCCGCGTTGTTCTCGCTGCGGCAGTTCCGCAGCACGCAATTCACCAGCCGTTCCTCGGGATGGTTCGGTTCGAAGTCGATCCCGGCCTGGGGGGCCGTGCCGCGGGTGTCGCTGAACACGCAGTTCTCCAGCAGCAGGTTCTCCGCCGTGATGACGCTCACCCCCTGACGGTTGTTGCCGTCGCAAACGACGTTGCGAATGGTGATGTTGCGATTCGTGGCCCTGTCGGAGCCGGTGCCTAGATAGATGCCGTCGCCGCCGCTGTCGGCCAGCGTGAGCCCTTCCACGGTCAGGTTCTCGCATCCGCGGAGCGTGAGTGTGTGGCGCCACTCCGCCGGTTCGTAAGGTGGTTTGTGATAATCGGCCTTGTGCATGCGGAAGGTTGCCCCTTCCCCTCGCAACACGAGGTTCTTGCAGCCGCTGGCCACAAACAGGCTATCGCTCTTCCCCAGAAACGCACCCCGTTTGGCCTCGACCACCACGCCCCGCTCGAAGACGAGTTCCTTGTCGCTCGGCAGCCGGATCGATGTGACGATCCACGGCCCGTCCATCCGGTCGACGACAACGCGTTTCGCCCGGCAGTCCAAAGCGGCCTGGAGTGCCTTGGTGGCATCTTCAGCGTTGAATCCCCACCAGGAGGCACGGGCGGCTTCGACGCGTCCTGCCTCGGCGTCGGCGATTGCCTGTTCGTTCCTTGGCAACGCCTCCGCAGAAAACGTCGCCTGAGGCAGCGATGCCAAGACAAGCCAGGACAGGAGCAGGAAACGTGTCGTGGGGTGCAGATTCAGAATGAGGCGTGGCATGGCGGCTGACTCGATTGAAAAACGGCAGGATTCGTTCTGACGCACCGGGCCCGAACCCGGCGCGTCGCCTTCGGAGTGCCTCTATACCCTAACAGAGCGGGGCATGCCCTGGCAACCGGTTCTCTCCCCTCTTGCCTCCCGCGACCTCCTTGCGAATGATTGCCTGTCCGGCGGCCGTGGAGCAGAGCCGACCGGGTCGCCGTCCTGCGACTCGCCTGCCGCAATCACCGCAATCCCGAGACCAAACTCCGGTTGTTTCGCTTGCCGAGGAGACAGAACCCATGATCCGTATGCGCCGCACGTTACTCGTATTGGCCCTGCTTCTATCGGTTGCCTTCACGGCCCATGCCGCCACGGCCAAGCTCGGCGAAAAGGCACCCGACTGGTCGGGTATCATCGGCATCGACGACGCCAAACACGGCCTGGCCGACTACAAGAAGGCCAAGGCGGTGGTCGTCGTCTTCACCTGCAACCACTGTCCCGTCGCCAAGGCCTACGAAGATCGGCTCGTGGCACTGCAGAAAGACTATAAGAAGAAGGGTGTCCAACTCATTGCTGTCAACGTCAACAACCTGCCGGCCGACACGCTCGAACCGATGAAGGAACGAGCCAAGGAGAAGAAGTTCAACTTCCCCTATCTGTACGATTCCAGCCAGCAGATCGGCCTCGACTACGGCGCCACCAAGACCCCCGAGGTCTTCCTGCTCGACAAGGAGCGCAAGCTCGTCTATCACGGCGCGATCGACGACAGTATGGACGCCGAGAAGGCAGAAACTCATCACCTCCGCGACGCCCTCGATGCAGTGCTTGCCGGCAAGGAACCCCCGAAGGCGGAAGTCGCCGCCTTCGGCTGTGGAATCAAGTACGACAAGAAGTAGTCTGCATGAGCAACCGCCGATTCCCATTTCCCGTTCTTGCCGCACTGCCCCTATTGCTGGCCGGGTGTACGGAAACGAAAGCGCCGGTTCCGGCAGTATCCGATTCGGAGGCCCCTTCTGCGGCCACAACTCTTCCCGAGGAGCCAGAGACTGCACCTCGGGCCACGGCCCCGGTCGCCCCTGTACTGCAGGTAATTGACGAGAAACAGTACGCGGAGATCCTCGATAAGCACCGCGGCAAGGTCGTGCTGGTTGACTTCTGGGCCACCTGGTGCATGGAGTGCCTGGAGTTGATGCCCCACACGGTCGAGCTTCGCGAGAAGCTGGGGGAGCAGGGCCTTGAGGTGATGTTGATCAGCCTCGATTCGCCGCAAGACCGCCGCGAGACCGTCGAGAAGCTGCTTGCCAAAAACGGTGTGACCTTCGACAGTTACATCAGCCGTTACGGCAGCGATCCCAAATCGGCGGAAGTGTTTGCGATCGAGTCGGCGGCCCTCCCAAACGTCAAGCTGTACGACCGCACGGGCAGCGTCCGCAAGGTCTTCTCGGCGGGGCGAATGCCGCCGGAACCGTTCGACGCGGAGGACGTCGAGAAGGCGGTTCACGAGTTGCTCGCCGAGGAGTGAGGCAGGCCGACCGGCGAGTCCGTTGCCCTCGCCAGGTGCGATTCTGTTCCAAATGTCCACGGCTTCTTCCCAATATTCTCCGCCCGCAAGCGAATAGCGGGCGTCGGGACCGTCGGCCAACTCGCGCCATCACTCGGGTCCGCCGACCCGCTCCCACGGTTTGCCACCCTTCCGACAGCCCGCCAATGAGGGGGCGCGGAGGAGAATCCCGCCGGACGGGGGCGAAAATCCTTGCCTTAACGGGCCGATTCGAGTTCAACTAAGGGGTACCGGTGGTTTCGGTTGGGAATACGTAGCTTGACTCTCCAGAGTCGAGCACCTGAATCGCCAAAAGGCTCGGCTCTGGAGAGCCAAGCTACGGAATAAGAATCTCGGAGGAACTGCAATGCGACGACTCTGTCTTCTACTCGTCTTAGCCCTGCCTTTTGCTCAACCCCCGCTTGCACGTGCCGCGGAAGAGGAGGCCGGAACAATTGCCGTCTTCCCGCTCGATCGCCCGGTAACGGAGGCCCCGACCGGCGAGGACATTCTGCTCGGCTCGGTGGGCAGCGAAACATTCCACGACCTCGTCACCCGCATGAAGAAGGCGGCCAAGGACGACCAGGTCAAAGCAGTCGTTCTCTTGCCGGGGGCGGCGACGTTGGGCTACGCCCAGATCGAGGAGATGCGCGGCGTAATCGCCGGCATCCGGAAAGCTGGCAAGAAGGTTCACGTTCATGCCGATTCGATAATGATGCGCGACTACGTGCTGGCCTGCGGCGCCGACTCGATCAGCGTCGTGCCCGAGGGCATCCTCGTCGTCTACGGCATCCGCGGCGAGGCGCCCTACGTTCGCGGCCTGCTCGATTGGATCGGCGTCACCCCCGACTTCATGACCTGCGGCGACTACAAAAGTGCGGCGGAGATGTTCATGCGGAGCGGGCCGAGCAAACAGGCCGAGGAGATGAACAACTGGCTGCTCGACAGCCTGTTCGACACGTGCGTTCGCCTGATCGCCGAAGGTCGCGGCGTCGCACCTGAAAAGGCTCGCGAGTGGGTCGACGCCGGGTTGTACACGGCCGCCAGGGCCAAGGAGGCCGGCATCATCGACGCCGTGCAATTCCGCCAGGACCTCGTCAAGAGTCTCAAGACCGAATTCGGCGAGAAGGTCAAGTTCGATCGCAAGTACGGCAAGAAGAAACGCGACGAGATCGACCTGTCGTCGCCCCTCGGCGTGTTCAAGCTTTGGGCCGAGATCCTGCAGGGACCGTCGAAGAAGAAATCGACCAAGACCGCCGTGGCCATCGTCTATGTAGAAGGCCCGATCATGCCGGGCAAGCCGGAACCAAGCCCCTTCGGCTCCGACGGGGTCGCCTACAGCGAACCGATTCGCAAGGCCCTCGATGAGGCGGCCGACGACGACTCGATCAAGGCCGTCGTGCTTCGCGTCGATTCGCCCGGCGGTTCCGCCACGGCCAGTGAGATCATCCTCGACGCCACGCGCCGGGTGAAGGACAAGAAGCCGCTGATCGTCTCCATGGGCAACGTGGCCGGCAGCGGCGGCTACTACGTCGCCTGCGGTTCCGACACGATCTTCGCCGACGCCAATACGATCACTGCCTCGATCGGCGTGGTCAGCGGCAAGTTCGCCACCACCGACATGTGGAACAAGATCGGCATCACCTGGCACACCTACGATCGCGGCGCCAATTCGGGCCTGTTCAGCTCCCGCAAGGTGTTCTCCGACGCCGAGCGCAAGCAGATGCGGGCGCTGATGGACGAGATCTACGGCGACTTCAAAGGTCACGTGGTGGCCATCCGCGGCGAACGCCTCAAGAAGCAGATCGACCAGATCGCCGGCGGCCGCGTGTTCACCGGCCGGCAGGCCCTTGACCTGGGCCTGGTCGACAAAATCGGCGGCCTCGACGACGCCATCGCCCACGTGGCCAAGCAGGCGAAGATCGAGGATTACGAGATCCGCGTGTTGCCCAAACCCAAGACCTTCATCGACCTGCTGCTGGCCGACCTGGGTGGGGACGAAGACGACGAGACGGGCACCCTGTCGCTCTCGTCGGCCTGGGGCCCGCGAACCACGTCGCTGTTCCATGCCGCCATGCCCTACCTCGAAGGCCTCGACCCCGAGCGAGTCCGGGCCATCGAAGCCGCCTTCCAGCGGCTCAGCATGATCGAGAAGGAAGGCGTGATCCTGGCCATGCCGCCGATTGAGATTTGTGATTGATGCGGTATATCAACCTGTAATGCTTCAAGTCGGTGGGTAAGGAAACCGTATGAGAAAACTTCAACCTTTCACGAATCTCGGCTATTCTGACGCTTGCAGCGCTTACGAGATTCGGAGCGTGTCTTGAACGACGAACAACACTCGTTTGGTCTTCTAACATGGCTGACGAACAATCCATAGTCAGAAAGACAGAATCGGCCCTGGACGATCTTGTTGATCTCTGGAAGAGACGCAAGTTTGTCTGCCTCGCCGTGCTTGGCGTCCTCGTTCTTCCGTTAGCAGGCAATTTCTATCAATGGCGTGCTAATCTCAGTCTCGAAGACAAGAACACGGGTCTCGAGAACGAGAATGGCGACCTCAAACAAGAGAGAGACAAGGCAGAATTGCAGCTCGCACCGTTTCTTGCCGCTGCCAATCGTCGTTTTCCAGACACTCCAGTCGACAAGCGACTCGACGTGTTGCTTGAGAAACTTGACCTTGCGATAGATGATGTCCAAATCGCGGCGCGAAAGGTCTCGCCAGAACGCAGCATTCCCCCTCAACTTCGTCAGTCCCTCGTAGCCAACCTAAAGTCCATTCCTCGACTAGATGTTGCAATCGACTGTAATCTCGGCGATACAGAGGGTTTCTCGCTCGCTTCGCAACTGAAATCCATCTTCGAGAACGTTGGCTGGAAGGTGGACGGAGTGAACCAAGTAGTATTTAACATGCCAGTGAGAGACATTCGGCTCGTTTTTGCGGATGAGCCCTCGGTTGATCTGCAGAAAGCCATTGCCCCGCTGCTCGACAGTCTAGGTTACCCGCGGTGCGCGGAGATCGACAAGCAATTGGCCAAAGACTCGCTCAAGATCATCGTAGGCTCAAAGTAGGGCCAGTTGGGCGTCAACCTATGTGAGACAGCATCCTGCTGATTCCGTCAGGGGAAACGAGGCGAACGTTGAACGGTCGACCCAGCAGTATGAACCGTTGATTGGCAATCACGTCATGGATAGAATTGAGAATGGTGATTCAGCACATCATCTGGCCGGAAGATCGCGTTGATCACATTGCGCGACACGCGGTGACACCCGGAGAATTCGAGGAGGTGTGCTTTGGACATTCGCTCGTTCAGCGAGCACGATCAGAAGGTGAGAACCCCGTTTACTACGTCCTCGGCCAAACCGACGCAGGACGGCACTTGTTTTGTGTGGTAATCCGATTTCCTGACGGTAATGGCTTCCCGGTAACGGCGCGGCCTATGACCGATAATGAAAGACGCCGATACAGGCAATGGAAGAACCGATGACTACAGACAAGATCCCGCAGACGGATTCCATCCGTGAACTGGCCCAGTTCTGGGACACTCACGACCTCACGGATTTCGAAGACCAGCTTGAAGAAGTCACCGAACCAGCGTTCGAACGCGAGGCGGTCGTCGAAGTCCGTTTGACGACCAGAGACGCCGAGGCGGTCGAGGATATTGCCCGAACACAGGGCGTCAACCCGGCCGACTTGATCCGCAGTTGGGTTGCGGAAAAGGTGCAGACGTTGTCATAGCGCAGACTCGAATACTGCGCAATGGATTCGCGCGCGGGAATGACGGCACTTGGCGAACGGTTGAGAGTCGCACTCGGCAAGTGCAACCCACTTTTCATTCCGCCGCCATCTCCAACGTCACCCGGTTGAAGAACTCGAAGCACTCGGCCGATTCCGGCATGTTGTCGAGGAAGTCGTAGGAGTATTCCAGGCCGATCGTGGTCGGCTTGATGCCGAGGCGGTGGAGTTCTTCCAGCATCTTGCGGAACTCGGCCTTGCCGGTGCCCCAGGGAACGTCGTGCCCCTCGGGCGACAGCACGTCCAGGTCGTGGGGCTGGATGGTGATCAACCGGTCGCCCAGCGTGCGGATCCCCTTGATCGGATCGACCCCAGCGCGGATCCAGTAGCCCGTGTCGGGGCAGGCCCCGATTCGCTTGCTCCGGTTCTTGCAGACTTCGAGGACGTTCTCCGGCTTCCAATAGACGGGCGATTGCTCCGGGCCGTGGTTGTGGATGCCGAGGTTGATCTTGTACTCGTCGCAGAAGCGTTCGATCACGTCGAGCGATTCGGCCGGCGGCTCCGAGATGAAGGTCTCGATTCCCATTTTCCGGCCGAACTCGAACACCTTGCGGCAGCCCGCCTCGTCGCCGGGAATCTGGGCGTAGAAGCAGGCCGGCATCCGCACGCCGGCCGCGTCCATCTTCAGACGAATCTGCTGGAGTTCCTCGTCCGTCAGATTCGCGTCGAAGTTCTTGGGGATACGCCCAGAAGAAGGCGAAGTTCGTTGTCGGGTGCCCGTCGGTCTGCCGATGGTAGCAGAGTTTACTGAGGAGTGTAGAAGAATTTACTTCCGTGTTGCAGGGCATGGAATGGCCCCTGACCCGGTATCCGGGTCAGGGGCGTCTTCGTTTACAACTCGATCGCGTCAATTTCCGCGACGAACCGCGAGGCGTCGCCGCTCAGGTACGAGGCGACCACGTTGAACACCGCGTCACTGAAGCCGCCGATGTTCAAAATGTCGGCACGCTCGGGCGCCTGGCTCGAGCCGTACGGCTGGATGTCGATGCAGACCAGCTTGGGGCTCGCAGTGCCGTGACCGCCCAGCCGTATCTGGTTCTTCACAAACGTCTGCCACTCGGACATGACGCCCGTCGAACCGTAGCGACCTCGTCCAACCCAACTCTCGTTGTCGCTCACCAGCACGCAGCCCGCAAACTTCCGCTTGCGGTACGTCGTGTTGGCCTCGTGCAGCGGAATCGAGCAGTTCGTTCCACCGCCGCCGTAGCGGGCAAGCCGCTCCGACAGGCCGAGGATCGTGTCGCCCGGATCCACGCGGACCTTGTAGGCCTGCGTGTCGAAGGGGATCACGACACTATCCGGGTTGCGGCGCAGGATCGCCGCGGCGAACAGGGCCGCCACGTCGACACACCGCATCTTGCTCGTCGCACCGCGGCCGCGGAAGCCGGTCACCGAGCAACCCATCGAGCCCGACGTATCCAGGCCGATGACCACCGGACTCGGCAGTTCGGGCACGTTGCCGCAGGCGATCTCGGCCGCCTCGTGCAAGGCCGCCTTGATCTTCTGCGGAACCTCGTCCGCCGCGTTGATGTACGCCGCCAGGAACTGGTACGGGAACTGCCGCGAGCGGCGGATCTCGTCGGCGTCCGCCATGCGGCCCGCCACGTAGTCGACCATCTCGCGGTCGGCCTTGCCGTTGCCCAGCACCTGATGGCGGAGCAACGTGTTGAGGTTCATCCGCAGCGCCTGCGGGCCCATCTGGCGGGCGATCGCCTTCCAGACGAGCGGACCCTTGGCCGCATCGGCCAACAGGTCCCAGCGAACCGACAGGTTGCCCGCGATCAGCGCCTGCGCCTCGGCCGATTCCGCCTGGCGGTAGGCGACCAGGGCCTGGACCTGCTCAGGCAGGTCGGCCTCGCTGGCCGGGGCCCACTTCTCGCTCTCCTTGTCGGTCAGCCAGCCGAAGAGCGCACGCCGGGCGTTGTCCTTCGGCGTAGGCCGGGCCATACGCAATACGTCGCGCAGGCTCGGACGCTCGCCGATCGACGCCGACAGCAGCTTGCCGACCGACGCCTGGTTCAGCCAACGCTGAAACGCCCGCTGCAAGCTCGACGACAGGCTGGTGCGGCCGAACTGCCCCGAGCGGATCATCTGGAACATGGTGCGCAGAACGCGGCCGTTGTCCACGACTCGATCGAAGACGCGGTGCATCAACGCAGTGTCCCGCTTCGACAGCACGACCAACAGCGCCGCCGGCATGTCCTTCATGTAGGCACGCTCGCGGGCGTAGACCGCCAGCTTGGCCAGAAAGACGTTGTCGTCAATCTGGTCGATCAGCTTTCGCATCTGGTCGAGTTGATCCTGGGCGCTGGCGTAGAACACGCCGCCAAAGCAGCCGGTGGCCGCCATCTGGGCCAGGGCATGCTTCGGGGCGAACTTGTACGCCCGGCCTCCGGCCTCGTTGTACGTATCCGTGCGAACGAACTTGCTCTTGATGCTGGAAAACAGAGTCTTGTTGGCCATCGTGACCTCCTCTACAAAAGCGCTAACAAGACCAACGGGTCTCCCACGGGCATTCGTACCCGCAACCGGTTGTTCTCGTAACGGCTCGAAAATGATCCGACGAAGCGTGGGCAGAGACAGCTCGAATGTGAGCAATTCCCGTCCCGGAGACGGGCGAAGGGACAACCTTCCATGTACTCCGCACCGGCAGTCGGATCGGTGTATTGGCACTCGACGAGGCGGTGTTCAGAGAACCCGTCCGTAGAACTCGATGCAAACAGCGGACGGGGCGGGACTTGAACCCGCAAGACCTTTCAGTCGTTTTCCATGTACTCCAAACGGGCAGTCGAGTGTGTATTGGTAAGGATCGACGAGGTTGTGACCAGAGACGTTACGGTGCTCTACCTCTTGAGCTACGGCGCTGCGTTTTGTTGAACTTGCGCCGGTGGGACTCGAACCCACAACACCCGGATTTCAAATCATGTACTCCGAATCGGCAGTCGATCTCATTTCTCTTGGTGGCGACGAAGGTTGTGGCCAGAGAACTCCGTACGGGAATCGAACCCGTCATCCGCCGCCCATGGCGACAGAGCCAGTTCCTCTGGACGGCCATCATGTACTCCAACCGGCAGTCGCCGTTGTATTCAAAGACCCAACGAAGTGGTTGCCGAGACACCGTGCCTTTCGGCACACCTTACAGGGGTGTTGATGTAGTCCCGACTGGCAGTTGGGTTCTTATCAAGACCGTCCAACGAGGAAATGGTTCGGACCATACACATTTTCGAGATGTAGTCTGAACCGGCAGTTGAACAGTCAGAGACGCCGGTGGGAGTCGAACCCACTTCAACTGCTTTGCAGGCAGTCGCCTGGCCGTCTGGCTCCAGCGCCTTACTTGGTCTGTACTCTTCCCTGAACCCTGAACCCCAATAACTGACGACTTTCCAAGTGTCCTTGCCAGGAATCGAACCTGGTCTACGAGCTTCGCGGGCTCGCGTGCTAGTCCGGCACACTCCAAGGACTTGTTGTTCAGTAGCCCGCCGAGGAATCGAACCCCGTCTTGCAGATTCGAAGTCTGCCGTGCAATCCAGCACACTCGCAGGCCATATTGTCACTACCCCGACCTGGACTCGAGCCAGGACCAAGACCTTAGGAGAGTCTCGTGCTGTCCGTTACACCATCGGGATCTCTTGGTAACATCACCGAATCGACCTGCGGCCCCTCTTCTGCATAACTGCGATCGGCAATGATGTCACGTTCAATGTAAGAAAGAGCCGACGACTGGACTTGCACCAGCATCGACCGGTTTACAAAACCGGCGCCTCGCTGTTCGGCCACGTCGGCAAATGCGTCTCCGGCCCGAAGACCGGAAACGCTTTCACATCTACTTCTCCAGCTCGACGTTCCAATACGCCTCGCTGACAAACTTCGACCAACTCTCGATCCGCACGTCGCGGAAGGCATAGAGCGGGCTCCAGGTCGGCCGGACCGGCTTGTGCTTCAGCCGCATCCCGGCCTGCTCCGGCGTGCGGTCGGCCTTGCGCCGATTGCACTCCATGCAGGCCAGCACGCAGTTGTCCCAGCGCGACTCACCGCCCTGCGCTCGCGGGACCACGTGATCGAGCGTCAACTCCTCGCTGCCCGGTTGATCGCCACAATACTGGCACGTGAACCGGTCGCGCTTGAAGATGTTCCGCCGGCTGAACGTCACGGCTGCCGCCGGCAACCGATCGTAGTCGCTCAGCGTGATCACCTCCGGTACCCGCAGCCGGAACTGCACGGCCTGGATGAACCGCTCGCCCTCACGCGGGCGCAGCCTGGACCAGTGCTCCCACGTGTAGGTCTGGTAGTCGGCCGGATCCACGACGCGGGCCGACTCGTTCCACAACAGCACCAGCGCCCGAGCGACAGTCGCCACGTTCACCGGCTGCCAGTTGCGGTTCAAAACCAATGTCGGTCTCTGAAGTACTTTTGGTATCACCGTCTCATCTCACTTCATGTTTCAAGGGTGTTCGAGGGGAGTCGAACCCCTGCCTTCTGGTTCACAGCCAGACATGCAGTAACCGCTACACCACAAACACCACATAATGATGTTGAGCGGAAGGGGCGGGAGTCGAACCCGCAAGGCTCATCGCCAACCGGCTTCCAACCGGGTCCCGTCGCCAATCGGGTTGCCCTTCCAGGAGCAGTGAGCCTTGAGCTATGAGCTATGAGCAAGACAATGTCACAGTTCGTCGCGCACAGCGCACAGCTCCCAGCTCACAGCTCAAAGCAGCCCGACCAGGACTCGAACCCGGAACACCTCGTTAGAAGCGAGGGATGATATCCGTTTCACCATCGGGCCAAGTTGCATATAATGTGCAGCAAAGAAGATGCAGAAAGTTTCATTATGTACGAACATCCCAGTGAACGAAGTTGCTTCCGGGTCGACATTGGCCGAGCGCAGAAAAAGGAGACCGGTGAGTCCTGCACGTTTATTCGCGTTGTTCATCTCCCCAGCGGGCGCAGTCGAACGGTCGTTGGCCTCAGTGGCCGCTCCGCCACGGTCATTGCCGACGAACTGGCCACAGAACTACTGCGCGATGTTGAGTAAGCGGAAGGCAAGGGATTCGAACCCTCATCACCATCGAGTGGCACGCGTTAGCAGTGCGGCCCGGCAAACCGTATCCGGCTACCTTCCGTAGGCAAGTGACCGAGGTGGGAGTCGAACCCACAGGCACGAGGCTCTCGACCTCGCCGCTATGCCAGTTTGCGTACCCGGTCGTGGCGGGTCCCGGAGTTGCACCGGGCGGTCCAGGCTTATGAGACCCGGTTGAGCCTACGCCCACCCACAGCATGTTCTCCAAGTTGCAGGCCCCGGTATCGAACCGGGCGGACCGGCCTTATGGGAGCCAGTTGGGCACCTGCCGCGCCTGCAATCTGTTAGTGACCACGGGGAGACTCGAACTCCCAATGCCGCTATGGGCACGACGTTCTGAGCCTCGCGTGTCTACTGATTTCACCACTTTGCCGTTTGAATTAGAATGAACGCTGTACCATCCATGTGAGGATTAGGCCATGACTCTCTATCCGTTTCCTTTCCCCCCGCATCTGATCCCAGAGTTGCCGGAGCCAGCGAAGGACGGGAACTATTATGTCGATATACGTGTCCGCGACCGTTGGGATGGAATCCTCGTAGTCAATGCTCAAGGGATGGTCATTGGAGTCCAGGTTTGCCGCGGGATCGCGGAGTATCCCTTGCCTTTCGCGCCCGTTGATATTCAAGGTGTCCGGCCGGCTTCAGTATGCAACCGGTTCTTGGCCTCGATTCCGTTAAACCTTTTCTCAGCTTCCCTGATCAGCCTATTCCTCATCTCACCAGTTCTTCTCGTTCTCGGGTTTGCTGTGCACGCACTCTTCTTCATCGGCGTCATCCTCCTATGTACCGGCGCGATCTTGCTGATGTACCAAAGTGCCGGATTTCCATGGATTCGTCTTCCGGCAGCACTACTCGGCATCTATCAGGTGCTCTTCGCAATCATTGGATTGCTGAAATGGTTGAGGCATACCCTCTAAACGGAGCTGCTCGAACTCTGCGGTCTTCCTACGAGAAGCAACCCGTGCAGGAATCAAACCCGTATCACGAAAAAGAAACGGGAGTTATGGGTCAGTGCGCCGGGTAGGAGTTGAAC
>Ga0209612_1000598_pt1 | contig 35725 bp, 33 predicted proteins | sample BioC12SIPDNA_FD_185746 | JGI IMG/M metagenome (GOLD analysis project Ga0209612, IMG submission 185746) | Anaerobic biogas reactor microbial communites from Washington, USA - Biogas_R1_B C12 SIP DNA (SPAdes) (version 2) | ecosystem: Engineered > Bioreactor > Anaerobic > Unclassified | place...
CAGCTGCTCGTGAGGAGTGAATTCAGAATTCGGTTGAAGTTCATCAAGGATCGAGCAAATTGTTTTTACAATTTCGATATTGGGGGGTTGATTGTCGCCACCGACACAGTAGGTCTCGCCAACCCGACCCTGTGTCGCGACCTTCCAAATCGCTTCACAATGATCATCAACATAAAGCCAGTCGCGAATTTGCATGCCATCGCCATAAACAGGCAGAGCTCTTCCGTTTAAAGCGTTCAAAACCATCAGAGGGATCAGTTTCTCCGGAAATTGCCTGGGGCCGTAATTGTTGGAACAGTTGCTGATAGTCACTGGTAGACCGTAGGTGATGTGATAAGCCCGCACAAAGTGATCACTTGAGGCTTTTGAAGCCGCGTAAGGCGAGCGGGGCGAATAAGACGTGTCTTCTTCAAAAGGCGGTTCTTCAGGGGTAAGCGTACCAAACACTTCATCTGTGGAAACATGATGGAAGCGGGCTTGCTCAACCGGAACATTTTTTTCCACCAACCAAGACCGTCGGGCGGCTTCAAGCAGGGTGAAGGTACCCACAACATTGGTATCCACAAAAATGCCCGGGTTCAGGATAGACCGGTCCACATGAGACTCAGCAGCAAAATGGATCACGGTGTCAATTTTATGTTCTGAAAAAATACTGTCAACCAAAGCCCGATCGGTGATGCTGCCCTTAAGAAAAGTGTGCCGCGACGGGTCAGGCAAGTCTTTGAGGTTCTCCAGGCTGCCGGCATAGGTCAGCGCGTCCAGATTGACGATGTGGACATCAGGATTCTGCTTCAACAACCAATGAATGAAATTGGAGCCAATGAAACCAGCCCCTCCTGTGACAAGTACTTGTTTCATTTATTTTCCTCCATAGAACTAAACGCGGTCCAACCAACCGGAAATGTTTCTGCATCAGCTAACAGGGAAGCATTCGCATCTTTTTGTGAGAGAACTGGCGTCAACCCATCTACTAATGGCCATTCGATACCAATAGCAGGGTCGTTCCAGAGGATACCGCGGTCCCATTCAGGCGCGTAATAATCTGTGGCTTTATAAAACACCTCTGCCCACTCGCTGATCACATAAAACCCGTGCGCGAATCCGGCTGGTATCCACAACTGATGCCTGTTTTCTGCTGAGAGTACCTGCCCAACCCATTGACCGAAAGTCGGTGAGCCCTGGCGGATATCAACAGCCACATCAAAAATTTCTCCAACCGCCGCCCGGACAAGCTTCCCTTGAGTGTGTTTCCATTGGTAATGCAGCCCTCGCAGTGCACCCTGGGATGAGCCAGAGTGATTGTCCTGAACAAAGTTGACCGGTCCACAAAATTGGTTGAATTCATTCTGCCTATAAGTCTCAAGGAAAAATCCGCGGTGGTCGCCAAACACTTTCGGTTTCAGTAAAACAACGTCATGAATTTTTGTGTTTTGATATTCCATGGCTAACTTGCGTCACGATAGGCAGCGATTACCTCGTGGGGATCGCCGATTTTTTGAATTACGCCATGATCGAGCCAGGCAACCCTGGTGCACATTTCTTCCACTTTCGATAATCCATGTGAAACCATAATTACTGTGGCTCCTTGCTCCTGAAAGCTCATCATGCGCTCGTTACATTTATGTTGAAAAGCTTCATCACCAACGCTCAAGATCTCATCAAGGATTAATATTTCAGGTATGTGCGCCGTAGCCACCGAAAAGCCTAAACGAGCATACATTCCGGATGAATACGAACGAATAGGTGCTTCAATAAAATTGCCTAATTCAGAAAATTCCACGATCTCATCAAAGACCTGATCCATCTCTTCTTTGCTGTATCCCAACAAAGCCCCGTTCAGATAAATGTTTTCACGTCCGGTCAATTCCGGGTGGAAGCCAGCGCCTAATTCAAGCAGCGGAGCAATCTTGCCGTAGGCTCTGACCCTACCTTTGGTGGGACGCAAAACACGGGAGATCACTTTAAGCATGGTGCTCTTACCCGCGCCATTATTGCCAACCAAACCAAAAACTTCACCTTTTGAAATTTCCAGGTTAATGTCATCCAGAGCCCAAAAATTTTTATAGGAAACCCGTCGCTGCAAAGTGCGAATGGCAAATTCCTTGAACGTACCAATCCGCTCCGTTGGAACGCGATACTTGACCGCCACATTGTCAAGAATGATCATCGGTTCCGTTGAAAGGATTTCGTTAATGTCTGTAGTATTCATAAGTTTAGATTCGGTAAGCATATTCATCCGATTTTGAGGTAAAGAAGAGCCAACCAATAACTAGAACTCCCACTCCCCATCCCAGAGCGGGCAAGAACTCAGCCAATGAAGGTAATCGCCCTTCAAAGATGGATAATCTAAACATCTTTACCAAGTGATACATGGGATTAAAACGAAATGCCCAAAGTAGATTCTCGGGAATGATCGTTTCAGGATAAATAATCGGGGTCAAATACATCCAGGCGGTCAACAGGATCTGATACATTTCAGAAACATCTGGAAAATACGCTGAAAGGGTCGAAAGGATGAGGCCGATTCCTAAGGTAAAAAATGCCAATAAAATAATGGCTACCGGTAAGAATAATAGTGTCACGAACAGGGGTGAGCGGGTTGTCAGAATGACAATCATCAGTGGCACAAGGCTCAAGAGTTGGTTAACCAAGGCAGTTCCAATGGCAGAAACCCCAAAAATTGTGCGTGGAACATAAATCTGCTTCATCAGCCCACTGCCCCACATCAATCCTGACATGGCAGCATTAGTCCCCTGGGAAAAAAAGTTCCAGGCCAAAAGACCACTTAATATGTAAACCGGATACGAGCCACCCGCGTTAAATAGATTTGAAAACACAAGGCTCAGGATCAACATTGTGCCCAAAGGATTCAGCATGGTCCAGGCCACGCCCAGAACAGATCGCTTATAACGCGTAAGAATATCCCTGCGTATCAGTTGTCTCAGCAAGTAGCGATACCGGCCTATTTCGGCTAGCTCAGTTAGCGCGAGGTTAGTTCTTTTGTCAGAATCGTATAGAGGCTTAGTTGCTGTTGTCAATTTAACCACCGTAGATGATCTATATCTAAACTATAATATTACCATAGGAAGGATTGTTAGCCTCAAGGAAGCAGCCTGAGTCGAACTCTTATTATGACACCTTTTTTCTCTATAATTATCCTTTACTGGCAGAGTGATCAATATCTACCTGCATGTCTTGAAGCACTGCAATCCCAAATTTTCAGGGATTTTGAAGTGATCCTATTGGATAATGGCAGTGATGTGCCTCCTGATGAAAATCGCTTATCTCAACATGCCAACTTAAGGCTTCAGCTTATCCACTCGGATACAAATCTGGGTTTTGCGGGTGGGAACAATTTCGCAGCCAGATCAGCCAAGGGAGACTACTTGGTGCTTCTCAATGGAGACGCCTTCCCCAAACCAAACTGGCTTGCCCAAGTTCATAAAGCAATCCAAGCCAGTCCTGCTCATTTCTTTGCCTCCCGCTTGATCCAGGCCGATCAGACAGATTTGCTGGATGGTGAATGGAACGTTGTTCATGCCAGTGGTCTGGCATGGCGAAAGAACCACAATCAGCCAGTGGAAAAATCCCTCTCAAAGCCAAGAGAGGTGCTGAGCGCTTGCGCCGCAGCTGCTATCTACCCGCGCGAGGCTTTTGAGGCAGTGGGCGGCTTTGATGAAGATTTCTTCGCCTACATTGAAGATATCGACCTCGACATGCGCCTGCAGCTGGCCGGCTACCGCTGCCTCTACCTCCCCGACGCAGTCGTTTTGCACGTTGGTTCCGGCAGCACCGGCAGCCGCAGTGATTTTGCCGTTTATTACGGTCACCGCAACCTGGTCTGGGCCTTTGTAAAGAACATGCCTGGCATCTTGTTTTATCTCTTATTACCGGCACACATATTCTACAATTTGTTATATTTGCTTGCCGCACCATTCATGCCGGCTGGAAATGCCCTTATCAAAGGCAAAAAAGATGCTCTTTTGGGTCTAAAACCTATTCTGCAAAAAAGAAGATTAGTTCAATCCTCAAGGAAAATATCAATCTGGAGATTCGCCAGATTGCTTGACTGGAATCCGTTTTCACCCCTAGCAAAATTAGCTCATTCAGAAAAAGTACAGGTGCATCATGACTGAGAACAAGCCAACAACAATACAATCGGCACAACTAAATCCTCGTTTTTTCTCTATTCTGCCAGATGGCAAACTTACCTCGCATAAGACCATCGAAAAAGCACTGGAGAACACCCGGGAACAAGGCTATGTCTGGTTCGATTACTGCGAGCCAACCCTCAAGCAACTTGAACCCCTGATCCTGCACTTCGGCATCCACCCCCTTTCGATCGAAGACAGCTTGTCAGAAGATCAGCTGCCCAAGTTAGACCTTTATCCAACCTACTCTTTCATGATCTTCAATTTTTATGAGAACACCCAGGAAGGTTTGTTCACACATGAATTGGACATCATGCTTGGTGCCAAATTCGTGATCAGCATTACCCATAAAAACCAATTTGGGCTGCCTTTATTAGCTGGAATAGAACGGTCTATTGAACGTGAAATTGATAAAGTCGCCCTTGGACCGTCATTTTTGTCTCACCAATTGATTGACACGGCAGTAGACCGAAAGTTTTACACCATCGATAAGATCGAGAGTAAATTGGACCAGGATGAAAACAAGATCCTCACGGAATCAACCACTTTTAATCTGGCAACCTTGCTGGAATCCCGCAGAGACTTGCTGACTATTCGCAAATCATTATTCTACGAACGCGAAGTCGTCAGCAAACTGATCAGGCAGGACAGCCCTTTCATAGCAGAAAAGTCCTTGATTTTTTACAGGGATATCTATGACCACATCTCAAAATATTACGAAATTTCCGAAACCGCCCGTGACCAAGTAACTAGCCTCATGGAAATCCATCTTTCCATGACCAATAACCGCATGGCAAAAACCTCCAATCGCACCAACGCGATCATGAGGCGGCTCACGCTGATTACCACCATTTTCATGCCGCTGAGCTTGATTGCTGGCATTGGTGGTATGTCAGAGTTCACCATGATGGTGGGTCATGAAAATGTAAATTTAGGGTATTTACTCCTGTTTGTGGTGATGATTCTTATTGCGCTAGCTAATTACTTCCTGCTCAAGCGCATGGAGAAAAACCTGACTTTGGATGAATAACTGATCAGTCTGAATCGCCGTGGTCCTCTGCTTCGGCCTGGTCCATTTTTTGGAGCAGTTTGATCGCCTCAGCGATATTGAGCGGGGCATTTATCAGTGTTTCCAATTTATCCCACAAACCTGTTTTCTGGGTCTTATCCCATTCCTGGATAAAACTGGCATAATCCTGCTCCCGCACCTTTTTCCGGTCTTCAGCAAAAGCCCTCAAGCCAGGCAGCAGCCTGCGTAAAGGTCGCGAGTGCCCAAAATAGGTCATCATGCGCTGCTCTTCCTCGTTGACAAATTGAGGGATCATCTGCATCCAAACATCGGCGTCATGAATAGAGCCCAACAAGTCCTGCAGCTTTTTTGTCTGATTGATGAAGGGTTTGATCTGATCACCATACAAGCTTTCAAAGGTCTCCATAGTGTAGCGCAGGCGTTTGGCACTGATGCGCATGGCATGCAGTTCGCTCACATTTTCAGGATCCCGGACGACCTCATCAAAAGCCATCATCTCCTGCAAGCGGTTTTTGATGGCGGTAAATGCCAATTCAAACAACGCGGGGGAATACAGGTAAATACTTTCTGCCTTCTCCAACCAGGGGGCAGCCCATCGGGCAATATTACGCAAGGTTTCATCCGACTCCAGGATTTTCATGGAGTGGACCACCTGAGTTTGAGCGGCTTCACGCTGCTGTTTTAACCTCAATTGAAGCCGCCTGATCCCGGGGGACAATCTGGCATCGGTGTATTCAGGTAAGAGTTTTTCGATCAAATTGATTTGGACGTCCAGGTCCCGTGCTGCCCCCAGGGCTTTAGTGACCGCGCGGATGTCCTTCGAATATGATTTGTAGTCTTTTTTCGGGATTGTATCCCTAAAAATCACAAAAGCGCTCCGCAGTCTCCGGGTAGCCACGCGCATGCGATGAACGTATTCAATATCATCGCTCGTCATCACCCCTTCCACTTCAGACTGCATGTCAGAAAGATACTGGTAGATGGTGCGGGCGCCATATACTTTGATCGCTTCTGCGCTTACTTTTACCATTTATGCTCCCGATATGAATAAATTACCCCAGGCAAGCTGGGGTAAATGGTGTATTAGAAAGGTCTTTCTGATTTTGTCAATCTGTTATGCAGCAACAAGCGAATCGGACGTTTCAAGTCTTCAAAGATTTCACTTGGAGTCCGGTCTGCGTCAATAGTAATAAAATTATATTCACGCGCAAGTTCTTCCAGCTCTTTCAAAACTTGCGTTTGATAAATCACAAAACTGTCGTAAAAATTATCAGCAAAATGCAAATCCATGCCTGATTCCCAATAATTGAGCCCGCGGCCGTGGATCAGGCGCTGGACAAGCGACGGTATCGACGCCTTGAGATAGAGAACAAGGTGCGGGCGTAAAGCGATCCCATACAGACTACGTGACCAATTTTTGTCAATACCACGGATGCTATCCCGTGCAATTATGGAATAGAAATATCGGTCTGACAGAACGATAAAACCTGCTTGCAGGGCTGGGATGATCTTGTTTTCCAGGCGGTCAGCAAAATCGGCCGCGTAGAACAAGCTCATCGTATAGGGTGCCAGGGTGTGGCCGCTTTTTGCCGCGTCAAGTCCGGGGCCTGTCAATTCGGAGCGCGTCAGACCCGTATCGGCCACAGCGTAGCCTTCTTCTTCCAACCAATGCCGCACCATGTTTACCTGCGTGGAGCGACCCACACCATCCGTTCCTTCCAGGACAATCAACTTGCCCGGAAGCTTGCCAAAGTCACGATAAGGAAAACCTGCTCCGTAAAAACCAGATGCGGTCATTATTTCCCTCCTTTTTTAGATTTCTTTCTAGCCTGAGGGTTATTAACACTGATGGCAGCTTTGTCGGGGTTGGGCAAACCATCAAAACCAGCTAAAATTTTCCTGACCAAAGTGCGAACTTTTCTCTGTTGGTCTTTGACTGGCAGGGTTCCATCGATCATGGTCAGACCAAACTCGTCTACCATTTTGTCATACTCATTCAGGATTTTCCCCTGGAAGAGTTTGAAGCTCTCCGGGTAGCTTTCAGACAGGTTCAAGTCCATACCGGCTTCATAGTATTTGAGTTGAGCCCGGGCGCCGGTGATCCTGTCCACCGCAATGTCAAGGGGCACACGGAAGTACAAAGCGGCGTCAGGCATAATCGCGAAGGAGTACATATCACGCACCCATTGTGGATCCACTCCACGGGCAACATCACGGGCAAACGCGGTAAAGGCATAGCGGTCAGCCAAAACAATGACCCCCGCTTTCAAGAGGGGGTAAATGCTGTTTTCCCAGCGGTCGGCGAAATCGGTACAGTGAAGGATGCTAAAAGTTGCCGGAGTAAAGGATTTCCCTTTCTTGGCGGTCTTGGTCGTACTCTTCACTAAAGCGGAACTGTTCCACTCACTAAAATAGACTGAGTAGCCTTTTGAAAGCAGCCATTTAAACAACAAGTCGATTTGTGTGGACTTTCCCGACCCGTCGATACCTTCAACGACTATCAGTTTTCCTTTCGTATCATTTGGTCTTAACACTTGAACCGCCTCCTGTAAGTTATCGCTGCAAATTAATCAAATCATTGCTTAATCACATTATAGCGTAAACAGGCTCTAAGAGTTCACCCAAATAATAAAAAACGCACCTTTACAAGTGCGTCTTTCAACAAAAAAGGGAGGATATTACTCGCCGTCCAGGCTTTCTTCATCAGAGACGTCAAATTCAACCAGCTCTCCTGAGACAATGAAGACAATGCGCTCACAAATGTTGGTTACGCGGTCCGCGGTCCGCTCCAGGTTATGGATCACCCACATGACCTGATTTGCCAGATCAATGGTTTCCGGGTTTTTGATCATTCCTTCCACAATTTTTCGGTAGGTGGTTTCGTACAATTCATCAACCTGGGAATCTTCTTCCGGAATACTGTGGGCAGCCGAAATATCTCCAGCCACAAAGGCACTCAAAGCCCTGTGAAGCATGGATGTTGCCAAGTCCGCCATCGTGCTGATTTCCCGGATTGGGATAGGATGTTCTGTTTCAGCCAAACGCATTGCCACTTTGGCAATCCCCTTGGCATAATCCCCAATCCGTTCCAATTCAGTGTTGACTTCCAACATGGCTGCCAGAAGGCGCAAATCTCCTGCCAGGGGAGATTGAGTGGCAAAGGTGATCAAAATGTGATTTTCAATCGCAAAATGCTTGCCGTTGATTTTGCGGTCATTTTCATAAACATTTCGGGCGGCAAGAGCGTCTCTGCGTTGCAGGTCGTCCACAGAATTTAGGATGGCTTGCTCAACCAAACTTCCCAACAGCAATAATTCATCCTGTACCAGTCTTATTTCCTGATCTAAGGTAAAACGAGACATGTGAGCCTCCTGAGTGTCATCAACCAGCAGTCTTCATTTTTTTTACTGCCGTCTGTAAATCCAAAAATCTTTTTCCGTTTCTACGTGCTTAATAAATGAAATCCATTAATTACTATAACATGCAGCCCGGTTCAAAAGCAATCTGCCAGGTTAAAGCTTCTTTTTGAATAAGTAAATACTGTGTTAACCATAAACCACGTCAATAGTGACAGGAATTGTGAAAAAGAATTTGCTGCCGGCATTTTCTTCACTCTCCACCCAGATCCTGCCACCATGGGCTTCTACGATATGCTTACAAATCGATAACCCCAAGCCGGTCCCTCCGCCTGCACGGGCAAGGTCAGCCTTGTAGAAACGCTCAAAAATTCGTTTGAGATCCTTTTTTGCGACACCAACACCATCGTCCTGCACCATGAAAACCACGTTGTTGCCATCCTGCCAGGCGCCTAGATGAATATGTCCTCCTGTTGGAGTGAACTTGATGGCGTTATGAATCAGGTTGATAAAAACCTGAGAGACTCGCCCGGGATCAGCAAAAATCAAGGGCAAACCTGAAGGGCATTCCTGCGTCAGGCTCAGCCCAACCCGCTCCGCTTGCAGTAACATTCTTTCCACCGCTTTTTGCATCAGCGCGCAAGGTTCACTACGTTGGAATTCCATGTTGGAGCGTCCGGATTCAATCCGGGAAAGCTCCAGCAGCTCGTTGACCATTTGAGAAAGATTGTCAACTTCAGTGTCCATGCGCACAATAAATTTTCTAGCTACGGGGGGGTCTTCCAGAGCCCCATCCAACAAGGTTTCGCTGATGGCTTTGAGTCCGGCCATAGGTGTCCGTAGCTCGTGAGATATGTTAGAAACAAAATCGCGCCGCACGGTCTCCAACTGGTGGGTCTGGGTCAGATCCTGGAACAAAAGCATGGATCGACCCGGTAAATCTTTTTCAAGCGAGATGCCCACTACCTGCAGGTACTTATGCGCCGCGCCCATCTCCATGGTGATGGTTTCAGGGTTTCCGTCTTTGGTTTTTTCCCACAATTCAACCAGGGTGTGATGCCGCATAACTTCCACTACGGATCGCCCCAAAGCCTGGTCGTTATCAATCCGGAAGAGCTTTTCGGCCGCGTTGTTTATCATCTGCACTCTGCCGCTGTCATCAGCAATCAAAACGCCATCCGTCATATAATCCAAAACGGCTGACAACATGGCTTGTTCTTTGTTCAAGGCGGCTAACTGCTCTTCTGTCTGGGAGGCTGTTTTTCGCAGCGCTTCGCCCAACTCTTTCATTTCGGGTAATTGTCCCGGATTTTCAGGGATCTGGATCTGCTGAAAATTCCCCTCCCCCAACTCCTTGGCCGCGTTGGTCAGGTCTTCCAAAACAGTTAAATGCTGATTTGTGTAGTGAACATTGACCAACAGACCAATCAGCAAACCGACTGAAAGGATCAGGAAAACAAACCCGAAAATGGGCAGGTAATTGACTTGGTTACCGGATTCAGCCGCTTGTTGATAGACAGAGCTTTGAACCAAGGGGAAAAACAGCAGAAATGCGGCCAGGCTCACAAAAAGGATCAATACAAATGGCCACAAAATGCGCAGATGAAAGCGCGATTTCATAGATCAACCTTCAAAACGGTAGCCAGCACCCCGAACGGTGATTATGCGCTGCGGTTTTTCAGGGATCGGTTCAATTTTTTCACGCAGCCAGCGGATGTGCACATCCACCGTGCGGGAATCCCCCACAAAACCCCAACCCCATACGCGTTCAAGGATGAACTCACGGGTAAGTACGCGTCCTTTATGCTGACCCATGAAAGTCAAGAGGTCAAATTCCTTGGGCTTGCAGGGCAAAACCTTGCCATCAAGCCGAACTTCACGCCTGGTCAGATCAATTTCCAGGTTGCCAAAAGGCATAATCTTGGGCAGGTTTTCTTCCTGGATCGCGGTGCCCATTTCTTCACGCATCAATCGCACACGCCGCAGCAAAGCCTTGACCCGCGCAATTAATTCCCGCATACTGAAAGGTTTGGGCAAATAGTCATCCGCCCCAACTTCCAAACCAACTACTCGGTCGATTTCGTCATCACGGGCAGTCAACATCAAGACAGGGATGTTTGTTTCCTGGCGCAGTGTCCGGCAAACTTCAAAGCCATCCATTCCGGGCAGCATCACATCCAGGATGATCAGGTCAGGATTTATCGATCTGGCAAGCTCCAAAGCCGTCAGTCCATCACCGGCAACCTCGACCTGATAACCTTCCTTCTGTAATTTATAAGTTAAAGTTTCCTGTAGGGAAATCTCATCATCAACGACCAAAATTTTTTCAGCCATGTTTCCTCCATGGACTTTGCTTTTGATTGAAACATTAAAAATCTGTAAAGCTTAAGTTGTTAACAATTGTATCTCACTGCCAGAAAATTATTCTTGATGAACAAGCTAAAAGTACCCATTTTGCCATTTCTCCGGGCGTCCGTTTCTAAAGCGTTCTACCGGGCTTAGATGCCAAGGCCGATTCCCCCAGGTTGTAAACCGGAAAATCCAACAGGCTGAGGTGGTAAAATCTACTCAAATTATAAGGAAGACGTAAATGAGCAAAGACATCCTCAGCGCAAGAAATGATTTCCCAATCCTCTCCAGCCAGGTAAATGGTTTTCCCCTGGTTTACCTTGACAATGCCGCTACAACTCAAAAGCCTCAAAGCGTGATCGATGCTATCAGCAATTATTACTCGACCATCAATTCAAACATTCATCGGGGCAATCACACGCTGGCCATCCAGGCTACCGATGCTTACGAAAATGTACGAAAAAAAGTAGCCACCTACATTAATGCCGCGTCCCCTGATGAAATTATTTTCACCCGCGGGACAACCGAGTCGATCAACCTGGTAGCGTATAGTTTTGGCGAGGCTTTTGTCAAACCTGGTGATGAGATTATCGTTACCCAACTCGAGCATCACAGCAATTACGTCCCCTGGCAATTGATGTGTCAGCGCAAAGGAGCTAGCTTCAAAGTTGTCCCCTTTGATGAAAATGGTGATTTGGACCTGGAAATTCTTGCAGATATGCTGAGCGAAAAAACCCGCCTTTTGGCCGTCAACCATATCAGCAATTCGCTGGGCACCATAAATCCTGTTGAAAAAATTGTGCGGATGGCGCATGCTGCTGGTGTGCCTGTCCTGGTGGATGCCGCCCAGGCTGTTCAACACACCTTGCACGATGTGCAGGTTATCGACGCGGATTTCTATGTTTTCTCAGGTCATAAAATGTTCGCCCCCATGGGCATTGGCGTCCTCTATGCCAAAGAAAAATGGCTTGAAGCCTTACCGCCATTTATTTCTGGTGGAAATATGATCGACCAGGTCACCCCTGAAAAAATCACCTTCAATGTGCTGCCCTTCAAGTTTGAAGCCGGCACATCCAACGTGGCCGACGTGGTCGGGCTTGGCGCCGCCCTCGATTACATTAATAGCTTTGATTTTCAAGCCATCCAGGCTTATGAAGAAGATCTGCTTGATTTTGGTGAGGAGTTGCTCAGCACGATCCCGGGATTGAAGATCTACGGTAACCCAAAACGCCGTTCAGCCATCCTACCCTTTAACATCGAGGGCATTCAACACTTTGACCTGGGTATCCTCCTGGACACCAAAGGGATCGCCGTGCGTACGGGGCAACACTGTACCCAGCCGATCATGGACGCCCTGCGGATCCCGGGAACCGTTCGCGCTTCATTGGCTCTTTATAACACCCGTGAAGATCTTGAACAACTTGCCCATGGCATCGAACGGATTATTCGGAGGATCAGGAGCTAAGCATGTCTCAAAAACCTTCTGTCAAAGAAATTGAACAAAATCTGATTGACGATTTTGGTCTGATGGATAATTGGGAAGAAAAATACGAATATCTGATCGAATTGGGGCAGGATCTGCCCGAGATGGATGCCGCCCTGAAAACGGAAGACCGCCTGGTCAAAGGTTGCCAGTCCAGCGTCTGGTTTGACATCCACTGCCAGGATCACAAGGTGGTGTTCAGCGCTGACAGCGACTCTCTGATCGTCAAAGGCATGGTGGCAATTTTAAACGAAATGCTCAACGGGCAACCGGCGGAAGATGTTCTCAAAGCCGATTTGACTTTCTTTGAAACCTTGGGACTTTGGCATCACATCTCTTCTCAGCGCAGCAACGGTCTGACCGCCATGTTGGCTCACCTCAAACTGGCTGCGGCGGACTGTTTGGAGTAAAAGGTTTAACTGTCATGGCTCTTAGTTATCGAATGATCAACATCGATAACGTCCCGGCTGGCTTGTTGGGTTTGGAAGAGCTGTTTGCGCGTCTCTTTCAGGACGGGGTCAGGCCGGATGGACCAGAAACCGGCGACTTGTTGATTAAAGGTGTAAAAGAACACAATTTTGTTCCCAAATCATCAATAAATAGTTACCGGGAGGTGCTCAGCCAGGAATATAAACGTTATTTCCAAAAACGAGCAAGCGGTAAGGCCATTGTTGCCCGGGATTACGGCACCTGGCGCGGATATCCCCGGGAGCAGATCCCCTGGTTTCCAACTATTTCAAGAGATTTATGCACGGACTGCGGCGCTTGTCTGGAATTGTGTGCCAGGGAAGTTTACGAAATAGATGACCAGGGACATGTCTGGGTGGCGGAACCGTTCTTGTGCATGGTGGGCTGCTGTTTTTGCAAGAGCGTTTGTGAACCCAAAGCCATCCTGATGCCAAAACAGGATATTCTAAACAATTACCGCCAAAAAAATTAGCGTAAGCTCTGTTACGGTCATCATTTCAGCTTTCCGAATCGATTTTGCTTATTGTGGTTTGACTGCCAGGGTGGCGGCATAAAGGCTGCAGTACTGACCCAAACGGTTATCTTCTTCGTTATCTTCGTAGAAATCCTTTAACTGAAAGCCTGCCCGCAGTTGCCCGCCAATTTGGGTGTCCAAAGTATGGCTGAATTGGTAACCACTCCCGGTGGTGATCTCCAGTCCTTTTTGTTCTTCATGGCGGCTGTTATAAGGCAGCGCGTGTTTGATCTCCAACGGAACTTCATCAGAATAAAAAGCTTCCTCGTCAACCATGTACATGATCGGGTTGGTCCAGCCTGACATTAAAGCCCCTCCTGGACGTAATACGCGGAAAGCTTCCCGCCAAACATGTTCGATATCCTCGACGTAACAATTGGCAATCGGATGAACAATAAAATCAAAAGAAGCATCAGCAAAAGGGAATGGGTTGGTCATATCAGCCTTGACCAGGTTGATCGAATACTCTTCCCGCCGCGCGACCAGCGCGTCTGCTTGCAGTTGCCTGGTGGACATATCCAGGATGGTGACCTCATAGCCATGGGCTGTCAGTTCCGGTCCCTGCTGCCCACCGCCGCTGGCAAGCCCTAAAACGCGTTTTCCCAAGCCTTCAAACCACCACAAGGGTGCTTTTTTCATGGGAGTCAGGATCAGTTCCACTTCGCGTTCTTTTGCCTGGGCATACTTCTCCGCGGATAAGGGCACAGTCCAGACAAAGTCTTCTTGACTCCACTGGTCCCAGGTTTTGGCATTAAAGTCGCTGATTTTATTCATCTTCATCACTCAAATGTTTAGGGAACGCTTTCGCCCAATGCTTCCAATTCGTTTATAGCCACCCACCAATCCGGGTGCCAGACTAAAGCCTGCTTGAAGCTTTCGATCGCCTCATCGCGGAAACCCAGTTTGACTTCGGCACGACCTTTCCAAACCCAGGTCTCCGGGATGGCATCCTCTGGGGTTTTATCCAGGGTTTGTTTAGTCAGGTTGTAAAGATCCTGGTAGCGCATCATGTAATAGTAGGAATAATAAGGACCGGTCTGGTACCAAAGCATGCGCCAGGGTCTTTCCTCTTCTTCCAGGGTTGCGTAGACTGCAAAAGCCTCATCGTAGGACTGAGCCGCTCCAAAATAATCGTTCATTTCCACCATGATCGAGCCGCGGCTGTACCAGGCAAAGAACAGTTCCCGTCCTTTTTGTTCATAGAGCCGGGCGTTGACCTGCTCAAGGGCGTGTTGTTTGTTATATTCCGCGTCTATTTGAGGACCCAGGATATTGTATACTTCCTCGGCGCGTTCATAGGGGAAGACCACCAGGTAAATGTTGTCAAATTGAGCCCAATACATATTCATATCGTCGTAACTTAATTTGATCATGCCCAAATAGGTATCCGGGATGGTGACTTCTTGCTTCTCATCGTCGTAACCAATGATCAAGCCATAATGCCCCATCCAGCCTTCGTAACGGTCGACATAGCCACGCTCGATGATCACCGGAAAGCCGGCTGAAACCAGGCGCTTGACCATTTCCAAGTCGCCGCCGTAGCGGACGATGCCGTTCAGCTCGGTCTGTTCCTGAACGTAACCCAACATCTCATAGGGCATGACGTTACGGTCTTTGATGAAGGGCTTCAGAACTTTTTCAGTCACATGTTGATCACCTTCCCATCCCCAAAAATTCAAAGCCATGGAAAGGTTGGTAGGACCACAGTTATTAAATCCCTGGTATTCAACCTCAACCCCTTCCAGCAATACTTGTTTTGGCAGCGGGGTTGGGATGGGTGTATTGGTTGGCACAGTGGTCGGGGTGGCTGTAAACTCGGGCGTGGAGGTGATGGTTGGCGTCATCGTAATGGTTGGCGTGAACGTGGCCGTCGGAGCCAGCGCTGTCAGAGTTTTGAAGGCTTCCTGCTCCATATTTTCTTGTTCTTCTGGAACAAAAACTTCTTTTTCAGGGGGGTTGAAAAAATAGAAAATCCTGGCTCGCGCACTGGCAACATAATAGTAAGCCCTCTCATGCACGGCTGGGATCTGATAAACCAGCACCATTAATACAGCCGCAGCCAGCAGAAGTGCCAGGTAAAACCAGGGCTTCTTCCACAAAGTTTTCCGCGTAAGTCTCTTTCGAAACTTGTGTTTTTGAGTTAGGTTATTCATCGGCTGCATTATACCTGCTAAGCAGAAAGCCTATTTTTGCTCTGATTCCAGGCGGCTACCTTAGGATTCTGCTTGCGCCAAACCTTGGAGTGCCAGATCCCAGTTCGGATAAAATTCCAGTGCTTTGCGGAAGCATTTTTCTGCCGTGGTCTTATCACCCAGCATCAAGGCGGATTGCCCGCCCCAATACCAGGTCTCTGGCAGTGAGGGGAAACTGGTGTTGGCGATGGTCTGCTCAGCCAGGTTGAGGCTGTCTTGATACCGTCCGGAGTAGTAATAGGCCAGGTATGGTCCGACCTGATACCAGGTGATGCGCCAGGGTCGTAAACCCGGATCCAGTTGGCTGTAAACAGCAAAAGCCTGATCGTAGGCTTGGGCAGCTTCAACATAATTGCCCATTTCAACCAAAACCGAACCCTTGCTGTACCAGGCAAAGAAAAGATCCTGCCCGCTTACCTGCAGAGTGCGTGCCTCAACTTTTGACAGGGTTCTCTCCAGGTTTTTGACCGGGTCAGCGTCTTCTCCCAAGAGGGTCAGGACGCTTTCTTCCTGTTCAGGTCGGTAAACCACCAGGTAAATGCCGTCAAAATGCGCCCAATCTTTTTCAAGGTCTGCGTAGTTCATGCTCATCATGCCCAGTAGAGTATCCGGTATCTGCACGGTCTGCGTGTTGTCATCATAGGCCGTAACAATGCTGTAATGCCCCATCCAACCGTCTTCTTCATCCGTGTGTCCGCGTTCCAGCAGGACCGGAAAACCACCCGAAAGCAGCGCTTTGATCACTTCCATGTCACCACCAAAACGGATCAGCCCTTTCAGATTTGTATTTGCCTCCGTGTAGGCTTGCATCTCCTGCAGCATGACGTTTCGGTCATCTTTATGGGTTTTCAAGCCCGCTTCGGTGACGGATTGCTCAGTCGGCCAACCCCAATAGGTTAGATTCATCGAGAGATTGGCTGGACCGCAATTGTTAAAAGTTTGATATTCCAAGCCCATACCATCTAGAACAAAACTGGCTGGTACAGGGAATGCTGTGGCTGTCGCCAGGGGAATTTCTGTGGGCAGAGAAGTTTCCTGAACCGTTTCTGCCTGCGTGGCTGTTGCTTCAGGCGTAGCTGAAGGCGCCATAGCGGTCAAGGTCGCGATCACCTGGGAGCTGACCGTGCCTTGTTGAGCTGGTCCAAACACATTTTCCGTAGGTGGATTCAAGCGGTAATAAATGGTGGAGTAAAGGTTACGCGCCCTGGTTTCAATGGCCGGCACCTGCAGGGTAGCAATGACCAACAAAGCCAGCACCACTATCAAGGCCAAATAAAGCCAGGGTTTGCGCCAGGTTGAGGCAGGGCGTATTTGTTTTTTCAATTCTTCGGTTGATTTTGACATAAGGATCTCTTTAGGTATATAAAAATTTAGGGATCAAGCTCAACACCCAGCGCTGTCAATTCGTCTACAGCTGGCTGCCAACCAGGATGCCATTGCAGGGCGCGTTGAAAATCGAAAATGGCAGTGTCAATATTACCAAGGGCCACATTGGCACGCCCACTCCACAAGAAGGTCTCCGGAAGGGCAGGCTGGGGCGTATCGGTGATGGTTTTGTAGGTCAGGCTGATGACCTGCTTGTAACGGCCGGTGTAATAGTAAGCTTCATAGGGACCGACCTGGTACCAGAGCATACGCCAGGGGCGGTCATCGACCGGGAGCCAATTGTAAACACTGAAAGCCTGGTCAAAAGCCTCGGCAGCGTCAGCATATTGTTTCTTCATCACCAACAATTCGCCCAAACTGTAATAAGCAAAATATTGTTCAGAACGGTCAACCGTCTCAGCACGTTGGCGAAATTTCTCCACAGCGCGGTCCAAATTGTAGGCTGGGTCCGCGTCCGGACCTAATAAGCCCAGAACAATTTCGCGTTCAGCTGGGGGAAAAATTACTAAATAGTAGCCTGAGAATTCGTCCCATACTTTTTGAAGTTCATCATATTTGATCCAAATATAACCATTGAAGGTGTCAGGGATGTGCACCGCGCCTTGAGCGTCATCGTAGCCATCCACCACGCCGTAATGCCCCATCCAGCCGTCATCGCGGTTTACATAACCTCTTTCGATCAATACCGGGTAGCCGCCTGCCACCAGGCGTTTAAGCAGGTCCACTTCACCACCCAGACGCAAGACCGCATCCAGTTCGGTTTGTTCCTGCACATAGGTAAGCATTTCTGAAGGAGTCACATTGCGATCTTCCAGGCGGGGCTTAACCACCTGTTCAACGTCCATTTGGTCACCCACCCAACCCCAATAGCGTAAAGCCAAAGCCAGGTTGGTTGGTCCGCAGCTGTTGAAGCGCTGGTACTCCTGCACGATTCCTTCCAACTGTACCGCCGGGGGGATGGCGGTTGGGGCAGCCGTGGCAGTTGGTGAAACGGCCGCCTGGGTCTCGTTCTGCTCCTGGGTTGGTTCGGGCGTGGGCAATGGGGTTGCTGTAGGCACGAAAGCTGTTAAAGTCGCTCCGATTTGTTCACTCATGCTCGTCTCATCTGAGATTTCAATCTCGGATTGAGCCGGAGGTTTAAAAAAGTAAAAGATCTTTGAGCGCGCGCTGGTAACGTAGAAATAAACCCGATCGTGAATAGCTGGGATCTGATACAGAGCAAAAAGGATCACCGCCAGACTTGCCAGCACTGCCAGGAGGATCAACCACCCGCGCCGTTTGCCTCGGGATTTTTTGGAAGTTTCTGTTCCTTCCAGTACACCCTGTTCGCTATCGGCAACCAGGTTTTGACCTTTTTCTTCTTGTTTAACTTTTTCTTCCATAATCTTTCGGATTATATCGCAAACAAGCACATGCTTCATTAATATACGATACACGGGAGAGACAGACGCACCCTTTCTAACAAATAGTTAACCAGGCTGTACTATCATTATTCGTGAAAGAGCCGTTCTGTGGTACTATAATGGTTCTGATTTAGGAGTAATACGTAAGAAATGCCAATCTATAGTTATTTATGCGAACATTGTGGTCATCGTTTTGATGAATTTCAACACTTTACGGATGACCCGCTGACGGTCTGCCCGGTCTGCAAGGAAGTTTCTTTGCGCAAGGTCTACCAACCGGTTGGCATTGTATTCAAGGGTAAAGGCTTTTACGCCACCGATAACCGCTCCCCCTCTGGTCAACAATACGGTCACAAGGATAATGGGGACGGCGGCAATGGCGCCAAGTCACCTTCTGAATCGGTTAAAAAAGAAGCTTCTGTCAAAGAACCCAACAAACAAACCACACCAACCGCTAAGTAGGCGGTTTTTTTTTATATGGTTCATCAGTCATGTGCTCGGTCAGGAGACCGGCACAATCGGTTTTGAGTTATATGCTCGGTCAGAGACCGGCACAAACAAGACTCAACTATAGAAATGGGCTGGGACACTTATAGTCCCAGCCCAACCCCCTGATCCCCCTGATGACCCCCATTATTTGGCGCGTTTGTTATCTTCGTCCAGGTCGGCCTTCCAGTCCTCGGGCAATGGTGCGCCAGAGCGCATATTACGGATGGCATAATTGAGTGAAGAATACTGAACCTTTACCCCTTGCTTATCCTTAACATAGTTCGAAGCCCGGCTGCTATCTATCCCAATACTCGCAGCCGCAGCCTGAGCGTCAATATTGGCACCCAGGAACAGGAATTCCCAGCCTTCCTTTTTGCAGTCGTCAATCATCTTGTGCAGCATGGCGGCGTTGGTTTCGCGCGAGGCGTTTTCGTAACCATCGGTGGTGATAACCATGATGACCTTATCAGCTCGGCCTTCAGGTAAGGTTTGTTTCTGCGCGTTGACAATTTTGTGGATGCCCAGCGCCACCGCGTCATATAAGGCTGTGCTGCCGCGCACAAAGTAATCCTTCTCGGTCAAAGCAGCAATATCCTGGAGGTTGATGCGGTCATGCAAGACCTCGAAGAAGTTGTCGAACAGGATGGTGGTCACCCGTGTTTCCCCATCGATCTTCTTCTGATCGCTGATTGTGGCATTAAACCCCCCAATGGTGTCACTTTCCAAACCCGCCATGGACCCGCTGCGGTCGAGGATGAAAATCAATTCTGTTTTGTTCATTGTAGACCTCCTTAATTGATCTGAGGTCTATCATATTCCCCCATGCCCTGGTTGTGGTCGCCTGGCAGGCGACATTTTTTAGACGCCTAAGAGTCCTTGGTCAAAATCGTAAAGTGCAGCGTTCACTGTGGCGATGTCATGCTCTCCATGTTCCAGAAAATAGCGCACAATCAGGTCGCGCGTGTCGCAGGGGCTGAAGGCGAAGCCCGCGCGGGCAAGCAAATCCTGCGCGTCCTTCACCGTGAGCTTCAGTCCAATGGTAAGAGCGAGAACGGTGGACTTGCTGGGCGCGTAACCGGGATTGCTGCGGATCTTGCTGAAAAGGCGGCGGTCGATATTGGAGCGCTTGTAGGTCTCCACGTCGGTCATACCCTTGGCGTCGATCAGACTGAGCAGCGCTTCTGAAAAGGTTTTCTCCTTTGGGAAGACCAATTCCTCCTGCATCGCCATGCTGGGGTGCACGAGAGGCAGATAGTCCAAATCGTATTCCTGGGGATGGTCAGGCTCTTCGCGAGCTGGTTTGACCTGTTTTTCGTAAAGCGTTGTTTGAGGTCCATAAACGTCGCGGCGGTTGCGAATCCGGTGCTCTTCTACGTAATGGTCGTCGATGTAGCTTTTCAGGTCATGGCGCAGTTTGAACCCAAGCGCGGTCGCGGTCTGGTCGAACATGACCAGGGTAACCTGCATATCGCTTTCAAAAAGGAAACGGTTGATTTCATCCAGGGCAACCGCCAGCGCCTGTTCATAGGGATAGCGAAAACTACCGGATGAGATCAAAGGGAAAGCGATGCTCTGGAGCCCATGTTGAGCAGCAAGCTCAAGGCTGGAGCGGTAAGCGCTGCGCAAGAGATCTTCTTCTCCCTGCCCGCCACCCTGCCAGACCGGACCCACAGTGTGGATCACAAATTTTGCTGGCAGTTGAAAAGCGGGCGTGATCACAGCGCTGCCGGTGGGGCAAAAGCCAATGGCATCACAGGCCGCCCGCATCTCTTCTGCACCGGCGGCGTCAAAAATCCTGCCGCACACGCCGCCACCTTGCTTAAGTTCAGGGTTGGCCGCATTGACAATGGCATCCACTTTCATCTTGACGATATCGTTGCGAATGATGTTAAATGGCATCTTGTCCCTTCAAAAACCAGAGTTATCGGGTCAATTCAGCGATCAAAAGCTCATAAGCCGTTTGGCCTGGCATTCCGCCGGTCTTTATTCCTTCATCTATGCGCAGTAATTCGGCAAAAACATCCAGCAGTTTCCGCAAACTAAAGCGCTGTGCCTGTGTGTACAGTTTGCGCGCGATAAAGTTGAGCACGTTCAATTCTTTCTCGATTTGCTGAACACTGCCGCCCTCATCGATGATTTCCCTGGCCTGGATCAGCTGCCTGAAATGGCGGTGGATCATCCCGGAAAGCTCCATCACATCGCTCTTTTCGGTCAATATCTGGAATTCCTGCATGGCTTTGACCGCATTGCGCTCCCCCAAAGCATCGGTCAGAGAAAAGATGTTGCCTTCCTGCTCATGGGCAGTCAAAAGCATGACGTCATCCGGCTCCACGATCCCGGAATCCCCCACGTAAAGGATCAGTTTTTCAACCTCGTGCCCGGCTTGAAGCGTGTTATTGCCCACGTAACTGGCTAAAAGATGGGCCGCGTCGGGTCTGAAAGCCCCACCCAGCTCTTTTGCCTTGCGCAAAACCCAAGCTGGCATGTCCTCCTCATCCGGGAGCGTGCAATCAACCACAACTGCTTTATCAGCATGCTTGTCAAGCCACTTGATGACCCATTCATAAGACTTCAGATGCTCCCAATTGCGCTCCCCGCGCTTTTTGATCACCTGATCTTCCACCAGCATGACCAGCGCGCTGGATTGGGGCAGATTCTCAAATAAATCCAGGTAATTCTTTTGGTTCTCTTTGGGCGTTTTGGTTAACATCTGCCGGGCGTTTTCAACAATGATCAGACGTCGCTCGGTCAAAAACGGGATGGTCAGCGCGTCCGCTTGCAACTCTTCAAAACTCAGCCCTTCACCGTTGAGATGCACAGTGTTCAAATCAGCCATACTGGGATCGCCCAGTCCGGCCTGAAAACCAGCCAGGATCTCTTTGACCCTGACGCTGTCATCTCCCCTCAGGAGGTAAAGGCTGGGTTTTGCTGTTTCTGCCATTATGAATGCGTGCTGATCTGGTGAATGTAACTATTGCGTGTTTTTTGGCTGCGGATGAGGTTCACATCCAAACCGCTGATGTCAGCCTCGGTGGTGTATTTCTCTTGCAAGCGCGGACCGATTGGGCGCGATAGTATATAAACAGGCACAGCCACAATGCTTGAAAGCAAATAATGCCACCATTTGGGGGTTTTGCCCTTGCTCAACAGCATCAAGAATGCAAATGCCGACGAACCGGAAAGAAAGGATGAAGCCGCGACATTAGTTCCACAGCCAGGATGGACGGCCAACTCCGCTTCCCCATCCAACAGACGCTGCCTGGCTTCCAGGACCGCATCAGTGACAATTTCGGTCGGCAAATCAGCAAACAATATAAAACCACCCGGGTTGGAATGCCCCATCATTTTGATGCCCTGATAACGTTGCGCCAAAATTTTCATCGTGGCGTGTTCAAGCGCGTGATTTTTTCGGGTGGAATGGATTAAAGGGATCTGGTTAAGTGCTTTCATATTGCGCCTTTCCTTGGGCGGTCCTGCTAGAAATCATACCGCAATTTCTCTTGAGATCAGCTTGATTTGCTTTCTTTTTTCTCAGGCTCAAGTAAAGCAGCTTTCATGGCCTCACGCAAAGAGCGGGCTTCCACAATTTCAATGTCTTCCGGCCAGGGTTCGGATTTGCGTAAGCGTTTGGGCACAACCGCGCGCTTAAAGCCCAATTTGGCAGCCTCACGCAGGCGCGTTTGCATTTGTCCCACCATACGCAATTCACCTGAAAGTCCAATCTCGCCAATCAGAACTGTATCAGCCCGGACAGGTTGATCGCGGAACGAAGAGGTTATTGCTGTAGCCACGGCCAGGTCTGCCGCGGGTTCGTCGATGCGCAAGCCGCTGACTACGTTGACGATCACGTCCTGGTTGCCCAGGCTGACGCCCAGACGGCGGGTCAGCACCGCGCTAATGATCAGCAGACGGCTAAAATCGATCCCATTGGCGGTCCGGCGCGGATTGCCAAAACTGGTTGGGGTGGTTAGCCCCTGGATCTCAACCAGCAGTGGGCGGGTGCCTTCCATGGTCACGGCGATAGCCGAGCCAGGCGCGTTGATCATACGCTCTGCCAGAAAGACCTCGCTGGGGTTGCGCACTTCCACCATGCCCCGTTCCTGCATCTCAAAAACGCCCACCTCGCTGGTGGCGCCGTAGCGGTTCTTAACTGAACGGAGCAGACGATAAGACTGGAAATGTTCGCCTTCCAAATATTGGACGGTGTCCACGATATGCTCCAGCACTCTAGGCCCGGCGATGGTGCCCTCCTTGGTGACGTGACCGATCAGGAAAACTGTAATACCAGTCAACTTAGCCATTTCACGCAGCTTGGCGGCTGATTCCCGCACCTGCGAGATCGACCCGGCCGCCGATTCCATCTCCGGCATGGTCACGGTCTGGATCGAGTCTATGATCACCAAGGCCGGTTTGATCTGTTGGATATGGTCAAATATGACCTCAAGGTTGGTTTCGGTTACCAGCAGAAGTTCGCGCGGTAAAGCAGCCCCTTGCGCCAGGCGTACAGCCCGCATTTTGATTTGCCGCTCCGATTCCTCGCCTGAGACATACAAAACCGTGTTCTCTTCAGCCAGCTGCATCGCCATTTGCAGGGTGAGCGTGCTCTTGCCAATGCCCGGATCGCCTCCGATCAACACGATGGAACCGGGCACGATTCCGCCCCCTAAAACGCGGGCGAACTCTTCCATCTTCAACGGCACACGCTCTTCTTTTTCACCCTGGATGTCTGCCAGACGCTTTGCCTGGGAACTTCCAGTTATCCCGCGCACGCGGGAAGTGGCTTTTTGAGGGGTCTCGTGGACAACTTCTTCAACCATGCTGTCCCAGCTTGAGCAGCTGGGGCAGCGTCCAAAGGGACGGGAACTGGTTTTTCCGCATACCTGACAAACATAGCGTGTGTAGCTTTTTGCCATTGATCCTCGCTTAGATCCCAATCAATTCGGGTTGAGCCGTTTCCTCTTGTTCTTGCAGACGGGTCATGACGATCTGTTTTTCGGTCTCACCATCCGCGTTGGTTTTTTCTTCTACATTCACCTGAATTGTATCGCCGGTTTCAAAGCGTTTCGCCAGAATTTCATCAGAAAGTTTTTCTTCGATTTGCTGGGTGATCACGCGGCGGACCGGTCTGGCGCCCATGTCGGGGTCATAGCCCAGTTCAGCCAGGTAATCCAAGGCTGCTTCGGTGGGAACCAGCTTGATTTCTTTCTCTTCCAGCTGTTCAGTGACCTTGGCGATTTCCAACTCGACGATTTGGCGGATATCTCTGCGATTCAGCGATCGGAAAACGATAACCGAATCAAGCCGGTTGATGAATTCAGGCCTGAAATTGCGTTTAAGAGCTTCCAGAAGTTTCTTCTGCATGTCTTTATATTCAAGCTCTTCTTCCTTTTCCTCGTCTACTGTCAACGAGAACCCCAAACCGGCTTGTCGGCGGATCAAGTCCGCGCCAATGTTGGTAGTCATGATGACAATAGCGTTGCGGAAATCCACTTTTTGGCCCTTGGCATCGCTCAGATGCCCTTCTTCCATGATTTGAAGCAGCATGTTCAGGGCTTCAGGATGCGCTTTTTCAACCTCGTCAAAGACAACGATGGAATAAGGCTTGCGGCGGATGGCTTCGGTCAACTGACCTGCCTCTTCATAGCCAACATAGCCGGGAGGCGCGCCAACCAGACGGCTGACACTGTGCCGCTCCATAAATTCAGACATGTCGATTTGGATCAAGGCTTCTTCAGTCCCAAACATCTGGCGTGCCAGCGATTTGGTCAGTTCGGTCTTGCCAACACCGGTGGGTCCCAGGAACATAAAGGAACCGATCGGGCGGCGGGGATTCTTCAGCCCCGCGCGGGCGCGCCGAATGGCTTTGGAGACCGCGACAATAGCTTCAGCCTGCCCGATGATCGACTTGGAGAGTTCTTCTTCCATGTTGAGCAAACGTTCAGATTCCTCTGTCTCAAGTTGAGTCAGGGGGATACCCGTCCACATCGAAATTACTTCAGCGATATCCTCTTCGTTTACAGTGGGGGCTGTGGCACGGTCCCAAATATTCTGCATGCCGTGCAGTTGTTCTTCCAAAGCTTCACGACGCCTGAGTAAGGCGGTGATGTTGTCATTATCGCCAGCTTTTCTGGCGGCTTTTAGCTCGTTATGAATGTCGCGTAATTCCGCCACCAGGTCTTTTGAGTCAGCCGCGAATTCACTTTTGTACATCCGCACCCGGGAGGCGGCTTCATCAACCAAATCAATGGCCTTATCAGGCAGGAAACGCTCGGTAACATAGCGCGCGCTCAGTTTGGCGGCTGCTTCCAGCGCTTCATCACTGATGCTCAAGCGGTGGTGTTCTTCATAATTCGAGCGCAAGCCGTGCAAAATTTCAATGGTTTCTTCCACACTGGGCTGATTTACCACAATAGGCTGGAAACGACGCTCCAAAGCGGCATCGCTTTCAATATTTTTGCGGTATTCGTTTGAGGTGGTCGCGCCGATCACTTGCAGCTCCCCGCGGGAAAGCGCGGGTTTGAGGATGTTGGCCGCGTCAACAGAAGAACCTGCCGAACCAGCCCCTACCAGCATGTGCACTTCGTCAATAAAGACGATCGCGCCGCTGCTTTTGAGCTCATCGATCACTCGTTTGAGCCGCTCTTCAAATTGACCACGGTACATTGTTCCGGCCACCATCGAGCCCACATCCAATTGCAATACGCGTTTGTTCAACAGCAAAGCGGGCACATCCCCCTCTACGATGCGCTGAGCCAGACCTTCAACGATGGCTGTCTTACCAACACCCGGTTCTCCGATCAGAACGGGATTGTTTTTGGTACGCCGGGCCAGGATCTGGATAACGCGCTCGATCTCTTTGATTCTTCCAATGACTGGATCAAGCTTGTTTTCTTCAGCCAGCGCCGTCAAATCGGTGGCCAACTGATCGACCAGCGGGGTTTTGCCTTCGTCTTTTTCTTTTCGGCGGGAAACACCCCGGCGGCTGATCACGTCGCTCTTTTCCAGGTCGTCCTCTTGTTTTAGTTTTTCAATCGAGTCCTGCATGCGTTTGTACTCATCCATGACCCGGGCGGTCTGGCGCTGGAGCTGCTCAGGCGTGATGCCAAGCATCCCCAAAACACGCATGGCGGTACTGTTTTGGTCCCTGGACATGGCCAGGATCAAATGTTCGGTGCCGACCAGGAAGGCGTTTTCAGACATTGCTTCAGCCAGGGACTGTTCCAGAAGACGCTTGACATCCTCTCCCAGCCCTCCGGTTTCTTCTTCCTCAGGCTTGGATTTATCTTTAATTTCGTTTATCGCGATACGAACATTATCCGTTTCAACACCTAAATCTTCCAGGATGCGGTTCGCCGCGGTCCCGGATTCCAGACACATAGCAAGCAAAAGGTGTTCGGTGCCAATAAAGGCCGCCTTTGAATCTTCAGCTTCCTGTTGGGCCAGGCTGAGGATCCGTTTTGCTTTTTGGGTAAATTTGTTCATGCCAGCCAAGGCATACCTCCTGTTTCTTGTTGACCTTTCGGTCAGCTGCCATGGGCATCCCGACAAGTTGATTTTGGCAGCATAAAATCAGACGGGGGATCATTAATAAAAACATACTTGGCGTGCCAAAAAAATGAGCACTTCAGGTACTGCGAGTATACCAAAAATAAACCCTTGTGTCTCGCTCAGGTAGAGGTTATGATAAAAAGTTAATAAACCCGCCACTCTCATCTTCAGGTAAAATAAGCCGCATCAGGAGCAAAGATGAATATCGAAGAATTATTGACCCATAAGAAAGTTTTGTTTTCTCTGGAGATCTTCCCTCCCAAAAAAGATACCCCCTATAACGTGATTTACAACACCCTGTTGAAATTACGCGGTATCCCGGCCGATTTCATCAGCGTCACCTACGGGGCGGGCGGCTCCCGCGCTCAACAGGACAAAACCATCGAAATCGCCTCTCTGATCTTGCGCACCTACCATACTGAACCGGTGGCCCACCTGACTTGCGTCAATGCTGACCGCGACCAGGTATTGGAGACCTTGAAACAGCTCAAAGCCAACAAAGTGGAAAATATCATGGTCTTGCGGGGTGACATCTCTCCTGATTACACGCCCAAAGAGGATTTCAAACACGCCTCGGACCTGGCAGCTTTCATTAAGCAGCACGAACCGGGATTCAATTTGCTGGGGGCTTGCTATCCGGAAAAGCACTACCAGGCTCAGTCGATGGAAGAAGACATTGAAAACCTCAAAATCAAGATTGATAATGGGGTTACCCACCTGATCACCCAACTTTTCTTTGATAATGAGAAGTTCTACGCTTTCCGTGACAAGGCGGAGAAGGCTGGCATCAACGTGCCAATTGAAGCTGGCATTATGCCGATCACAAACGTGAGACAGATCGAAAGAACCGTGGCGCTCAGTGGAGCCTCAGTCCCGCCGAAATTAAGCCGAATTTTTGAACGCTACGCAAAAGAACCCAAAGCCATCTTTGACGCCGGCATCCATTATGCCATCGAACAAAGCATGGATTTGATCGCCAATGATATCCGCGGCATCCACCTATATACGATGAACAACGTGGATATCGCCACACGTGTCAGCGATGCCATTCAACATGTGCTTGAGGCAGAAAACAACCCCAGCCCGAATTAACTTTTATTGAATATTCTCTCGTCCAGAGCCAGCCTCATTTTGCCCACCAGGCACCCTTGGGCCAGGCCTTGGCGTAGGCAGCCAAAATTGTGTCTACGGTCTGGTTGAACTTTTCATCAATCTGCTTTAACTCTTCATGCTGGCGGTGGAATTCAACACTGCGGGCGATGCCCTCTTCAAACGGTACAGTGCAGATAAATTCCGGCACAAGGGTTTTGATTTTTGTGTTGTCCAGAATAAAACTGTGGGATTTGTCTCCCAGCAGACCATCGCCCCATTCAGGATCAAATTGAGCAATCAGGTCAGAAGGAACATGCACGATTCTTGGCTCCACACCCAACACCAGAGCCAGCTTCCGGAAGATTTGATCCCAGGTTTGCCACTCGTCCGAGGTGATGTGATAAGCCTCTCCGATGGCCTGGGGATTGCCCAATAGGCCGACAAAGCCTTTGGCGAAATCACTGCTGTGGGTCATGGTCCAGAGCGAGGTGCCATCCCCATAAACGATAACAGGCTCACCACGCAGCATGCGGTCAACCACCGTCCATCTGCCGCTGACAGGGATGTAGCCCTCATCATAGGTATGCGACGGCCGCACGATGGTGGCCGGAAAGTCTTCCTCAAAGGCAGCCTGCATCAAGCGCTCTTCAGAAGCCTGTTTATTACGTGAGTACTGCCAGAAGGGATTCTCCAGCGGGGTTTCTTCCGTCACCGGAAGGACTTGTGGAGGGGTCTGATAGGCTGAGGCGGACGAGATGAAGATATACTGCCCGACTCTGCCTCGGAAAAGCTTCAGATTTGTTTCAATATGCTCAGGCACAAAGGCCAAAAAGTCAGCCACCACATCAAACTCCCTGCCTTGCAGCGCTTGCTGCGCCGCGTCAAAGACGCGGATGTCAGCTGTGATCAATTCCGCGCCCTCGGGAAGTGGACGCAGAGAGCTCTTGCCGCGGTTGAGGATGGTGACTTCAAAGCCCTTTTCAATCGCTCGTTTGGAACAGTTGTAACTGATGGTGCCCGTGCCCCCGATGATCAAAACTTTTGTCATTTCGCTACCTCCAAATAAGTTTCTGTGATTTCCTCACTGGTCGACATGACTTTGCGACCATAGAGAATCAAAACAATCATGACTACGAATAATAAGAAAACCAGCAAAATTGCCAGATTGATGCCTATTAGATCGGCCAGGGAACCTAAAGCAAAGGGAAGCAGCAGAATGGCGACCCCGCTGGCCAGGGTGGTGCCGGAGCCGGCCGAAGCTCGCATCGCGCCAGCTGCGTCAAAAACAAGCGTAACCGTAGTGGCATAAAGATTTGCCACACCCAAACCAGTCAGGAATAAACCAGTTAAAGCCAGCCAACTGGAAGGGCTGAACCAGAAGATGGCGAACCCAAGAACGCCCAGGGCAAGGGAGGCTAAAAGGATCAGGTAACGATCAAACTTTTGCAGCAGTTTTGACCCGGCAAAGCGCCCGATCACCATGCCCACCAGGAAGAGGCTGACCAATTGGGTGGCCTGGTCTTTTGGCATGGCCAGATGGACCTGCAAATATTCCGCGCTCCAGAAGATCATGCAAAATTCGATCGAAACCGCGCTGACCAGGGCGGTCCAAAAGAGCCAGTATTTCCAGGGCAGTTTGCCCTTCCTTGTGCTTTTCTGAGTTTCCACGCTTTCTGTTTTCCAGGAAAATTGCGGGGAGAACAATATATACAAGCCGATCAGAAAAGCCAGGCTCGTGACCAGGTAAACTGCTGGCCGCCAGGTGACCGCTCTTGCTCCAAAAAAACCCACCGCAATGGGGGCGATGGTTGAAAAGATGGCTGCCACCGTATTTGCTTCTGTAACCCCAACCGTGCTGTATTTGCCCATTTCATCAGCCAGGATGGCTGGGGTAACTGCCAAAATCAAAGCCCCGATGGTTCCCATGATGAACAGACCGCTCAGGGTTAAAGCTGGTTGGTTGCCTGAGATCAAAATCAGCCCGCCAAGCCCCAAGCCCAAGCCACCCAAACCGAGCGCTTTCCACTCCGGAATTCGCCTGAGCAAGTGATGCCCCAACAACCCGGTCACAACCAGGCCCAAAGCCAGGGCGGAAGTATGCAAACCACTTTCGGTATACGAAAAATTCAACTCCTCGCGCAGGTAAGCTACTGCCGGGCCGGCCACGTTTAGGCTGTATCCCAGGAAGGACAACATAAAATAGGCCAGCCATACGCGCAGACCTCTTTTGATTTTGCCCTGGTCCTGGGGAGTTGCTTCAGTCACGCTGATTTTCCTCTTTTTTCTTATCTGGGTCGCCCTCAAGTTGCTTTTTATAGTTGTACTCACCCCAACGATGGGCATAGCCACTCCAAATACTGACGCTGAGCAGCAGCCCCAGGATGGGAAGACCAAAGATTCCCATCATTAAGCCCCAGGTCAGCCCATTGAGCACGCCCGGCCAGCCCGCGCCGCTGTATCCCAGAGCCGCCAAAATAAGGCTGATGCCCAGCATGATCAGCGCGTACCATTTCATGTAGGTCAGATAGCGCTTCCAGGGGTGAGAGTGCCTGTCTTCGCTTGGTTTTTTGGGAGCGTTTTCCATTTAGGCCTTCTTGAGGTTCAGTCCTGCAAAAAACTTGGCATCTGGCGGATAAAGTGGCAGGTGTAACCGTTTGGCAGTTTCTGCAGGTAATCCTGGTGATAGTCTTCAGCCGGCCAGAAGGTCGTCAGAGGTTCCAGCGTGGTCACAACCGGTCTTTTCCATTGACCGCTGGCATCCACCCTGGCGATCATGGCTTTGGCAGCCTCAAGCTGCTCCTGGTCACGATAAAAAATGGCTGAGCGGTAAGAACTGCCTCTGTCGTTGCCCTGGCGGTCTAGGGTGGTGGGGTCATGCATGCGGAAGAAAAAATCCAGCAGGTGCGGCAGGTCGGTTTGAGCAGGATCAAAGACTAATTTGATTGCTTCAGCGTGTCCGGGGTGCGATCGGTATGTGGGGTAATCGTTTTCACCCCCGGTGTAGCCGCATTCGGTATCTAATACGCCGGGCAGACGGCGGAAGAGCTCTTCCATGCCCCAGAAACATCCACCTGCCAGGACTAATTCATTTTTTTGATTGTTCGTTATCATTTTGTTGTTCCTATCTTGATTTTGATTATAAAACGACTCTCCCCCGCCCTTTATGTTTGTCGAATGGCAGGGCTTACTTCGTACGGCGATTCTTATCTCGTACGGCGGGGGTTTACTCCAACCGCCAATCTTCCATATGGCCAGCTCAGCGGATGGACTAAAGCCCATCCGTACTTTAGATCTTTTACCGTACGGCGGGGGCTTGCTCCCGCCAAGGCTTGCTCCGTATTTACTTCGTACGGCGGGGGTTTACTCCCGCCGAAACTTTCTCCTTACTCACTTCGTACGGAGGGGATTCACTCCCGCCGAATTCCTGTTTCTTGATTACCCAGTCTTCTCGTAGGCCGGATTGTGGGGTTCAATCCGGCTTTTTGTGGAGACCTAACGGTCAAAGTCCTCGCTCGGTCCGGAGACCGGCGAGAACAAGGCTATCTTATTACATGCTCCGTATGGCGGGGACTTGCTCCTTACTTACTTCGTACGGCGGGGGCTTGCTCCCGCCGAATTCCTGTTTCTTGATTACGCTGTCTTTTCGTAGGCCGGACATCGTGCCCTTTGGGTATTGCGAGGTTCAATCCGGCTTTTTGTGGAGACTTTAGTCTTTTCGTAGGCCGGATTGCGAGGTTCAATCCGGCTTTTTGTGGAGACCTGGCGGTCAAAGTCCTCGCTCGATCCGGAGACCCGCGAGAACAAGGCTTTCTTCTTACTTGCCCGTACGGCGGGGGCTTGCTCCCGCCGCCAGGCTTCTATATGGCTAGCTCAGCGGATGGACTGAAGCCCATCCGTGCGTTAGTCTTTTCGTAGGCCGGATTGCGAGGTTCAATCCGGCTTTTTGTGGAGACCTAGTCTTCTCGTAGGCCGGATTGTGGGGTTCAATCCGGCTTTTTTTTGAGACCTGACGGTCAAAGTCCTCGCTCGGTCCGGAGACCGGCAAGAACAATCGTACGGCGGGGGTTCACTCCCGCCGCAAAACAATCATCCATTTTGTTCATATGCCAGACGGATCAAATCCCTGAGCTCGTCCGTAATATCCTCAAGCGAGCTCAAGCCGATTTTGTGGGTTGACTGACCCGGTAAACTTTTCTTGCTGAGCAACTCTGACTGAGGTTCTTCCTTAAATCGCAATCCCAGGTCAATCCGGGTTTTGGTAGCTGCCCTTACGGCAGCAAACTGGCGCTTGCGAACAAAGGGAGTGTATCCATTGCGACCTTCAACCGAGATATCTTCGCCTAAGCCTTCAATAATTTCCCGCAGAGCGTCAAAAATCGGCCGCAAAGCAGCTTTCTGGCCTTGATATTGCGAGTCAATATAGCCTTCCACGCTGGGGCGCACCCAACCCGCTGCCCGGGCGGCCGCGTCCGCGATGGTCCACTGGCTGTTTTGGAGCACTCCGTGTTCCTTTTTCAGCCAATTCCGGACAGATTTTTGGTCCAGGGGGTCCAGGTCAGAGGCAAGCACGAGCTCAACCCATTCTTCCAAAGTTTTACCCGTGTGCGTTTTCAGGTTATCCGTCATTGAATCCATCATGTCTGAGGGAGAGGTCATTTTAGTCATAGTGATCCTTTTTTTTTAATAGCAAGTCAATTGTAATCGCTGGGTTAGCCTTTCGTTTCAAAAAATAAACACTACATAAGCTTTTTCGTTTTTCAAGCAGCCGGAACCAGTGGACAAAGTTGTAAAAAAATATTGATTTGGTCTCTTTGTTAAACGAAAAGCTGGCTTGAAACAGATATCCGTCTCAAGCCAGCTTTGCTCTACTTATGGTTAATCGTCGTCATCGTCATCATCATCATCATCATCGTCATCGTCGTCATAGTCGTCATCATCATCATCGTCATTGTCGTCATAGTCGTCATCCATGTCATCGTCATCATCGTCATCCATGTCATCATCATAGTCGTCGTCCATGTCGTCATCCATGTCGTCGTCTACGTCATCATCGTCGTCCATGTCATCGTCCATGTCATCATCCATGTCGTCATCCATGTCGTCATGGTCATCATCCATGTCATCATCCATGTCATCGTCCATGTCGTCGTAGTATTCTATTTCCTCAGCGTAGATGTGGCCTTCCATGTCCATCCAGGCTTCTACTTCAACTGTATCGCCAATACGAATGCTATCCTCGATCTCGGTAGCTTCAGTGATTACAACTGTATAGCCTGCAATGGTCCAATAACCAGCCTGGATGTCTTCCACTGTGCCGGAGAATTCGATCTCATCGTCATAGGCGCCAGCTGACTTTGAAAACTCAATAGCATTGCTAAGCTGTGCTTTGGCAGACGACGGCAAGGCCGCGGAGTAGTTCGCCATGGCTGCGGCAAACTGGCTCAAAAGTTGTGTGAGCTGAGTGTTCAGCTGCAAAGCGGCTTGCGGGTCATTCATGCTGACCACTTCCAGGTTGTCAATAGCATTTTTGACATAGCCTTCATACACACCAATGGCTTCTGGTAAGTCGTCAAAGCGTCCTTTCTCAATCAAACGTTCAATCTCATCCAGACGCAAACCCGCATACCTCAGGTTGAGGCTCACGCGCTCACTATCTTGTGAAGTTATGTTCAGACGGGTGCGTTCCACGCCGGTCTTTACGCCATACAAGTTGTCTCCAGGCAATGCTCTGGAAGCGGCAACGGCAGTGATACCTGCGCTGCTAAATAAAAATATTACTGCCAACAGCATGATTGCTGCGGTGGTCATTACGGTTCTAAGTTTTGGTGTTGCCATGTTAAAATTCTCCTTCATTTTTTCAAATATGTTCTTTTGTGTAATTTGGACACTGCTTTGCCCCAGTTGATCAAGCTGGGAAAGATAGCGCGCCTTCCTTTGAGCAGCTTCTTGCGGATCGCGGGCTGGCACAGCGCGCATCTCAGCTAGCATAGCTTCAAGCTCAGGGTCCAATTTTTGATTCAGGTACTTATCTTTCTTCATAACTCACTTCCTATTGTTTACACATTTCTTTTGCAGACTGCGTAGAGCGCGGTACTGTAAGGCGCGGGTGGCTTCTTCAGTTTTGCCGAGATGACTTGCTACTTGCTCGTGAGACCAGTCCTCAAAATATCTCAGCATGATCACCGTTCTTTGTTCTTCAGGCATTTTCAACAATACTTCCTGCAATTTTTCTTGATTCTGCTTTTGGTGCAGGTCATCTTCCAATTCAGGCCGCGGATCTTTCAATATCGTGTTTTCAATTGGTACATCGGTCCGCTTCTGGCGGTAGTGATCCACCACGCAATTGTGTGTCATGCGGTACAAGTAGGCTCTGATGTTGCCCTGCGGTCCTTTTCCGTTCTGCACAATTTGCAGAAATCGCGTGAACACCTCAGAGACGCAATCTTCAGCCATGTCTTGCTGTCCAAGTAGACGATATGCATATCGGTAGAGAGCGTTATTATGCTCCTCGTATAAGTCCACAAGTGCTTGCCTGTCAAAATGCTTCGCGCGTTCTCTTGTTTGAATACTCATATCAATGTGTTCTCACTCCTTATAACGGATTACCCACCAAAATGTGACGCTTTTATTTAGAATTTTATCTTTTCGTTCCATGAACGGCAAAAAGCCTGTCTCACTCCACAATTTAACCATGACAGAACAAGCAGGTTAATCATAATCAACACGACTTGTACTATATTTCATCACGATCCACTCACGCGGTTTCCCCTACAGGTCTTGTTTTTTTTATGTATGGTACAATGAAGTTATCGGTGTCCACCTGCCTCCGTATTGAAAGGAAGGAACGATGAAAATAAAATTTCCATACACTTCTGTCATATTGATATCTCTCTTGCTTTCCGCCTGTGTCCCAATTCAGGCTCCAAGCCCAAAACCCCCGGAAGCTCTTGCCCCAACTCCTATGCCGGTAACGCTGCCAACAGCCACTGATGCAACAACCAGCTACCCTACCCCAGGGGCGGTCAATGGACCAGAGGTTGTCCAATTGGGCGATCTGACCATGGAAATCTATGAGCGCATGACAAAAGCTCCCGAGGATGATGGACTTTTTAGCACCACTGCCGGACCCTCCAGGGAGATTCTCAAAACGCGCCGACCATTGCGTGACATTTTTTCACAACCCTTCTCGCCCCCACCACTCAACGGACGTCAATTGACTGCCGAGCAAATTGAAAGCGGTGGTGAAATGATGATTAACTTCAAGCTGGACGAAGAAGAAGTGCTGTCTGTCAACTGCGGTGCGGTTAGCCCGGTAGATCCCCTACGCGGCATGTGGGTGATCGGAAAGGATTGGTACGTTGAGGTAGCACATGTTGAAAACGAAGTTACCGGAAATGTTGTTACCACCAAAGCTGGGGGTGAAATCTTTATGAACGGGGTTTCGCTTAATGAGCAATACGGCTACGACGAAACTTTTGGCTTCCAGCCTCTGGACGATAAGCCTTTTTACTTTTTCGCTAAAGACGGCCAGATCGGTATTAATTACGCCGGGGAATCTCACAGTCTCGGTTTTGAAAGTGTTTCTCATTACGCCTGCTGCAGTGGGGCAGCCTTCAACCCCAAAGCTTATCTGACCATGGTGACCTTCTTTGCCCAGAGGAACGAAGTTGAGTATTACGTTGAAATGGGTCTCTTTTCCGCCTTTGACACAACCGTCATGGACCTTTCTGGCGCGGGTCTTACAGTGGAAGCCTACTGGCTGGAGGACGGCTCCTGGCCGGACAACGATCATATTCAATCTCGACCAACCGGTTCATTGCCTGGGTGGGTGTTGAAACGTCATGAGTCAGAACGCAAGAATATTATTCCCTATCAAATTGACTCCCCTCTCTTCGAAGGCAAAGTGCTCAGTGCGAAAACAGTCATCCAAAACTCCATAGCTACTGTTGAGGTATTGCTAGATGATGAGGTTGTTCTCAGTGTTCCCGTCGGTGATCTGACTTATTCGGCTGCCATGGATGCGGTTTTTGGAGTTTGGGTGCATGGGGAGCACTGGTACATGGAGATGGCGCACGTTGAGTATGAAACTGAGGGCAACGTCACAAAAGGAATAACGTTGGGTGAGATCTACAGGAGCGGAGAGTCGCTCAGCCAATTTTTCGGTTACGATGAAACCTTCGGCTTCCAGATCTTAGCCGGTGAGCCATTCTTCTTCTTCAATAAAGAGGGGGAAATTGGCTTGAACTATGCCGGGGAGGAATTGC